>Ga0074044_10001528_pt1 | contig 20836 bp, 18 predicted proteins | sample BogForMeECP23OM1_FD_94443 | JGI IMG/M metagenome (GOLD analysis project Ga0074044, IMG submission 94443) | Bog forest soil microbial communities from Calvert Island, British Columbia, Canada - Bog Forest MetaG ECP23OM1 | ecosystem: Environmental > Terrestrial > Soil > Wetlands ...
CACTCACCGTCCCTTGGCCAGTAAAGGTGTTTCCACCCTCATTGAAGGTGAGAGTAATGCTGCTGCCGCTCACCGTTCCGGTGATGCTGTTCTGGCCGGGAGATGAACTGGAGCAGGCACCGTTGACATACCAAAGGCCGTTCAGGTGAGTTGCAGTTTGCACTTGGTTGGAGCCGCTGGCGCTGCTTTGCGCCCCGTTGGCAGTTAGACTGGCCTCTATGAGAGTTACTGAACCGCTCGTTGTGCTTGACGTTGCGACAAACTCATACGACCCTGAGATCCCCTGCGACGAGCCAGGGTTGTTGCTGCTGCTACTGCTGCTGCCTCCGCCGCCGCAACCGATGCCGAGCGAAAAGGCCAACACAAACAGGGAAGAAGTGGCTTTCTTCATTTGACTCCTCCTTGACATCTTAGTTTTCGTTCATATTCAGCTGGAATTTACCCCTTGCTTAGTTCTTGACGGTCATAGTTTCGGAGTCGACGGCTTTCTTGCCGGATACGCCTTCTAGTCCGGCGAGGATACCGCGGTAGTCGTTCTTATCGCACTGCAAGGCGAGACCGCCTTTTTTGTCTCCGTCGGCCCAGATCAATCCGATGTAGTGTTTCTTGGATTTGCTGAGGGCGATCAATGCGCCCACGCCCAAGGTGAAGACGCCAACCGCAACCGCGGTGCCGATTCGGCGGTGAACGTCTTGTCCGTAGCTAATCTCGGTGATCGCCGACGCGGGTATTGTTACTACGTCTGCTTTGTCTTTCGTGAATCGGACTTGGTTGGTTTCGATGTAGATCTTCATGCCGGTTCCGGCCTTGGCATCGGGCAGGGAGCCTCCGTCGTAGGTGACCTTGTAGCCGTTTTCTGCGGCGAACATCGCGAGGGGAATTGCGATGCAAAGGACAGCAGCGAGCACATGTTTCATGTGGTCTCCTTGGCTCTGAATCGAGAAACGATTTCCGTGGGGAAACTTCGGGGCCCTAAATCTGGGGGAAAGAGAACACTACTCCGAGCATTTCGGGGAGTCAAGGAAATCTGTCGCGTGGTTAGAGCGCGCGGCGTCCGCGCCGTGCGTGAATCGAATCTACGGTTTTATCGCAGCGCTCGAAAGCGCTGCGCCACCCGCCAGTCCCTTCGCAAATAGGCGTCCAAAGTTAACAGTTCTTGACCTGACCTTCCCGAGAAGATATCATATGCCAATGAATGTTAGCTCCTTGGAAAGTGGAGAGTCCTCGATGACCCGACGCACCCTAGGGGTCCTTCGCCAGGTTTCGGTGCCTAAGTCCTTATTCCGGAATATTTTACGTATAAGTCCTTATTCCTCAAAGATTTTGAGGGTAGTGTGGCCGTAACTCCATCATTCCAAAAGATCACGGGGGGAGGGGGGTACCCCCTTACTATCTAGTAATCTCCCAAAACGGGTCTGCGGACAACGCGAAGCTTTCGCGGGCGAGGGCGCCCACGCCACATATGCCCGAGTTGCCGCACCTTTAGAATGCGGAGCCGGAGCCGAGCAGGCTGTAGAGCAGTACTATCAGGACGATGCCGGTGAAGATCATGTACATGCGATCGCGCTCGGCGGCGAATCCCCAGATGGAGATGGCGACGCGGAAGACGGGGGTGGCGATGAGCAGGAGCAGTCCGAACTGGATGATGCCGCGGCCGTGGAATCCAAAGGCGTTGCCGACGATTCCGCTTACGCTTTTGAAGTCGGAGGGCTCGCCGCGAAATACCCGATAATTTACCGGCTCGCGCCCATGCCGGGCCAGATATACGATTGCCCCAAAGGCGACCACGAAGGCGGAGAGCGACACGCCGGTGCGAAGCAGGTTGCCGACGATGTTCTCGAGTTTCTGATCGGTCCAGACTCCTTTTGCCCCAGCCCCGTCTGGCCCAGCTCGATTTTCGCTCGCTTCCGCCAATTCAGATTCCTCCAGTCAGGCCTTTGTAGAGCATTTGCACACCCAACACGGCGATCACGATGCTGAATACGAGCCGCAACACTTTGGTTTCCGCTTTCACCAATATCCGCGCCCCTATTAACGAGCCCGCAAGCACGCCCAGCATTACCGGCATAGCGAGACCAGGATCGACGTAGCCGCGATTGAGATAGACGCCCGCGCTGGCAGCCGCAGTGACTCCAATCATAAAGTTGCTGGTAGTGGTCGAGACCTTGAAGGGAATCATCATGGCCTGGTCCATGGCGAGAACCTTCACCGCTCCCGACCCGATGCCCAGCAACCCGGAGAGCGCGCCCGCGCCGAACATCAGGCTGAATCCCAGCGGCACGCGCTGCACGTTGTAGTGCCGCGTTCCTCCCTCTTCTGACGGAAAGTCTCCATTCATCCGCAGCCGGGTCGCAAGCGGATCCGGCGGAAGATTGCGTTGATCCCGAGGTCGCGGCTTTCGCGAGAGGTATGCGGAATAGAGCAACATTACACCAAAGATGATGGCGAGAGCCTTGGTGGAGATGACAGCTGCCAGAAATGCTCCCACCAGAGCGCCCACCGTGGTCGCGATCTCCAGAAACATGCCGATGCGGATGTTGGAGAATCCCTCTTTCACGTAGGCAGCGGCCGCGCCCGAAGAAGTCGCGATCACGGAAACCAGCGACGCTCCGATGGCGTACCGAATGTCGACCTTGAAGAAGAGGGTGAGCAGTGGCACAAGAACGACCCCGCCGCCCAGCCCAGTGAGCGATCCGAGCAGACCCGCCGCAAACGACCCCATCGCGACCAGAATGGTGAATTCGAAGATATTCATCGCACGCCCGAAGAAAGAGTTTGCCACATCCGTCGGGCCACGGCCAATTCACCCAAGATTTATCGAATATTCATCAATTTTTAATAAAGGTTGGATAGCATCAACGGTCCCACAAGGTCCCGCAGGTAAATTCGCGTCAATATTTTACTGGTTGTCCATCTTCGAAACACTCAGGAGGAGAAATGAAGCACGCAATAGCTTTGGCGTTAGCGTTCGCGCTGGTAATTGGCGCTTTCGCGGCAGCCGCACCGCAAGATACGACCGCGGGGAGCAGTACCAGCACCAGGAAGAAAGCGGCCGCCAAGACGTCTGCGCCCAGCGTCTCGACCCAGCTCAGCGAAATGAAGCGGGCGATCGATGCGCAGCAGCAGCAGATTCTACAACTCATGAATCAACTACAGAGTCGGGATGCGGTGATCCAGCAACTGCAACAGCAGGTGGGCCAAGTGCAAAACGCCGCGAGCCAGGCGGCACAGAAGGCCGATACGGCGGCTTCGCAAAGCGCGCAACAGCAACAGGACGTGGCGACGGTGAAGAGTGACGTTACCGATCTGAAGCAGAACGTCACCAATGCAGCGCTGTCGCTGCAGGAGACGCAGAAGAACGTGAAGGATGCGATGGAGAGCCCGCTCGCAATCCATTACAAGGGAATCACGATTACTCCCGGTGGATTCCTGGCGGCAGAAACCGTGTGGCGGCAGCATGCACTCGGTTCCGACATTAACACGCCGTTCAACTCGATTACGTTCCCGGGCGCGGCGCAGAGCCACATTTCGGAATTCTTTGCGTCCGGCCGCCAGTCGCGTATTTCGATGTTGGGGGAGGGAAAAATAAGCAGCGCCAAGCTGACCGGCTACTACGAGTCAGACTTTCTGGGGACTGGAATTACCTCGAACAACAACGAGAGCAACAGCTATGTGTTTCGCGTCCGACAGGCATGGGGTCAGGCTGCTTTGAATAGCGGCTGGAGTTTCACCGGCGGTCAAATGTGGAGCCTGGTCACGGAGACTAAGAAGGGCGTTGACAACCGCACGGAAGCGTTACCCATGACTATCGACCCACAATATACCGTCGGCTTTAGCTGGGCCCGGCAGTACGGTTTCCGGGTCGCCAAGAATCTTAGCAATAAGGCCTGGCTGGCTTTCGCCGTGGAAAATTCGCAGGCGACGCTTGGTGGCCACGGCGCCAGCAACAACTTCGTCCTCGGCGAGCAAGGAACGAGCGGCGGTCTTTACAACGCAACCGCAAACTACTCTTTCAATCCTTCGCCGGACTTCATCGGCAAGCTTGCGTTCGAGCCGGGATGGGGGCACTTTGAAGTATTCGGCATCATCACCGACTTCCGCGACCGGATCTACCCACTGGCGACCGCGACCAAGCCTTCCGCGACGGGCGCCTTTAACAACTCAGCACCCGATGGCGGTATCGGCGCCAATCTGCGTGGGACTCTTGCCAAGCACATCGACATTGGAGTGCATTTCCTGGGTGGCAATGGCATTGGGCGGTATGGCACCGCTGGACTCGTGGACGTGGTTGCCCGTCCCGATGGCGTGCTGGTTCCGGTGAGGAACTATCAAACGCTAGGGACGCTGGAATGGCACTCCCCGAGGTTGGATGTTTACGCCAATGTTGGCGGTGAATACGAAGACCGGGTTGCGTTCGTGAACTCCTCTAAGAAGGGCGTAGGGTACGGATCGCCGCTGTTCAACAACTCAGGTTGCGGCACGGAGACCCCACCTGCGGCCACCAGCACCACGGTTGCCACTCCCCCTACTTCCAGCAGTCCGACTGGCGGCACGGCCACTATTCCTAGTCCTGGGTCGGTTGGTACACCTCTTACTGGTGGATTCAATCCCGGCGGGCTGTCCAACTGCAACGGAGACACGCGCAACATTATTGAAGGCACGATCGGGTTCTGGTATCGCATTTACGCTGGCCCGAAGGGCAGAATCCAATGGGGACCGCAGTACTCCTACCTCGACCGCAACACTTGGGCTGGCGTGGGTGGTACTCCGAACGCGACAGAGAATATGTTCTTGACGTCGTTCCGCTACTACTTGCCGTAAGCACAGACCCCGCCTTCGTGCTGATTGTGGCGTGGAGGTGGGGATTTTTTTCTTGCTGTGAAATTTTGCCTGGGTCCGCACGGGCGTGGACGCCCGCGCTTACACTTGCATTAGGCCAGGGGCAGGGTGAAGTAGAAGACCGACCCGTGGCCCAGTTGGCTGGTAACACCGATCTTGCCGCCGTGGGCTTCGACGATGGCCTTGGCAATTGCCAAACCCATGCCCGTGCCTTGGACCTGTAGGCGCTGATCGCGACCACGATAGAATTTTTCGAAGATTAAAGACTGTTCGAAATCGTCGATACCCGGGCCGCGGTCGGCGACGCTGGTCATCAGCGTCCGGTTGCCAACTTCTCCGGTGACTTGAATCGGAGACTCGGGGGAAGAGTACTTGGCTGCGTTTTCCAGCAACTGGGTTACAACTTCCGTGATGCGGTCTTCATCCATCCGGACCAACGGCAAGTTGCTGGGCAGCCGAACGTCGACGGGATGCTGTCCCAATGCCGGTTTCGCTTTTTCGAGGGCTGCGTTGACGGCCTCCTGGATTGGGTGTGCCCCCAGGTGGAGCTCGAATTGGTTGGCGTCGAGTTGCGCCATCTCGGCAGCTTCGCCTACCAGGCGATTCAGGCGGTCACTTTCTTCGTTGATCACGGTCAGGAGTTCCTGGCGTTGAGCCGCATCCAAGCTGGGATTCGAGAGCAGCGAAGTGGCCGAGGCCTTGATCGCGGTCAAAGGCGTACGAAATTCGTGGGTGACGGAGTCGAGCAAGGCGGAACGCAGTTGTTCGCTCTCGCGGGCGGCCTCCGTGCGGCTGAGCTTTTCGATAGCCCCAGCCCGCTCAATCGCGATGGCAATCAGGCTGCTCATGGCGTCCAACGTTTCGCGAGAAAGCTGCGCGCCGGAAATACCCACACTGCCCACGACGCGGACACCCATCCGTAGGGGCATGAACACTGCCCGTTTCTCAGGGTTGGTCATGGGTTCGCCACGCATGCAGACTAACTGCAGATCGTGGAGCGCCAACTGGTGGATAGCGGGGCTGGAACGATAGACGTCAGGCCGATTGGGCAAGGCGATGGCGGCGGCTTCAACTCCGAGGCCCTCCACAATGTAACGCGGGATCGCGTTCAGGAGCTCGACCACGTTATCGCTGGAAAGAAGTTGCTGGCTGAATCTGTAGAGACGTTCAGCCTCCCGGCGGCGCTCGTTCGCGCTTTGCGCCTCCCGGCGCGCCCGCTCTGCCAGTTGGCTGGCGATAATGGCAGTGACCAGAAAAGCAAACAGTGCGACCCAGTTCTGAGGATCCGCAATGGTCAATGTGCCGACCGGAGGAAGAAAGTAGTAGTTGAAAGCCAGAGTAGCGACTAAGGCCATGAAAACAGCGGGTCGCAGGCCCCAGTTCGCCGACACGATCAGTACACCGACCAGAAAAGTGAGCGCGACCGTGGTGGGGTTGATCCTGGGCACAAGGTGGTAAGCAAAGACGACAACTACCACGGCGCCTGCCGTCGCGGCATAGCGCAAAGCCGACTTGACCCGCGTTTGGTTCACGCCGCCGATTGTAGCTGATCTTCTGGCAGAGAAACTCTGACTAAGTATGAATTTCAAGTGGGGGTAGGCGGCGTTCAATCGGTTCCTTTGTTTACCTTTGTGTCCTTTGTGGTTCCAAGCATTTGTAGTTCACCAACCACAAAGGACACAACGGTAAACAAAGGAAGAATGCGGGCCCCGCACGGGCGTGGATGCCCGCGCCTACATGTTCATTGGCACACTAAAGGATCATCGACAATTTCGATCTGCTCGACGACAATAGCCGCGATGCCCAAAACTCCTGAGCAATGGCTGGAAGAGGCTGATCCCACCAAGAAGGGCGGTGTGTTCAAGCTGTTTCTGGGATATGCGCCGGGGGTCGGCAAGACTTTCAGCATGCTGAGTGAAGCCATCCGCCGCCATACCCGGGGCGAGGACGTGGTCATCGGAGTGATCGAGACCCACGGACGCAAGGCGACTGCCGAACTAGCCGCCCAGCTTGAAGCCGTTCCTCGAAAGAAGCTGGAGTACAAAGGCACGGTCTTCGAAGAAATGGACGTCGACGCCATCCTAGCCCGAAAGCCAAGTGTCGCCTTGGTGGACGAGTTGGCCCATACCAATGTGGAGGGCAGCAAACACGGGAAGCGATATCAGGATGTGCTGGAGTTGCTGGATGCCGGCATCGATGTGCTTTCGACGATGAATATTCAGCATCTGGACAGCGTCACCCCCACGGTACAGAGCCTGACGGGAATTACGGTGCGGGAGACAGTGCCCGACTGGGTGCTGAAACGAGTGAATGAAGTCGTGATGTCGGATTTGACTCCCGAAGCATTGCAGAGCCGTATGCGGCGCGGAGATATTTATCCGCTGGACCGGGTCGGACGTGCTCTGGGCAATTTCTTTCGTCCGGGAAATCTGATCGCGCTGCGTGAGTTGGCGCTCCGTCAAGTGGCGCAAGCCGTGGACCAGAGCCTGGAGTCCTATCGCGAAAAGGACGAAGCCAGCGGAAGCGTGGCGGTGCGGGAACGAATTGCGGTTTGCATCAGTTCCAATCCGGCAGCGCAGTACTTGATCGCACGCGGCGCCCGCATGGCGCAAGCCATGGGCGGGGAGCTACACGTGGTGTATGTGGATCTGGGCCAGGACAACAACGAGGCCAACCAGAAAACGTTGGCAGCGAATCTACATTTCGCCGAAAACGTGGGCGCGCAAATTACCAAACTGAAGGGCGGCAGCGTGGCCCACGCGGTGGCTGACTTCGTTCGCGAAAAACATGTCACCCAGGTTGTGTTCGGACGGTCGGCTACGGGCGGGTGGAGAAAATATCTGTATCTGACGGCCATTAATAAGTTTCTGCGAGATGCGCCTGCGGTGGACGTACACATTGTTACGCAGGAACCTTCCTGATCGGTCATGAATGAACATCGCCGCATTCTCGTGGTGGACGATGAGCCCCAGATCACGCGTGTGCTGCGAACCAGTCTCTCCAGCCAGGGCTATGACATTCGCGTAGCCAATGACGGCGAGACTGCGCTTGAGATCATGAAGGACTGGACTCCGGATCTGGTAATCACCGACCTTTCCATGCCCAACATGGATGGGTTGGAACTGTGCCGGCGATTGCGGCTTTCAACCAAGATTCCCATCATCGTGCTCTCGGTCAGGGGAGAGGAAAAGACTAAAGTACGGGCCCTGGATTCCGGCGCGGACGACTACGTGACCAAGCCGTTCGGGATTGAGGAATTGCTGGCGCGGGTCCGTGCCAATTTGCGCCGTGCCCCGGTTGAAAGCGAGCAAACATCGGCGATCGAGATTGGTGATTTCCGGATCGATCTGGCTGCCCACAAAGTTTCAATCCGTGGTCGCGATGTGCATCTTACTCCCAAGGAATTTGATCTGCTCGTCTATCTTGCGCGTCATCCTGGCAAAGTGATAACCCATCGGACGCTGCTGAGCGCCATCTGGGGTGGGCAGAGCACGGAGCAGGTCGAGTATGTGCGAGTATTCGTTGGCCAACTGCGCAAGAAACTGGAACCGGAAGCATCCTCGCCGCGCTACATCGTAACCGAGCCCTGGGTTGGATACCGCTTCGAGCCGGGCGCATAAAACATCCTGTTTTCAAACTGATAGGTCTTAACGAAGATTCTACGGACTCTTTATTCAATCCTTACGACTTTTCTTATCCAATGAGTTGAGTTGAGGGAGCGGAAGCAAATGGTCATGCTTGGAATGGTAAACATGCTGCTCTTGCTGGTGGGGTTTCTGCCGGCGCTGCTCAAGAAAAGCAGGGAAGTTAACCGAGGGATGGCTGGCAATCCGGGCATGCATCGAGTAGCTCATTGAAGTTGGACAGAAAGGCTGGGAGTGTATGTCGTCGATTCACAATGTATCCGCGGAAGACTTGGCAAAAGTTTTCCATCACTACCACGAAGCTCTGGCAAATGATTTTCATGGTCACGCGAACCGGCAAGCCGATTTCACTTGGGAGCAGGCTCCTCAAGACGAACGCAAATTGATGATTGCGGCTGCTCGGCTCACGCTGCTGGAACTGGCTTCGACGTCTGAGATCGAGCCGGACAATCGTCAGTATTTCGCCAAGCCCGGCGAGGCGGATTGGGGCTGCTGAGGTTTCCCGCTGGTTCACAATCCGGTCTTCTTTATGAAGTCTTTACGAACCCTTTAGCCAAAATTTACGCTCGCGGTTGTCAAATAATTCTCGCAACATCTTCCTGACAATTGTGTGCAGGCGGTCAGTAATGAAACTGGTCTTCACCTTGTTGTGTGCAGGCGCGGTGCTTTTCCTGCTGCGCTTTCTTGCGGCCCTTCTGAGAGAAGAGCAGCGTCTGTCGCCACGACCAATAAAAGTTTACCTGGCTAGATTCAATCCGCCTAAGCCACGTGGAGAACTGATAGTTATGAATTCTAGGAACGTTGTAGGCAAGTCGGCAGTGGAAACTGGCAAGCGGGCGGCCTTCATTCTTGTGGCCGCAATGCTATTGACGCTACCACTTCATGGCCAACATACCCCGGCTGATGTTCCGGCCGTCGCTCCGTTGCCGTCAAACGCACAGGCGAGCGCAGCGACTCCGCAAACCGAGCAAGAGATTGTGCAAGAGCTTGCGGCCATGAAAAAACGAATTGAGCAGCTCGAAGCCGCATTGAAGCAGCACGAGGCGGCAGAGCAGCCAACTACGGTTGTTCATTCGGCAAAGGCGAATGCGCCCGTAGGCGTCTCTCCGAGCGCAACCGTTGCAAGCGCTGCGCCCCCGGCCGAGGCGGCACTGCCTCAGACGGCTGCGCCCGAGAAACCGGCAAAGGCAGAGCCATTCGCCTTCGCCGATTGGACGTGGCTCAATGGCAATGCGCGGACCAAAACACCCGCCTTCGATTCAAAATTCTTTACGCCGGAGATTCGCGCAGACGTTGACTATATCGCCGATCTCAACCATCCGAAAGATGACACGATTGGAGGTTCCAGCGAGGTCTTTCGGTCGGATGAAGTTCAACTGACGCAACTCGGCGTCGGCGGCGATTTTCACTTTGACAACGTTCGCGCCCGGATCATGACGCAGTTTGGCATGTATTCGACCACCACACCGCGCAACGACGCCAGCCCCGCGCGTGGACAGTGGGATCTCGCTGATGCTTACCGCTACGTTTCGGAAGCCTATGGCGGATATCACTTCAACGCTTTGCATGGGATCAACCTCGACGCGGGAATCTTCATGTCGTATATTGGCCTCTTCAGCTATTACAACTTCGATAACTGGGCGTATCAGCCCTCGTACGTTTCGTCGAACACGCCGTGGTTTTTCAATGGTGTGCGAGTGCAAATTTTCCCGACTGAGCACTTGAAGATTGAGCCTTGGTTCGTTAACGGATGGCAGTCGTACGGGCGATTCAATGGCAGGCCAGGCGTCGGTGGTCAGATCTTGTATCGTCCAAATGGGTGGTTGTCCGTCCTCGGGAATCAGTATGCCCTGGGTGAAGATGCGTTGAACACTCCGGGCCGAGTCCGCTATCACACGGACGATAGCATCGAGATCAAGTACTACGACCATCCGGAGAAATCATTGAGCAAGGCGGCCTTCTCGCTGACTGGCGATATGGGTTGCGAACACGGCGGTGGCGTGAGTTGCTACGGCAATTCGGCGAAGGGACCCAAGCAGGATTTCCTGGGCTTCATGTTCTACAACCGCCTCTGGTTCCACCGGGACCTTTATGGCCTCACCCTGGGTGGTGGCAAGATTAACAATCCGGGACGGTATCTAGTGCTGTTACCGCCCATCAATGGCGCGACAGCCGCTTCCGGGACGCCCTACTTCACTGAAAATCCTGGTGACCCCTACAAGGCGTGGGACGCATCCGCCACTTTCGATTACATGCCTAGCCAGTACATTACGTTCCGCTGGGAGTTCGATCACCGGGCGGCGAATGTCCCGTATTTTTCAGGATCGGGTGGCATCACACCTCTGGGGGGCAACACTGGTGCACCGGGTTCGCTGGTGCCAGGCTTTACTCCCGATCTGGTTAAGGACGAGAACCGGTTTGATCTGGCTATATTGGTCAAGTTTTAGTATCTATGGCTTCTGAGCGCGGTTGTTCGACAGGAGCCTGCACTATGACTCAGTCAATCTTCATCGTGGATATTAGTTCCTGCAGACGTTCTAAGGGAGTACTGATACTAATGACGACTATGTTCGCGTGTTCATTGCCCGTATGTGCACAAGCTCAAACTGGCAGTGCTCTCTCCAATGCTCCCGTCAGAGCCGTAACTACGGAAGAACTACAGTCGCGAGTGGGGGAACTTGAAGGCGAAGTGGCTGAGTTGAAGCGCATGGTGAAAGAGCTACAATCAAATTCGCCGTCAGCAAGCAGTCCCCAGGACCCGCCGAACGCGCAGCTCACGTCGAGCGCGCAGCCGCAGTCCGCAGCGGCGGAGCAATCGACGCTGACTCCACGGGACAGAGCGAGCTTGGATTTCTTGCGCGACACCACCATCAACATTGGGCTGGACGGGTACTACGCTTACAATTTCAACGCGCCCATCGGGCGGGTCAATCTGCTACGCGCCTATGACGTTCTCAGCAACAGTTTCAGCTTGAATCAGGCGAGCGTGATATTCGAACATCCGCCGGATGTTGCTGACGGACGGCGTCTCGGCGGCCGTCTGGACCTGCAGTTTGGTCAAGCAACGGATACGCTGCAGGGAAATCCCTTGAACGAGCCCAGGCCCGATATTTATCGGAACATTTTCCAGGCTTACGGAACCTATATCGTTCCCATTGGCCGCGGTTTGGACGTGGATTTCGGAAAATGGGCAAGTTCGATTGGGATCGAAGGCAACTACACCAAGGACCAGATAAACTATTCTCGGTCATACTGGTTCAATTTCCTGCCCTTCTACCATATGGGCTTCCGTACCAGTTATCCGGTTAACGATCAGCTTGCGTTGAATTACTGGGTGATCAATGGCAACAATCAGGTTGAACCCACCAACGGTTTCAAGGATGAATTATTTGGTTTTACCGCGACCCCCCGCAAGACGATTAGCTGGACGATGAATTATTACTTGGGTCAGGACCATCCCGATAGGATCAGCGTGCCACCCACTTCGCCGATCCCAGTGCAGCCCGGCCTCAGTTTTGCGCCGATTATTCCCGCCCCGGATGGCCGGCTGCATATCTTTGACAGCTATGTGAGTTGGCAGACTACGCCGAAGCTTACCCTGGCCATCGAGGGCGATTATGTCATAGAACGGCTTTGGAGAAACTCTGCGCCGGGAGAATCGTCAGCGCCGTCTCATGTCGATGGAGGCGCGGCCTATTTGAAATATCAGCTCACTCCGAAATTCACGTTGGCGGGTCGTGCGGAGTATCTCTCCGATCGCGGCGGTCTTTTCAGCGGCCTGAATCAGGCGTTAAAGGAAACCACTGCAACCTTCGACTATAACGTCGCGGATGGTTTCCTGATGCGCTATGAATGGCGTCGCGATTTTTCGAATCAGCCCTCATTCCTGACCGATACGCAAGGCCTCCTAAGCAAACAGCAAAATACGGCGACACTTGGCTTGGTCTGGTGGTGGGGCCGCAAGCAGGGTGCGTGGTGAGTTCAGTGATCGGAAAGCCAGGAGCCGCATCACTCCCGCCAGCTGTCCTAATCTACGGCTGCGGAATCGCGGCGAAGCTCTCTAGCACGCCCTGGCGAGCACGCAATTCTATCAGTTCCTCTTCGCCGAGCTTTTCGATGCAGCCTGCCACTGTCCGCAATCCTTGCGCGACGAGTATCCGGTGGAACTCCGGATCGGGCGTGGAGGCGGCGATGTCACCGAGGGCTCGCAGCAACCGCAAGCTGACGGCCACATCCGTCTTCGAATACATGCGGATCTGCTCAAAGGCCGCCTCCAGCAGGCGCTCGAAGTGAATACATCCAATGCTGGCGCGAACAATGCCCGGCGGATCGTAGAGTAGCTCCTCCGGCGGCTCTCGGGACGCGAAGCGGATCAGAATGCGGCTCAACTGATCGACGCAGTTGATGGCGGTGGTGGGGTCGTTGACGGCGGGCGAGATTGCCTTCAACGCAACATCGACAATCTGCAGGACGCCAAACTCCACGTCCTGCTGCAACGTTCTGGTCGGGCCGAAGTCGAACGCGGCAAGCAGTTCGGCGGTCCCTTCGGGGGGCAGACGGTTCCCCTTTGAGACCATCATCAACGGGATTCCCGCCGGAACGAAGTGGCCGACCCGGCGCAGAACCCGGATGCTGACGTGATGGTGCCTCGCAAGGGCAACCAGGCGTCGCGTATCGACGAAGCGAATGTAGCCGGAATCGTCACTGGAGACAGCCACCTCGCTCAGGTTGGGTCTGAGCGGTTCGGCGTCGTTCAGGCGGTCCAACTGGTGCGGCCAGGGCATTATCTCATCGATCATGGCTTCCGTTTCTGCCGCAATTCTATCGACGATGTGATTGACACTGATGGCCTGCGAGATATGGTGAATGAAAAATAGCAGTAACCCGACGCACGCCAGCGCCAGCACCATCGCGCCCAGGACGGTACCCACTGGCGCGAAGGGGTGAGGGAGCGAGTGCGCCGCTGGAAGCGCTGCCATGCAGTACAAGAAGGTGCCAAGAAAGATACCGAGCGTCCATTGCGTCACGCGGTCCCTGGAAAAGCTGACGATGATGCGCGGGGAGAATTGCATCGACGCCAGGGTGAGCGTCATCAGCAGGATGGCGAACACGATGGACACCACGGTCATGATGGAGGCAGCGATGCCCGCCAGAATGACCTGGGCGACTTGCGGGTCGGCGCGCGAGGGGAATAGGACAGTGGGCACCCAGGCGCTAGTGGCCGGAAACTCCTCTTCCAACCAGGACAGGAATGCGCCCGCGCAACCCAGCGTGAGCGCGATGGTGAGCGGGCGAACCAAAAAGCCGCCACGCAGGCTATACATAGCGTGGCGAAGCATCAACGGCAGGCTCTTTGTCATGGCTCTATCCGTTCAAGTGTAGTGGGTCAGGCCCGCGCGTACAAAGAAAACAGGGGGGACCGCCATGCCCCGCCTCGAAGTGCCCTTTTTTTATGACTTCTTTACGAACTACTTATCCCATTTTTACGGAGAGAGCTTTATCCTGTGTGATTCAACTTTGGCACGTGAGTTGCTTATTTCGGGGGCGACGCCGGATCTCCGCAGGGATGAGAACCAGCTGAAGTTGGGCGTCCTAGTCAAGTTCTGATCGTGACGAGAAATTAGTCCGTACTTGTTCGTCATTTAGAGGAGGTTGTGTGCAAGACCTGATCTTTGTCGTAGTCACGGTGGCGTTCTTTTCGCTTGCCATCGGCTACGTACGATTCTGCGATCGGATTCGCTGAGGTGAAATGTCATGAATCTTGAATCGATCCTCATGCTGGCCGTCAGTGTTTTGTTGATGGTCTACCTGCTTTGCGCTTTATTGATGCCGGAGAAGTTCTGATGACGGTAAATGGCTGGATTCAGATACTCGTATTCCTGGGGCTGATATTCGCGGCCACCAAACCGCTGGGCGCATTCATGGCCCGGGTTTTCAACCGCGAACGCACCTTCCTTGACCCGTTTGCCCGGCCCATCGAACGTTTGCTCTACCGCGTCACCGGCGTCGACGAGAACCACGAGATGCGCTGGACGGAATATGCCGTCTCCATGCTGATGTTCACCGGCGCTTCCATGCTGCTGCTCTACCTGATCGAGCGGGTTCAGCAGTTTCTGCCGTGGAATCCGCAGAAGTTCGGGGCAGTCGCTCAGGCACTGGCCTTCAATACCGCTGCGTCCTTCAACACCAACACCAATTGGCAGAACTATGCGGGTGAGGCCACCATGAGCTATCTCACGCAAATGGCTGGCTTGGCCCGCGATAACTTCGCGTCGGCGGCGGTGGGGATTGCGCTGGCGATCGCCTTCATTCGCGGCATTGCACGGCGGGAAAAAGAAACCATCGGCAATTTCTGGGTCGACATGACCCGCTCCACGCTCTGGTTGCTGCTGCCGATGTGCATCGTCTACGCTCTGGCTCTGGTTTCCCAAGGCGTCGTCCAGAATCTGAAGCCGTATGACACGGTCAAGCTGATCGAGGCGCAGCAAGTGCAGAAGACCGGAACCGATGGAAAGCCGATGGTCGGCCAGGACGGCAAGCCGGTGATGGATACGGTAATCGATCAGACCGTCGCGCAAGGCCCGGTCGCGTCCCAGGAAGCCATTAAGATGCTGGGCACCAATGGCGGTGGTTTCTTTAATGCGAACAGCGCCCATCCGTTCGAGAATCCCACCCCGCTCAGCAATTATCTGCAGATGCTTTCCATTTTCGTCATCCCTGCGGGCTTGACCTACACGCTGGGGCGCATGACCGGATCGCAACGCCATGGATGGGCGGTGTGGGCGGCCATGGCTCTCTTATTCCTGGCCGGAGTGACAACCGCCTATTGGGCGGAGGCGCGTGGCAATCCGTTGCTGAAGGGAGCGGATCAGCGGGTGAGCACCTTGCAGCCTGGCGGCAACATGGAAGGCAAGGAAGTCCGGTTCGGCATCGCCGACTCCGCTCTCTTTGCAACCGTCACGACCGACGCCAGTTGCGGAGCGATTAACGGTTGGCACGATTCTTTCACGCCGCTTGGTGGAATGGTTCCGCTGGCCAATATCATGCTCAGCGAAACCGTATTCGGAGGCGTAGGCGCCGGGCTCTACGGCATTCTGATCTACGTTGTCTTGGCCGTGTTCATCGCGGGACTGATGGTCGGCCGCACGCCGGAATATTTGGGAAAGAAGATCGAAGCCTATGACGTGAAGATGGCCATGCTGGTCACACTAGTTTTCCCGCTGATCATTCTGGTGCTCACGGCCATTTCATCAATCGAGAACTTTGGCACATCCAGCATCAGCAATCCAGGTCCGCACGGCTTAACCCAGATCTTGTACGCCTTCACATCCATGGCCGGCAATAACGGCTCGGCCTTCGCAGGGCTGAACGGAAACACTCTCTGGTACAACACCGCGGGCGGGCTCACGATGCTGATCGGCCGATACTTCATGATCATTCCGATGCTCGCCATCGCCGGCAATTTAGCAAAAAAGAAATATGTCCCGCCTTCGCTCGGTACGTTTCCGGTGACCACGCCATTGTTCAGTGTGCTGCTGATGGGCGTGATTCTCATTGTGGGGGCGCTGACCTTTTTCCCAGCCCTGAGCCTGGGGCCCATACTCGAGCACCTGTTGATGTCGGTCGGCAAGACTTTCTGAGGAAATATGGCAGAGAAAAAGAAATCGAAATCCATCTGGGACATGAAGATCGTGCGCCGCGCACTTTGGGATTCGCTGGTGAAACTGGATCCGCGGAACATGATGAAGAATCCTGTGATGTTCGTGGTCGAAGTTGGGAGTGTTGCCACCAGCATTCTGTTGGTTCGCGATGTGCTCCAGCATCAGGGAGCTTTCGGCTTCAACCTTCAGATCACGCTTTGGCTCTGGTTTACGGTCTTGTTTGCGAATTTTGCTGAGGCCATGGCGGAAGGCCGGGGCAAGGCGCAAGCCGACTCTCTGCGCAAAGCGCGTGCTGAGACTATTGCCAATCGTCTCCTGCCCGATGGAAAGACGGAGCAGATCGCGAGTTCTAAGCTGCGCGCTGGCGACTTGGTGAGGGTGATCGCTAGCGAGTTCATTCCCAGTGACGGTGAGATTCTTGAGGGTGTAGCTTCCGTGGATGAATCGGCAATCACGGGAGAGTCTGCGCCTGTAATCCGCGAAGCCGGGGGCGATCGCTCAGCCGTGACTGGCGGTACGCGGGTGCTCTCGGATTGGCTGAAGATCAAGATCACGTGCAACCCCGGCGAAACCTTTCTGGATCGCATGATCGCTCTGGTGGAAGGCGCTGAGCGCCAGAAGACTCCGAACGAAATCGCGCTGAACATTCTTCTGGCTGGCTTGACTATCATTTTTCTGCTCGCGGTGGTCACTCTGCAGCCGTTCGCGATTTACTCCGGGTCGCCACAGACCGTATTCGTGCTGGTGTCATTGCTTGTATGTCTGATTCCCACAACCATTGGCGGACTTCTCTCCGCGATCGGAATCGCTGGCATGGACCGTTTGGTGCAACACAACGTCCTGGCCATGTCCGGCCGAGCGGTCGAGGCTGCTGGCGACGTGAACACCCTTTTACTCGACAAAACCGGGACCATCACGTTAGGCAACCGGCAGGCGTCGGAATTTGTTCCCGCACCTGGGATCACGGCAGCGCAGATGGCGGACGCAGCGCAATTATCTTCGTTGGCGGATGAAACTCCGGAAGGCCGCTCCATCGTGGTGCTGGCCAAGGAACGCTACAGTCTTCGGGGCAGGGAATTAGGCTCGCACGAAGCCACATTCATTCCCTTCACCGCACAGACCCGCATGTCGGGCGTGGACATGGATGGCCGCGAGATTCGCAAGGGCGCAGTGGACGCCATCACAAAGTATCTTACCCAGCATGGCACGATGCTTCCCAAAGAAATTCAAGCTGCCGTAGAAACCATCGCTCGCTCGGGGGGAACGCCGCTGGTGGTTGCTGAAAATCGTCGCGCGCTCGGCGTGATTCACCTCAAGGACATTGTGAAAGGTGGAATGCGCGAGCGGTTCGATCAGCTTCGCGCCATGGGCATCAAGACCGTGATGATCACCGGAGACAATCCGCTGACCGCAGCGGCGATTGCGCGTGAAGCCGGGGTGGACGACTTTCTCGCCGAGGCGACTCCGAAGGACAAAATGGATTTGATCCGGAGCGAGCAGAAGCAAGGCAAGTTGGTAGCGATGACCGGCGATGGCACGAACGATGCCCCGGCGCTGGCGCAAGCCGACGTTGGCGTGGCCATGAATACCGGCACGCAGGCGGCAAAAGAAGCGGGCAACATGGTCGATCTCGATTCCAATCCGACCAAGCTCATCGAGATTGTGGAAATCGGCAAGCAGTTGTTGATGACCCGTGGCGCTTTGACAACGTTTTCCATCGCCAATGATGTGGCCAAATACTTCGCCATTATTCCGGCGATGTTTGCCGCAACTTTTCCCGTGCTGAATACGCTGAATATTATGCAGCTCAAGACTCCGCAATCGGCGATTTTGTCGGCGGTCATTTTCAACGCGCTGATCATCGTTGCCTTAATTCCCTTGGCGCTGCGCGGCGTGAAGTATCGGCCCATGGGAGCGGCTGTACTCCTGCGCCGTAATCTTTGGATCTACGGGGTTGGCGGCATCATTGTGCCGTTTGTGGGGATTAAGTTGATCGATATGCTCATCACGCGCGTAGGAATGGCCTGAGAGGTTTGTCATGAAAAAGAATCTAATGATTTCGGTGTTGATGACCTTGGCCACCACGGTTCTGCTGGGAATCGTTTATCCGTTGGTCGTCACAGGACTGGCGCAATTGTTTTTCAAAGACAAAGCCAATGGCCAACTGATTGTGCAAAACGGCAGAGTCGTAGGGTCGCGAATCATCGGCCAGGCATTCGTCGGTCCGGGCTATTTCCACTCTCGTCCTTCGGCGGCGGGCAACGGATATGATGGCGCGAACTCCAATGGCTCCCAACTCGGCCCAACTAATCAGCACTTGATTGATCGGGTGAATGCGGACGTAGCCGCTAATCAGGCGGATAATCCGGGCGAACCCGTGCCCGTTGACTTGGTAACTACTTCAGCTTCCGGCCTTGACCCCGACATTTCTCCGGCAGCGGCGGAGTTTCAAGTTCCGAGGGTGGCGAAGCAACGGGGAACTACTGAAGACCAAGTAAGGCGGCTCGTCCAAGACCACACTCAGTCGCGCCAGTTAGGCCTGCTTGGAGAGCCGCGAGTCAACGTCCTTCAGTTGAATCTTGCTCTGAATGCTAAGTTCCCAATGAAGTAGAACTCGCGTAGCCACGGACTTCCGGCCCAGGGGTGACGCCCGGCCTCCATGAATACAAGTTCGGTTGCGAATGCTAAACTTTCCATCGTGGCACGTATTGCTCATCTGGAATGTACAAAATGTGGCGCGTCCATGGATGCCGATCGTCCACAGACGGTTTGCCCGAAAGACGGTGGCGTGCTCTATGTCCGATACAAGCTCGCCGCGCTGAAACCCAAATTCACGACTGCTTCGCTCGTCGGACGCGCTCCTACTATGTGGCGCTACGCCGACGTTCTGCCGGAGGCAGCGCCGATCTCGCTGGGCGAGGGTTTTACCCCCATGCTGCCGTCCCGCGAGTTTCCCAACGTCTATATAAAGGATGAAGGGCTCAATCCGACTGGTTCGTTCAAAGCTCGCGGCATGTCGGTTGCGGTCACGATGGCGAAGTCGTATGGCCTGAAGAAGCTGGCTGCTCCCTCGGCCGGGAATGCCGGAAGCGCTCTAGCAGCGTATGCGGCTGCAGCTGGTATTGAAGCTCACATCTTCATGCCCAAAGACGTGCCGCTCGCGAATCGCGTGGAGTGCGAGAGCTACGGCGCAAGAGTCACCTTGGTCGATGGCCTGATCAGCGATTGTGCGCGCATGGTGGCCGAGAGAAAAGAGAAAGAAGGCTGGTTCGACGTATCTACGCTGAAAGAACCGTTTCGCGTGGAAGGCAAGAAGACCATGGGCTACGAGGTGGCGGAACAATTGGGATGGAGGATGCCGCAAGGAATTATTTATCCCACAGGAGGCGGAGTCGGACTGATCGGGATGTGGAAGGCGTTTGAAGAGATGCAGGACTTGGGCTGGATCGGCGCCGAGCGCCCGCAGATGATCGCGGTCCAAGCGGCAGGGTGTGCCCCGATTGCGAAAGCGTGGGATGATGCGACGCCGACTGCGGAATTCTGGTCGAATGCCGCTACCTTGGCCGCGGGTCTTCGTGTGCCCAAGGCATACGGAGACTATCTGATTCTCGACATTCTGAAGAAGAGCGGCGGCGTGGCCCTGGCCGTAACTGACGACGAAATTATGGACGCGCTGCGTCAGTGGGCTCGAGTGGAAGGAGTTTTCGCCGCGCCGGAAGGAGCCGCGGCGCTGGCCGCCTATCGAAAGTTGCGCGCCAACACTTTCTTTGGTCCGGATGACGTGGTGGTGCTGTTCAATACCGGATCCGGGTTGAAGTATCTGGACGTGATCGATCGCCAAAAGACTTCCGAGCACGAACCTGCTCTCGCCTCGCGGCACATTGGCGGAATTATCGGACCTTACTAGTAGCGCCGACGTCTCGGCGGCTGTTGTGGAGGCGGCCCGCATCCACCGAGGGCAGGATGCTCTCGGGACAGCTGGCAAGATGCCGGCGCTACAAAGAACAAGACTGTGACCGAACGTCTTTACTACCACGATTCTTTTCTTTACGAATTCGAGGCAGAAGTTTTGGATCTGATTTCTGCACCGAACTCTGATTCTCGTCTGGCCGTTATTCTGGATCGCACCGCGTTCTATCCCACCAGCGGCGGGCAGGTCTTTGATATGGGTTGGATTCTTCCCGCCGAGACGGGAGACGCGAGCAGCCGACCGCGCGTGGCTGAGGTGACGGAAACAGATGACGGCACAATTCTCCACATCCTCGAGAGTGCGGAACCGATTCAGAAAGGTACACACATCCACGGTCTGATTGACGTTGATCGTCGCCGTGATCACATGCAGCAGCATTCGGGTCAGCATGTGCTCTCGGCAGCGTTCGTGCGCCTGTTTGGCCTGCCCACGGTTTCTTTTCACATGGGCGCAGAGTCGTGTTCCATTGATCTGGATACGAAAAACCTAACCACCGCGCAAGTCGAGTCTGCCGAGGCGTTGGCGAATGATGTGGTCATGGAAAACCGAGCTGTCAGCATTCGTTTTGTCACGCAGGACGAAGCGCGGGGTTTAGGACTCCGCAAAATTCCCCCGGTGGAAAGGGACCAGCTCAGGCTTATCGAGGTGCATGATTTCGATCTGACCGCGTGCGGCGGTACGCACGTTTCCGCGACTGGTGAGATCGGATGCATCCTGCTTCG
>Ga0074044_10001529_pt1 | contig 20835 bp, 22 predicted proteins | sample BogForMeECP23OM1_FD_94443 | JGI IMG/M metagenome (GOLD analysis project Ga0074044, IMG submission 94443) | Bog forest soil microbial communities from Calvert Island, British Columbia, Canada - Bog Forest MetaG ECP23OM1 | ecosystem: Environmental > Terrestrial > Soil > Wetlands ...
GAAGTTCGGTTGTGATAACCGCTGAATGCATATAAGCGGGAAGCACTCCTCAAGATGAGATCTCCCAACCCGTAAGGGATAAGAAGGGCCCAGGAAGACTACCTGGTTGATAGGCTGGAGGTGGAAGCGCAGTAATGCGTGTAGCTTACCAGTACTAATCGCCCGTTCGGCTTGACCATAAAATTTACTCGGTGCAGAAAACAGCTGTCAGCACTCAGCTCTCGGCCATTAGCTAGAAACTGAGCTAGGCTGAAGCGAGTTTCTCCTGACCACCAGAACTTGGGTGGAAGAGAAGAAAGACGCTGACAACTGTGCGCCGACGCTTTTAGGCTTCTGACGAAGTACGCTTCTAACGAAGAAAGAAAGCAAAGCCGAAGTAACACGTGGCAGAAATCGGAAGTAAACAATAAGAAAGTAAGCCACACCCAATCTATTCGGTTGTGAGGTTTCGCCCTCACGTTCTTTGAAATTCTGCTCTTGGCTTTTGGCTATTAGCTTTTGGCTCAGCTTCGCTGGGTCAGGCTAACGGGCTGGAGGTCGAGAGGCGAGTTTGCAGCAGTCGCGCTGTCGAGTCGAGCAATCGCTCCTTCGCAGGCACGACATAGCTAAAGGCTAAGAGCCAATAGCCAACAGCTGCATCGACTTGTCGGTGATATTACCGCGGGGGTTCCACCCGTTCCCATCCCGAACACGGAAGTTAAGCCCCGCTGGGCCGATGTTACTGCACGCGAAAGTGTGTGGGAGAGTAGGTCGTTGCCGGCATTAAATAAAGGCCAGTCTGAAAAATCAGATTGGCCTTTTCCTTTTGTTAGGCCGTCGGCCTTTCCGCCTGTAGTGAAAGGACGTGGGGGATGTCGATAAAAACGAGGGACAGAACACAGCCAATCTCCAAGTACATAAGCGGATTTACTGCGGCTGACGTTAAGGCGCAGTTCACTGAGTCGGGCGCACCTAGCGTAGTAGCCATTCCGAAGCTGAACCTAAAGGCAATAGAGGGGAGGACTCTTGCGTGCGCAATTATTTGGGCCGCTCGATAAAAGCACGCAAAACACATTACGACCTCTCCATAATGGACTAGCAGGAACAGTCCCGCCCTAGCATGGTTTTGCGGCTTGGCGCCGCGAATGAACAGACGCAACAATGTGTGAGCTACGTCAGTCAGCCTTTCTATCGGGATGAAGATCAGTAAAGGCCACCAGCCATCGCTTGAAAAAAACAAGAGCACGGGCACCATAATTGCCCAGAACAGGATCCAACGCTCTATGCGTCCTTTCGCGTTCGTTCGTTGAGGGCCTGTCGTGGTGGGCCCGACCGTCAATCTATGCAGGACCCCAAACGGTAGCGAGGCAAGCGAGGAAAAGGTAAGTATCAGACAAGCAAGATGGGAGCACCCCTTGGCATCCCTCCAGGTTCTGTATTGCTCTTCCCAGAAGTCCGAATAGACTTTCCGTCTTGACACCACTAGCAGAGCAATATACAAGGCAATACACAAGGCTAGGGACACGCAAAAACGGTGTCGTATCAAGCTTTCATACAGAGCTAGAATGGAGAAAATCATACAGACCTCCCAGCCCAGCGCAAAAATCTTTGGAGACCATCATCTAGGGAAGTTTTCGGAACCCATCCAAGGACCCTCGCTGCCTTCGATGTATCCGCAGCCCTTCGCTGTGCATCGACTACATATGGCTTTAGACACTCGAATCGAGGGGGATCCTTGGTCGCGCCGATCAGCTTCCACAACTTGGCCGCTAATAAGAGGATACTGATCTCCTCGGAGCTAGCCAGATTGCAGTCTTCGTTCAAGGCACGCTCCCTACATTCGATCGCGGAGATGATCCCGTCCGCCATATCGTCAACATAAGTGAATGATCTGGTTTGGTGGCCGTCTCCAAAAATCTGAAGTGGATTTTCCCCGTCCAGCAACTTCTTTGTCAGAGCCGGTATTACATGGTTTTCGCCCGGATCTGGAATAATTTCTTCTCCAGGGCCATACACATTAAACGGTCGGATGATTGTGTAAGGGAGACCGTACTGCTGAAAGAATGCCCGGCAATAGTATTCGCCCACGAGTTTCGAAAACGGATAACCAGCAGCGGGAGGACGAGCTCTCATGAGAGACGCTTCGGTTATTGGCTGAACGCCAACATCGTCGAAGACGCACGAAGAGGAGATGTACACGATTCTGTCAATTCTCTTTTCGCTGGCCGCGTTGAATAGGGAAGAAATAATTCTCGTGTTTTCGTCTAACATCTCTGCTGGATGGGTATTAAAGAAGCCTATTCCAGCAGACTTGGCCGCAAGGCACACGCATATGTCGCCTTGGTTCAGGTAATCTGCCGTACGCTTGCAGTCCTTCAAATCTATGGGTATAGAGCGATCGGTAACTTTGGACTTCTTGGAATCTAAAACGAGGTGATCATATCCCCAGTTCCTGAGTCTTGAAACTAGAGCAGTCCCAATGAAGCCAGCGCCTCCCGCGACGACAATCCTAGGCTTCTTACTCATCCTGCGTCATCTCACACATAGCAATCTGACCAAGCTATTCGCGCCGATTGTACTCCAGACGCCCGAGACGCTGGGACAAAACCGGGGACAGACGGGACGTACCCCAATTTTTCAGTGAGAAGCCTAGCGACACGTTGGTGCAATCAAACTTTTCCACAATCATCCACAGCAACAACTATCAATTCATGTGACGAACAACCTTTACCGAGAATTTCCAAACACGCAAGCTTGACCGATGTGCGACGGCTCTCCCAAACACTTCCTCACCGCCCGGACTCTGAAGTCCGGGGCTAACTCCTTACTCCGTAAGATTTTCGCTCTAACTGCTTGCGGCTCAGGATTTTGGCCATACCCGTCATACCCCGCCGGCTGCAACCTCACGGAAATAAGGATTTTAGGAGATTGGTACAAAAAAAATTTCTGAGGTATATACCCGAGTCAAAATCCCCACGTCTCGCAAAAGCGGCGAGACGTGGGGCACCCGGATTTCGTCAGATTCGTCGAGGTTTGTTTACTGTGCCGGGGTTCCGGTAGCGGCCGGAGTTTTCGGGGCTTCGGCTGCTACTTCGGGAGTGGCCGGATTGCTCTTCACCACGTCGATCTTCACCGTGGAGAGAATCTGTTCCAGGCGGTTGAAAACTTTGTCGCGGTCGACGTGCTTCGTGATTCCCGCTTCCGACGCGACCGTGGTTACGTTGAGGGCGAACTCGTAGCAAGCTCCATTCTGGAAGACATGGAAATACTTGGAGTCGCTCTGGCGCGTGCCTTCGCCGGTGACGGCTTCGGTTCCGCGCAGCTCGAGGTCGCCGATCATCAGCTTCGAGCCTTGCGGCTCGGGCTGGGACTGCGTGCTAGAAGCTGCTGCGGGCTCAGACGACGCGGTCGACACAGCTGGAGCCGTTTGAGTCGTGCTAGAAGCTGCTGCGGGCTGCGAGTCCGTAGACGGCGCTGCGCCTTGGGTCGAGGCGGAGGGAGCTTGGGTCGACGCCGTTTCGGTTGTCGTGGCGGCCGAAGCTTCAGCTGTTGCGGTAGAGACCACGCTCTTCGGCTGCGGCACGGCGAACTCAGTGCACTGATCGGCAGTGAGATTCTTGTGAATGCTCACATTGAAGAATGCGGACGAGAAGTCAGTGTTGGCGAAGCCGGTTTCGGGCAATTCGACGGCGGCGAGCGCGACTCCGCCGGGCGCGACGAAGTTCATTGGCAGCGCGGTGGAGGCGACCAGGTCGGTGGCGGCGTCCCCGGTCTCGATGGCGTAGCGGCGCGGATATTCGAAGGTCACGCCGCTGGTTTTGTCACTGTAGTTCACGGTTGCGGGCTTCTTGCGCACAACCTTTTTCGGAGCTGGTTTGTTCTCGGCCTGCATCGCGGGCTCGGGTACGGGCTCGATTGCGCTCGGGGTCTGCGGGACGGGAATCTGGTTGCTGGAAGTTATGGTCTTCGGCTTGTCGCTGGAGCAGCCGACGGTTACGGAGCAGACGATGAGCACGGCGGCGAAGACAAGCGCCCCGGTGTTTTTGCCCCAGGTTATGAAAGAGCGGGTGTTGTGCAATGCGTTAATGCGGGTCATGTTTGGTCACCTCCCAGTGACTGACGGCGATCTGAGAGAATGCACGAGGCGGGCCAAGGGCGGAGGCATTGATTTGGCTAGGGTTACAGCGGCGTGGGCCGCGAAGGCGCGTGGGGCGCGGGACACGCTGTGGGCGGGGCGACACGGGAAGCGTGCATGCGTACGCTTGCTGAAGAGTTCAATTAGAATCCCACTTCTCGCAAAATCCGCGAGAAGGGTGGGGCACCCAGGCTGGAGATGGCTATGACTAAACGCATGTGGGGGACGACCGTGGGAGTTATTTTGTCGCTCGTAGTCTGCCTGGGACCCGTGTTGGTTTGGGGGCAGACAGCTGCGGCGGCGACGGAGAAGATCATCATCGATACCGACATTGGCGATGATGTGGACGATGCGTTTGCGCTGGCGCTGGCGGTGAAGAGTCCGGAGCTTGAGATTCTGGGTGTAACTACCACTTTTGGCGACACTGAGGCGCGCGCGAAAATTGTGGATCGCTTTCTGGGCGAGGTGGGACGGACGGAGATTCCTGTATTCGCGGGCACAGCTGCTACTACGAAGAATCCGATGTCGCAGCGGCGGTATGCGGAAAGCGGACATTTCGTGAAAGCGTCGCATGGGAATGCGGTCGATTTTCTACTGGACGAGATTCGAAAGTATCCCGGCGAGATCACGCTGATTGCGATTGGGCCGCTGATGAATGTGGGCGCGGCGATCGATAAGGATGCGGCGACGTTTCGCAAACTGAGGCGCGTGGTGCTGATGGGCGGGTCGATCCGGCGCGGGTATGGGGATTTGGGGTATACGCCGCCAGTGCCTCCGATGCCGGAGTGGAATATTTTGAATGACGTGTCTTCGGCCCAGAAACTCTTCGCTGCGGGAGTTCCGCTATTTGTGATGCCTTTGGATTCGACGCAGTTGAAACTTGACGAAGTGAAGCGGGAGTTTTTGTTCAGTCAGGGGACAGTCGTGAGCGATCAACTGGCCGTGCTGTATCACCAGTGGGGGCAGGAGACGCCGACGCTGTTTGATCCGATGACGATTGCGTTCGCGCTGCGGCCGGAGTTGTGTCCGGTGCAGGGGATGCATATTCGGGTGGATGAAAAAGGATTCACGCGCGAGGAGCCGGGGCCGGTGAATGCACAGGTTTGTCTGGATTCGAACGCGGAGGATTTCTTTAAGTTTTATTTGAAGCGGGTGGCTGCTCGATGAGGTCTCAAGACGAAACTGTGAAACATCACTCACTGGAAGTCAAAATCCCCACCCTAAGTCCCTGCAAAAGGAGCAGGGACTTAAGGATGGGGCACCCGCTGACGTCGCACTCTCTGACGTCGCACCCTCTGGCGTTGGTCATTTTGTTGCTTTGTTTACCCGTGGCTGGATTGGCACAGGCGAAGCAGGATGTCGATCTGATTATCAGCGGTGGAATTGTGGTGTCGATGGACTCGGAGCGTACGATTCTTCAGGACGGGAGTGTTGCGGTTCGCGGAGACACGATCGTTGCGGTGGGGCCGCAGGCCGAGATCGAGAGTCGATATAAAGGCGCGCAAGTGATCGACGCTCGCGGACGGCTGGTGCTGCCCGGATTCATCAACGGGCACACGCATGTGCCCATGACTTTATTTCGCGGCCTGCACGACGATGTGACGCTGAATGACTGGCTCTATAAATATATTTTTCCGGCCGAAAAGAAGAATGTGACGGAAGAGTTCGTGCGCTGGGGGACGCGGCTGGCGGCGGCGGAGCAGATTCGCGCCGGCGTGACCACGTTCGCCGACATGTATTACTTCGAGGATGCGGTCGCCGAGGAGACCAAGGCGGCGGGAATGCGCGGCGTGCTGGGCGAGACGTTCATCGATTTCCCTGCGCCGGATAACAAAAGCGAATCGGAGATGCTGGCGTATTCCGAAAAGTTCTTGAAGAAATGGCAGGGGGATGCGCTGATCCACGCGGCGGTGGCTCCGCACTCGATCTATACGTGTTCGAAAAAGACGATCCAGGATGCAGCGTCTCTCGCGCGGAAATATCAGGCGCCGATTCTGATGCACGTTTCCGAAATGAAAAAGGAATGGGAAGACAGCGAGAAGCAGAATGGAATGTCGCCAGTGCAATATCTGGAGAGCATTGGAGTGCTGGCGCCTGATCTGGTGGCCGCGCACTGCATTTTTGTTGATGAAGCGGATCGCAAGCTGCTGGCGGACCGGCAGGTGGGGTGTGTGCATAATCCATCGAGCAACATGATGATTGCGAGTGGAGTCTCGCCGGTGCCAGAGATGCGCGCGGCTGGAATTGCGGTGGGCCTGGGGACAGACGGCCCGGCGGGAAGCAATAACGATCTTGATCTGATGGAGGAGATGGACCTGGCGGCTAAGCTCGCGAAAATTACGAAGATGAATCCGCTGGCGCTCGGTGCGAAGGCCGTGGTTGAGATGGCGACGATAGACGGGGCGCGAGCGCTGCACATGGAAAAAGAAATCGGATCGCTGGAGGCGGGGAAGAAGGCGGATCTGATTCTGATCAGTCTGGACGAGCCGAACGCCGTGCCCATGTATGACATTTATGCGCAGATCGCATATTCGCTGAAGGGCAGCGATGTTGAGACGGTCGTGATTGGCGGCCGGGTCGTCATGCGGGCGCGAAAGTTGCTGACGATCGACGAGCCGCGGGTGCTGGAAAAAGCACGCGAGTATGGGAAATCGGTGAGCGCGTCGTTGGGGATGGACTAAGCGCTCGCTTGACCGCGACTTGCTTTAACGAGATTTTGGAAGGGATGGTCGAAATCTCTCGCCTTTGCACGTTGACATCGTTGAGACATCCCAGTTCTTGACGTCCCGTATAATCAAAGATTCTTTATGGCTGCCTTTCTTGACCAGATTCTTGCGGCTACACGGGCGCGGGTGGCGGAGGCCAAGCGCGGTGCGGACTTGCGCGAGCTGGAGCGGCGGGCGGAACGGCATGTTCCGCGCGGGTTTCGGCGGGCTCTAGCCGAGAAGAGCCGCGACGGCGTGGCGGTGATTGCAGAGTTGAAGAAGGCGTCGCCGTCGAAGGGATTGATTCGGGCGGAGTTTCATCCGGCGGGGCTGGCACGGGAACTGGAGGCGGCGGGAGCTGCCGCGTTGTCGGTTCTGACCGATGAAGAATTCTTTCAGGGGTCGCTCGCGAATTTGCGGGAGGCTTCGGCGGCGGTGAAGATTCCATGCCTGCGCAAAGATTTTATAGTGGATGAATTTCAACTGCTCGAGGCGCGGGCGAATTCCGCTGACGCGGTGTTGCTGATTGTGGCAGCTTTGTCGCGTGCGGAGTTCGGCGCGCTGGCTTCGTCGGTGCGCGCGCGCGGGCTGGATGTTCTGTGTGAAGTGCACGACGGCGAGGAGTTGCAGCGGGCGCTGGATGCGGGATGCGATCTGATCGGAGTGAATACACGCGATCTGCGGACGTTCAAAGTTGATTTGGATACGGCGTCTGGGTTGGCCGATCGTTTTCCTGAGAACGTGGTGCGCGTGGCGGAGAGCGGGATTCGATCCGCGGACGATGTAACTCGGTTGCGAGCGGCGGGGTATGACGCGATCCTGGTGGGCGAATCGCTGATGCGGGCGGAGCGGCCGGGGGAGGCGCTGCGGGCGCTGGTGGCGAGCGACGTTCGTGTGTCGAGTGCGTGAGCAATTTGCTCAGGGAGAGAGAAAAGCAGGTTCCTCACGGGACTTTCGGTCCGATTCGGAATGACAAGTTTTAAGTGATAGTTGTTTGAGTTCTCATGACTTGGGTGAAGATTTGCGGCATCACGAATCTCGATGACGCGCTCGTCGCGGTCGATGCCGGCGCGGACGCGGTGGGGTTCGTTTTTTATGAGAAGAGTCCACGGTGTGTGAGCGTGGAGACGGCGCGGGAGATTGTAGCGAAGCTGCCGGAGAGCGTGGAAAAGGTGGGGGTTTTTGTCGGAGGCAGCTCCGAAGGCGTTGCCGAAGCGATACGTCAATGCGGACTCACAATTGCACAGATTTATCCGCGAGAGTCCCTCGCATTGACGGATGAATTCTTCAGGGACTTTCCGTTTCGGGTAATTCCGGCCATCTCAATGGGATTGATCGGCCAGGACGAAATCGCAGGTTTTTACGTGGCGAATAGCGCACGAGAGAAGGTTGTCGCGGCACTTATCGACTCGGGCAATTCGGATCGTCCGGGTGGGACTGGCGAGAAATTTGACTGGCGAAAGATGGCGGGACTCGCAGACCGGATTGACTTAAAGTTTGTATTAGCTGGCGGCCTCAAGGTTGAAAATGTCGGAGACGCCATTGCAACGCTGGAACCGTGGGGAGTCGACGTTGCTTCGGGAGTGGAGGCACGGCCCGGAAAGAAGGATCCGGAGAAGGTGCGGGCGTTTGTGCGGGCGGTGCGGGAGATGGATCGGAAAGTGAGTTAGAAATGGCTACGGTTGCGCGAGTTGCGAAAGTCAAAGTCCCCGCCCCGTCGCAAAAGACGCGACAAGGACGGGGCGCCCTTGGCGTTCCAGCATCGCGGAATGAGCCGGGGCGGTTTGGGGTTTATGGCGGGCGGTATGTGCCGGAAACTTTGATGGCAGCGCTCGATGAACTCGATCGCGCGTACGAAAAGGCGAAAGGCGATCGCAAATTTCAGGCTCGGTTGAACGAGTTGTTGCGGACTTATGCGGGGCGTCCGACGCCGTTGTTTTTTGCGCGGCGGCTGACCGAGAAGCTGGGCGGGGCGACGATTTATTTGAAGCGCGAAGATTTGCTGCACACCGGGGCGCACAAGATCAATAACTGCCTGGGGCAGGGCTTGCTGGTCGAGCGCATGGGCAAGCGCCGCGTGATCGCAGAGACCGGCGCGGGACAGCATGGCGTGGCGACGGCGACCGTGTGCGCGCTGCTGGGTTTCGAGTGCGTCGTTTACATGGGCACCGAGGATATGCGGCGGCAGGAGCTGAATGTCTTTCGCATGCGGCTGCTCGGGGCTGAGGTGCGCGGGGTCTCGTCGGGATCGCGCACGTTGAAAGATGCCATTAATGAGGCGATGCGCGACTGGGTCACAAACGTCCGGACTACCCATTATTTGTTGGGCAGCGTGCTCGGAGCGCATCCGTATCCGACGATGGTACGGGATTTTCACCGCGTGATCGGGCGCGAGGCGCGGGCGCAGATTCTGAAGGCGGAAGGGAAATTGCCGGCGGCGATCATCGCGTGCGTTGGCGGCGGATCAAATTCGATTGGGATTTTCTGCGATTTTCTCAAGGACAAGAAAGTTCAATTGATCGGCGTCGAGGCCGGAGGACGCGGCGAGGCGCTCGGCGAGCATGCGGCGCGGTTTCGCGGCGGATCACCGGGCGTGCTGCAGGGAACGTATTCTTACGTGCTGCAGGATGGCTCGGGGCAGATTGCGTTGACGCATTCGGTTTCGGCAGGGCTGGATTATCCCTCGATTGGGCCGGAGCATGCGGCGTTGCGCGATGCCGGGCGGGCCGAATATGTTCCGGCGTCGGACGCCGAGGCGCTCGCGGCTACGACTCTGCTGGCGCGGACGGAGGGAATTATTCCGGCGCTCGAGTCGGCGCATGCCGTCGCCGAAGTGTTGAAGCGTGCGCCTCGTATGAAGAAATCGGAGATTGTGATTGTCAATGTGTCGGGGCGCGGGGATAAAGATATTGGGATTATGCGGGAGAATTTGAAAATCGATTGAAGATTGCAGATTGTAGATTGCAGATTGTATCCGAGCTTTGACTTTGCAATCTGAAATCCTAAATCTGCAATCTGAAATCGCGTTCCGTTTTCGTCTAATGCCGCTCACCTTCCACAAGAAACCGGCGCTGATCGCTTATGTAACGTGCGGCGATCCCGACCTTGCGACTACGCGTGAGATCATTCTGGCTGCGATTGAGGCGGGGGCGGACGTGATTGAGTTGGGAGTACCGTTCAGCGATCCGGTGGCGGATGGGCCGGTGATCCAGCGGGCCAGCGAGCGGGCGCTGAAGCACGGGACGTCGCTGGCGCAGGTGCTAACGCTGGCCGCTGAAATCAGGCAGCACGCGCAATCGACGGGGCTGATTATTTTTTCTTATCTGAATCCGATTCTGCGGATGGGGATGGAGAAGTTCTGCAAGGTGGCGCGGGCCGCGGGCGTGGATGGCGCGCTGGTCACGGATTTGCCGGTGGAAGAGGCCGGCGAGTATTTGCTCGCGATGCGGGAGTATGATCTGGCTCCGGTGTTTTTGGCGGCGCCGACGAGTCCGGATGAACGGCTGAAGCGGATTTCGGCTGCGTCGCGCGGATTTGTTTATGCGGTCTCGCGCACGGGAGTAACCGGAACGCGGCAGGATTTGGCGGACGACGCGCGCAGGCTGGTGCGACGATTGCGCCGTGTGACCAAGTTACCGGTGGCGCTTGGATTTGGAATTTCGACTGCGGAACAGTTTGCCGAAGTCGGAGAGTTCGCGGACGCGGTTGTGGTGGGCAGCGCGATTGTGCAGACGATTGAAAATAGTCCCGGGCGCGAGGCGGCTGCCGTCTGCAAGTTTGTTGGGGAGTTGTTGGCGGTCAGCGACGAGCCGGTCGTGAAGGCGCGGTAACAGAGTTTACATCGAGTCAAAATCCCCATTCTGGTTTCGCCGAAGAACGGCGAAACCAAGGGCGGGGCACCAAGGTCCCAGGTTTTTATGGACATCGAGGATTGGCGTAAGAAGATCGATGAGTTGGACCGGCGGCTCGTGGAGTTGTTGAGCGAGCGGGCGCGGGCTGCGGTCGAGATTGGGCGGCTGAAGCGAAATACGAATCTGCCGGTGTACGAGCCCGACCGGGAGCGGATTGTTTTTGCGAACGTGCAGGAAGCGAATCCGGGACCTCTGCCGGGGCGCGATCTGGTGCGAATTTATGAGCGCATCATTGATGTGATGCGGAATATTCAGAAAGAAGAGATTGTGCCGAAGCCGGAGAAGGCGGAGTTAGAGACGGAATTGGATTCGGACGTGAATGATTGAGCGAGCGGGCTGGAGATGTGGATGGCGGGGGAAAGCAGGTTCCTCGCTTCGGAATGACAACATTTCAACTCAGAATGATTCACTTTCGAGTGAATGAAAATTGAGCTAGAAGCTAAGGGCTAGAAGCTAAGAGCTAGAAGCTAGAAGCTGTAACCAGAGAGATCCCTATGATTGTTGCGATGCAGGAAGGTGCAGACGAGGCGTTGATTCAGCAGGTCATTGAGCACCTGGTGAAAATCGGGTTTGAGGTGCACCGGTCGACCGGGGCGCGGATGACTGTGCTGGGCGCGGTCGGGGCGGGGATTGATTTCGATATCCGCAACGTGGAACTGCTGCCGGGAGTGCAGGAAGTGCATCGCATCAGCTCGCCATACAAGCTGGCGGGGCGGAGCTTTCGGCCGGAAGGAACGATCGTCAAGCTGGCGAACGGTGTTGATGTCGGCGGGAATGAAGTGGTGGTGATGGCAGGTCCGTGCTCGGTAGAGTCCCGTGAGCAGCTCTTCACCACAGCCGAAGCTGTGAAGAAGGCTGGCGCGAAAGTCTTGCGGGGCGGGGCATTCAAGCCAAGGAGTTCTCCGTATTCGTTTCAGGGCCACGGCGAAGATGCGCTGAAGTTGTTGCGCGAGGCGGGCGAGAAATTCAATCTGCTGGTAATCAGCGAAGTGATGGAGATTTCGCAGATTCCAATGATGCTTCCCTATGTGGATATTCTGCAGGTGGGCGCGCGCAACATGCAGAATTTTAATTTGCTGCGCGAACTGGGCAAGGTTCGCAAGCCGGTGCTGTTGAAGCGCGGCATTGCGGCGACTCTCGAAGAGTTGTTGCTGTCGGCGGAGTACGTGATGGCGGGCGGGAATTACGACGTGATTTTGTGCGAGCGCGGTATCCGGACGTTTGAGACCTACACGCGGAACACGATGGATATTTCGGCGATCCCGATCATTCACAAGCTGTCGCACCTGCCCATGACGGCCGATCCTTCGCACGGGACCGGGCGGCGCGATAAAGTCGCGCCCATGGCGAGGGCGTCGCTGGCGGCGGGCACCGATGCTCTGCTGATTGAGGTGCATTGCGATCCGGACAAGGCGCTGTCGGATGGGGCTCAGTCGCTGTTTCCCGAGCAGTTTGCGACGTTGATGGACGAATTGCGGATCATTGCGCCGGCGGTGGGCCGGAAGATTTAGGGCGATTGAGTAACTGGGATTTCGTAATTGAGTAATTGCGAAAAACTGCGCTGAGTCTTCGCCTTTTAAATTAGCCGATTACTCAATTACCCAATTACTCAATTCTTTCTTATGCCGATTCGGCAAATCACGATTATTGGCACGGGGCTGATTGGCGGGTCGCTGGGGCTGGCGCTCCGAAAGAAGAAATTCGCGGGGCGGATTGTCGGATGCGATCGCGAGGCCGCGCTGGAGAAGGCGCGGAATCGCGGCGTGATCGACAATGGGTCAACCGATCCGGGAGACGCCGTGCGCGGGAGTCAACTTGTCGTGCTGGCGACTCCGGTGCTCGCGATTCTGGACCTGATCGATCGCATCGGACCGGTGCTGCCGGCGAAAACGCTGCTGACGGATGTGGGCAGCACGAAGTCGGCCGTCGTCGAGCGGGCAGTGAAGGTGTTTGGCAAGGGCGCGGGCAAGAGGTTTCTGGCCGGGCATCCGATGGCGGGGAAGGAATCGAGCGGTGTTGATTATGCGGATGCCGATTTATTTCAAGGCGCGGTGTGGTTTCTGACGCCGCTTGCGGGCCAGCATCTGAACGAGGGTTTGTTCGCCGAATACGCGGGTTGGATCGATCAGATCGGGGCGCGGATTGCTATGCTGCCCGCGGAGGAACACGACCGGCTGTGCGGATGGATCAGCCACGTGCCGCAGATGGTTTCGACAGCGCTGGCGGCGGCGCTGGTGGAGGAGTTTGGGGCGGAGGCTCCCCTGCTGGCCGCCGGTGGGCGCGCGCTGCAGGAGATGACGCGGATTGCGGCGAGCCCGTATTCGATGTGGCGGGATGTGGCGATCAGCAACAAGAAAAATCTGGAGAAGGCGCTGTGGAAGGTGGAGCAGCGGCTGGCACACATCCGGGAGAATCTGGCGACGCGGGAATTGGCCGAGGAGTTCGAGCAGGCGCATCAGTTGCGGCGGATTCCGGCGAAGAAGCGATGAACAAATTGGGTAATTTATTAATTGGGTAATTGAAAAGGTCTCTGCGCTTACTTTTCCAATTACCCAATTACTAAATTTCCCAAGTTACTCAGTTCAGCTAAAATGCGGACGCTATGAATAAAGTTGTGGCCAATGCCGACGACGCGATCCGCGACGTGTTTGACGGCGCGGCCATCATGATTGGCGGTTTCGGCCTGTGCGGCATGCCGGAGAATCTGATTCGCGCGCTGGCGCGCCGGGGCACGAAGAATCTGACGACTATCAGCAATAACGTAGGCATCGACGGAGTGGGGAACGGTTTGCTGCTGGCGGCGGGACAGATCGTGCATCACATCGGTACTTACGTTGGAGAGAACAAGTTGCTGGAAGAGATGGTGCTGAAGGGAACGATCAAGCTGGACCTGGTGCCGCAGGGAACGTTTTCCGAGCGCATTCGCGCCGGGGGCGCGGGGATTCCGGCGTTTTATACCCCAACCGGAGTTGGCACGGTTGTGGCTGAAGGAAAAGAGACGCGCGAGTTTGATGGCCGCACTTATTTGATGGAGCGCGGTCTGACCGCGGACTTCGCGTTCGTGAAGGCATGGAAGGGCGACCGTCAGGGGAATTTGATTTATCGGAAGACGGCTCGGAATTTCAATCCCATGATGGCGACGGCGGCTCGCGTGACGATCGCCGAGGTCGAGCATCTGGTCGAGGTGGGCGAGTTGGAAGCAGACCAGATTCATACGCCTTCGATTTATGTGAAACGGATTTTTCAGGGGGAGTTGTTTGAGCGGCGGATTGAGCGGCGGACGGTAAGGAAGGTTGCGCGATAGACACCGCTCCAGAGAACTCCCCGAGGAGGCGGTCGTGACGCTGAAGTACAAGGGGTCCTTCGATTGCGGTTTTGTCCCGGTGATACCGGGACAAAATCCTCGCCCAGGATGACAGTTCTTTGAAGTGAGGCCAACGACCAGCGACTAACGACCGACGACAGATTATGAACAAGCCGGGCAAAGATGTCGACAAGCGCGAGCGCATTGTGAAGCGGATTGCGCGTGAACTGCGTGACGGGTTCTATGTGAACCTGGGCATCGGTATGCCTACGCTGATTGCGAATTACGTGCCGGCGGGGATGGAAGTCACGCTGCAATCGGAGAACGGCATGTTGGGGATTGGGCCGTATCCGGTGGAGGGGTGCGAAGACTCCGATCTGATTAACGCGGGCAAAGAGACGGTGAGCGAGATGCCGGGGACATCGTATTTTTCCAGCGCAGATTCGTTTGCCATGATTCGCGGCGGGCACATCGACTTCAGCGTGCTGGGCGCGATGGAAGTGGACGAAACTGGGAGCCTGGCGAACTGGATGATCCCGGGGAAAATGGTGAAGGGGATGGGCGGGGCGATGGACCTGGTTGCTGGCGCGCGGCGCGTGGTGGTGGCGATGGAGCACACGACACGCGAGGGTGCTCCGAAAATTTTGAAGAAGTGCACGTTGCCGCTCACCGGCGTGCGCGTGGTCGACACGATTGCTACCGAGATGGCTTACATCCGCGTGACTCGCGAGGGACTCGTGCTTGAGGAAATCGCACCGGGATTGACGCCCGAAGACGTGCAGCGGGCTACCGAGGCTCGGCTGATCGTGAGTCAGGGGTTGAAGGTGATGGAGAGCTAAGGCTCGATGAAGTTGTCGTGCACGCGGCGTCCGTCGATTACAACACCGTACAGTCCACGCCAGTCGCGTTGCCAGCGCCATCCTTTGGCGGAGCCGGGTGACTGTGCCTCGACGTACCCCGTCGCCTTATCCGCTGAAAGAACTTGGCGGCACTTTGGACATCGCGGCGAGTTGCCCTTTGAGAACTTGCCACCACATTCGCAGGGCAACAAATAAGGTTCCATCTCAGAGGCTATTTCTGTGTGCGTCCACCTGATGCCAGCAGGCCAGCGCTTACTATACGCGGAAAGAATGGCCGTTCTCCCGCAGTCGCTGCAATATGCGTAGGAGCTATCGTTAAAGCCGCTGTGGAGGAGCCTGACTTCGAACGATGCTCCGCAATGCTCACATGAACCGGTCACGGTGTAATTGTAGTTCTGCCGGCCTACGCGGAGGCGATGCGGCGGATCAGATCGTCCTGTTCTTGTTTGCTTTCGGCGCCGATAGTGAAGGCGTCCAGCAAGCCTAACGACAGCGCGAATTTGATGCCTTCGTCCTGCCGATTGCGCAGCGCGCCCTGGCCTAGAATTTTCATTCCTACTACTGCTTTGCCCGCGGCTTTCATATCTTTTAAAACCCCGACCACCGTCGCGGGATCGGCGTCCATGATGGCGCCGACGGGATTGATGCGCGCGAGATCGACTTCGACCCAAGGCGACTTCGCGGCGGCGCGCAGGGCCTCGATCGAGTGGCAGGAGCAGCCGTGGGCGCGGACGATTCCCTTCTGCTTGGCTTCGGAGAGCACATCCATCGCACCGCGATAGCGGTCGGTCCAGTCGGCTTCGGTCATGCAGTGCATCAGGCAGATGTCGATGTAGTCTGTGCCGAGTTCGCGGCGGAAGCGGTCGAGGTCGGCGCGCATAGAAGCGGCGTCGCGCGCCCAGGATTTTGACAGCACGGTGACTTTGTCGCGCGGCACGTGCTTGAGCGCTTCGGCGACGTGAGCGTGGCTTCCGTAGGAGTCAGCGGCGTCGAAGAAGCGCAGACCCTGGTCGTATCCGTTGAGAAGAAGATCGGAGAGGCCTTTGACGCCGAGTGCGGTCTGGTGCGAATGGCCTCCGGAGCCGACGGTGCCGGTGCCCATGGCGAGGCGGCTGGTCTTGATGCCGGTGCTGCCTAGCGTAACGGTGTCGAAGGCTGCGAATTTTGCGGGCAGGGGCTGCTCCGCGATGGCTTTGAAAATGGATTTGAAAGTGAGCCAGACCGCTCCCAGGCCTGAGGCGGAGCGGATGAGGAATTCGCGGCGGTGCATGGTGCCTCCTGATTCGGCGGCGTTGTTGCTATGAGGCTACACCATGCGGGCGGGCGCGGGGAAGGTGCTGAGGGAGGCTGGCCAGCTCTTCGATATCTTTATGGGTGCCCCGCCCTTGTCGCGTTTTGGGCGACAGGGCGGCGGTTTTGACCTTCTCATCGTCGAGAACCAACCCAAGAAAGCTGGCAATCGCGAACCCAAAGGCTCCGCCCACTAGATCACCATGCGACTGCGGGAGTCGGGCGTTCGCTCTCTGAAAAAGGACGTCAAAATCCCCGCCCTGTCGCACAAGACGCGACAAGGACGGGGCACCCGACACCTGATCAGACCAGATATCCTCCGGGATCGATCAAACTCGAAAGGGCGCGGCCAGCAGGCGGAAGGGCAGCGTGATGGCGAGGAAGATGAGCTCCAGAACTCCGTGCACTGCGACGCCGACGATGCGGAACGGCAGCAGGAGCAGCCAGATGAACGGATAGGCAATGAGGGCTAGCAACGCGAGAGGCCAGCACAGTACGAAGAGGATGCACCAGAGCAGGAATGTGAACATGGGCGGAGACCTCCTGATACTTTCTGAACTATTGTACGTTGCGGATCCGACGAAAGTTCCGTTGGGAGATCCCTTACTCGAATTGTTTGCGAAAGGCGGCTAGTTGCTGCTGCATGTCGGCTAGTTCTTCGCGGAGCGTTGCGACCTCTTCTTCCAGGTGAGAGATACGTTCGGTGGTGGATGCGGTCGAAGCTGTAGTCGAGTGCGTGGGCGACTCGCCCGCGACCACACTCGTCCATTTCGCCGCAACCGGCCCAGGTGGTTCGCCGGAGAACAAATGCGTGTAGCGGGATTCTTTTGTGCCCGGCTGGCGCGGGAGGATTCGCGCAAGGGGCGGTTCACGCTGGGCGAGGCGGTCGAGAGTCGAGATCACGTCGTCGAGGGCTTCGAAGTGATACATGCGGTCGGTGCGGCTGCGGAGTTCGCCGGGAGTTTGCGGTCCGCGAAGCAGCAGGACGCAGACGATCGCGATTTCGCGGCGGTCGAAGTTGAAGACTTCCTGCAGGCGGTGTTCGAATTTCGGGACGCGGCTGTCGGCGCCGCTGGCCGGACCGGCGAGGCGCTTTTCCTGGAGCGTGCCGAGAGCCTGGCGTACGGATTCTTCGTCGAGCGTCATCACGGGGTCACGATTGTTTTTTTGATTGCAGGCGTTGACCAGGGCGTTGAGCGAGAGCGGGTAGTAGTCGGGCGTAGTGATGTCTTTTTCGATCAGGGAACCCAGGACTCGGGTTTCGGTGGAAGTTAAGAGCACGAAGAGATTTTAATTCAGATTTGGCCGCCGAGCCGTCGGTGTCTCGATTTGCGCGAGTAGTGGCCGGAACCCTCCGTGAGAAAGGTTCCTCGGAGTATAGGACTATAATCGGCGGGTGAATTCGACGCAGGATTCGCCGGGAGGAGCTGGCCATAAAAGCTACCAGGGTGTCGAGGGCTGGCTTCTCGTCTTCTGCCTGATGCTTGTTTTCTACGTTCCCTTGCGATCACTTTACAGTTTATTCGCATATACGTTTCCGGCGTTTGGCACTGGACGCGACTTCAAGAACCAAGTGCAATTGATCGTTTATTCGGCCATGGTTCTCGGGCTGGCGGTGTTCGCGTTCATTACAGGGGTACGGCTATGGTTGGTCTCCATGGGTGCGTTGAGGCTGGCTAAGGTTTGGCTTTTGACATTTTTGTGCGCGCACGTCGCCTATTTTGTTTTCTGGCTATCGCTCTGCCGGCCGCTGCGGGCTGAGAAGCTGGCGGAAATGGCGTGGTATCACGTCGTGGGTCCGTTAGGTCCGTTTTATCTCTGGAACGTTTATCTGGAACACTCCAAGCGCGTGAGACAAACGTATTTTGCGGAGTAGTTCCTCAGCGGCTAAGGTCACGACGTATTAGGTGCCGCCGGCGGCAGCATCAGGACCTCCGCAGAATCGATGTCTCCAACCTTTGTGCTTGGTACCGGGAAGAAAGTCGAACTGCGCCCGACCGGAAAGCCGGTCGGCGGCTGTCCCTACACGTTCCAGGCGCTTTACAAACTTTACTAGAACAACGCTGTGGGGCGGCGTTTCCAGGATTTCCCTTTTTCTGCGGCGATTTTTTCCATATCGCCTACGTAGGCTCCGGCTTGGGTTAACACGTGGTGCAGGTCGTTGCCGATGCTGATGAAGGTGAATCCTTTCTCGAGGAATTCGCCGACGCGGGCGGTGCCGAACAGAAACAGGCCGAGGATTACGTTATTTTTGCGCGCGTGCTCGATCAGCTTCTTCGTGGCGGCGTCGAGTTCGGGCGAGGTGTACATGTGCGGGAACTCGTACTTGTTGTAGAGGCCCATCGACATGCAGAGATCGTTCTGGCCGAGGAAGAGAATATCGACGCCGGGCACGGCGGCGATCTCGGCGATGTTCTCGATGCACGATGCGGTCTCAACCTGCAGCGCGACGATGCCTTCGTTGTTCCATGTTCCGGCGTAGCCGAGCAGTCCGGCTTTATTCATGCTGCGCTGCGGGAAATAAACCGAGCGCGTGCCGACCGTCGGATATTTCATGCAACTTACCGCAACCCGCGCCTCTTCGGCGGTGTTGATATAAGGGATGAGGACGCCGTCGGCGCCCATGTCGAGCGACTGCTGGATGCCGGGACGGTCGTCGTATCCGCCAACGCGGACCAGCGACTTGGCGCCGCCGTTCGAGATGCCGCTCAACATGGCGGAGAGTTTTTCGTAGCCCATGGGGCCGTGCTGGCTGTCGACCAGCAGCCAGTCGTAGCCGCTGTAGGCGAGTTGCTCGGCGACGGTGGGGCTGTGGGCGTTCAGGAACAGGCCCATCTTTGGCTGTCCGGCGCGGAGTTGTTTTTTGAATTCGGATCCGGTAAGTGCGGGGTCAGGCATGAGTTCTCCTTGGAGTCGAATTGGGTAGTGTACCGTATGCGGGTCGAGGGACGGCAACTGCGCGGTTAATTTTCTTGCTGGTGTGACCGGGGGACAAGGCGGGCTTTGACGGCGAAATTCTTGAAGTCAAAAATTTTGAAATCAAGTTCCAGACAAAATTCTGAAGTCAAAATCCCCACCCTCTCGCAAAAAACGCGAGAAGGGTGGGGCATCCGCTTCGGTAGTGTTGCTATCTTTGCAACGGTGAGCCTATAGTCTCGCTGAAGGGGATTCGCATGCGACTGCTCTTGAACTGGGTGTTGAGCGCGATCGCGGTCTGGATCGTGGCTCAGCTGGGGATTGGAGTTTCGGTACGCGGCGTGGTGTCGGCGCTGATTGCGGCGTTGGTTATCGGATTTATCAACGCGACGATCGGCGCGCTGCTGAAGATTTTGACTTTTCCGCTGACGCTGCTGACATTGGGCCTGTTCTGGTTTGTGATCAACGCGCTGATGCTGGAACTCGCTTCAGCGCTGCTTTCGCCGGGATTTCAGGTGCGCGGGTTCTTCGCGGCATTTGTGGGTGCGATTGTGCTGAGCCTGGTTAATCTGTTGTTGAAGGCGCTTGTGATGCCGGCGAAGGATGGGCGGTAGACGGAGAGTCAACCCCAGAGGACACTGGGGACGCAGACGAACTTTTGTCGTCCAGGTGCGCGGCGGCGCGAATCTTTTCCAGAGTTGTTTCCGGATTGAAAATTCCCTGCATCCAGGTGCGATACCACTGATAGCGTCGGTCGTCGCACGTGTACACCGCGATGGTCGGCGTGTCGGGTCCATCGACGCCGGGGGACCATTCCAGCTTGGCGTCGACGATTTGATCGTAGGGGACCATCTGGAATTCGTGGAAGATGTCATAGACCAGCGTGGTGGCCGTAAAGCGGAACGGATCAACCACTTCGACCTGTTCCGCCATTTCAATGTCGAGACGTTCCGAGATCTGCTCGAAGTCGCCGTAGTGCGAGAGTTCGCGGCGGACTGGATGGGTTTGGGGAAAAAACATCCATACCGTGGGAAACGTCATAAAGAGCAGCGCTCCCAGAGCGAAGAGGCCAAAGCCCGCGGCACTGCCGCCCCGGAAGCCGCGCGGCCAGCCATACCAGGCGCAATAGGTGGCTCCGCAGGCGAATACGAAACTCGCCATCAGGAAAGAGAAATTGATCCCGCGAATTTTGCGCCGCGTATATCCCATTCTCGTGAATCCATCTAGCTCTTCGGGGCTGACTTCTTCGGCTTGATAGCCTGCCAGTCTTCTTCGGTGAGGATTCTCCCCAGATTGCTGAACTCTCCGGCGCCTTGCAGGAACTCTCCGCCATCCATGCGAATGACCTCGCCGTTGATGTAGCCCGATCCGTCGCTCACCAGGAATGCGGCGAGGTTGGCCAGTTCCTCGACTGTGCCGAAACGGTGTAGCGGGTTGCGTTCGAGCGCAACGGTTTCAAGTTCTGGACGCGGCAGCACGCGCGAAAACGCGCCTTGCGTGGGGATGGGCCCCGGAGCGATGGCGTTCATGCGAATGCCGCGATCGCCCCACTCGACCGCCAGGCTGCGGGTGAGCGCCTGCACCCCCGCCTTGGCCACCGCTGACGGCACAACATATGCCGAGCCGCTGGTGGTGTAGGTGGCGGCGACGTTCAGCACTACTCCGGGGCGCCCGGAGGCCAACCAGCGCCGGCCGCACGCCATGGTCATCTGCAGCGTGCCCATCAAGACAATGC
>Ga0074044_10001530_pt1 | contig 20819 bp, 18 predicted proteins | sample BogForMeECP23OM1_FD_94443 | JGI IMG/M metagenome (GOLD analysis project Ga0074044, IMG submission 94443) | Bog forest soil microbial communities from Calvert Island, British Columbia, Canada - Bog Forest MetaG ECP23OM1 | ecosystem: Environmental > Terrestrial > Soil > Wetlands ...
CGTTCTAAGCCAAAGGAATTCGAATCGCAGCTGCGAGACGTTACTATGCCATAAATCATGTCCCTCCCTTCCCGCGGGATCTCCGTTTCGTAAGCCCTACCGGTCAGCGGGATCCAGCACCCGACTCCCCCGGCGTCCGCGACTCCAGACGTCAGAGGAAAAAAGACAAGCAGCGGTCCGCGCCAGACATTTTGTAGCACTTTCAGATCCCTCTGTTTTCGGCCCTGTACCAAGTCACGTGCTGTATAGCAAAAAGTCCGAGCGAATGACAAGCGGAATTTCTCCTCCGAAATTGATGGCCGCTATTTGAGCGAAACCCCCGCCGGCCAAACTTTTGCGCCGCTCCCACCACTGCATCCTGTCGTGCCGCTGTTTAGCACAAAAATGAAGCTTAAGACAAGGGGGATTTCTCTCCAGCTGCCGTCTTTCCCCCGGTCAAAAAACATCGGGGATCATCCGTGCGTTCGCGCCGCGGGAACCTGGGGATCGTGCCCGGTTACTTGGAAGGCAGAGGTTCCATCAACAGAGTCAGACCCGGCGCAGCGGCCCCATTCGCCGGATGGTCCGGAGTTGCGGCGGGCGCAGCTGGCGGGGCAGGAAAGGGGTCAGCGGATTTGTGCCGCCGCTCGAGTGGATCGAAGGAGGGAACGATCTCGCGGAGCATCCGCACCGCGCCGTCGGCATCTCCGGCGTCGGCCATCTTCTCGAGCATCTCAACTCGCTGCAGCAGCGATCTGCGATTGGGCTCCTTTTCGGCGCGAACCCGCAAGATGCCGGGAATGCCGGACGGTTCGATCTTTTCATCGGCGGCAAACGTTTCTTCGCAGAGTTTCTCGCCGGGGCGGGAGCCAACGTACTCGATCGCTATGTCTCTGTCAGGGACCAGGCCCGAGAGCTGGATCAGTTGCCTGGCCATCTCGGCAATCCGCGTCGGCTCGCCCATTTCAAGCAGGTAGATGGCGCCGGGGTCCATCAGCGTCGCCGCATGGAGGACAAGCTGCACCGCCTCCGGGATGAGCATAAGAAAACGGCGCATCGCCGGATCTGTCACAGTGACGGGGCCTCCGGCGCGTATTTGTTCGAGAAATCTGGGTACGACGCTGCCGTTGCTGCCCAGCACGTTGCCGAAGCGCACCGCTCCCAGCCTCAGGCCGGTTTCCTCCGCGATGGCTTTGACCACGAGCTCGGCCGTTCGTTTTGAGGCACCCATGACGCTGGTCGGATTGACCGCTTTGTCGGTCGAGATGAGGACAAGCCGATCAACGGGCGCACGCGCGGCAACCTCGGCCAGCACGCGGGTGCCACGGACGTTGTTCTTGATTGCCTCGCATGGGTTGAGCTCCATCAGCGGCACATGCTTGTGGGCGGCCGCATGAAACACCAGGTTCACATCCCATTTCCGAAATGTCTCCTCGAGCCGAGCTCCGTCACACACGTCGCCAACGACCGCCGCAATCCTGCATCCCGGATTCCGGTCACGGAGTTCCTGTTCGATGCTGTACAGGCCGTTTTCGTAGCGCTCGTACATGACCATTATTCGCGGTTTGAGCGCCGATATCTGGCGGCACAATTCCGAGCCGATGGAACCACCTGCCCCCGTGATCAGGACGCTCTGGCCTTCGATAACGCCGCGCAGCCCAGCCGGGTCCAGCCCCACGGGACTGCGGCAAAGCAAATCCTCCAACGCAACATTGCGCACGTCGCCCATCCTCACCCGCCCCTCCAGCACGGTCGGCAGGCTGGGGAGAATTTTTATAGGCAGCCCAAACGGCTCGAGCACGCTCATGATGCCGCGGATCGTCTCCGGTCCCATCCTCGGCATGGCGATGAGCACCTCCTGGGGGGCGTGGCCGGAAACGATCTCCGCAACTTCGGCGCGCGTACCGAGCACACGAATGCCATGAATCATACGCCCGACCTTCATGCGATCGTCATCAACGAACCCGACCGGGCTGTATCCGTAATCCGGATTGTGCAGCATGTCGCGGACGATCAATTCACCGGCGTCGCCGGCACCAAAGATAAGCACGCGTCTGCCAGGCTCGCGTTTGTCGCGTTCATACAAGATCCGCCGAAGCGCGCGCGCGCCACCAAGAAGTGCGATTACTACGATCGCATCGATGGCGTAAACCGTTCTAGGAATCCAGGGACAATTGATCGCAAGCGTCACAAAGGTCGCGAACAGCAGCGTTCCGACGACTCCCGCAGCCGCCAAATTAATCAGGTCCCACAGACCGGTGTAGCGCCAGACTCGATGATGCATTCGGAAGGCGAATGCAACCAAAAACCTCGACACTAGTAACCACGGCACAGTCTGGAGGTACGCGGTTAGTTGTGCCGGCGGGATTTTGCCATCGAAACGAAGAGCGAAGGCGGCATAGTACGAGAGAGCGATCAAGCCGCCTTCTATCAAATGGATCAAAATCCGCTGGTAGTTCTGCAACTGCCGCAAAACCAGACGCCGCACAATCGGCCGTTTCGTATCGCCGTCGAACAAGTTCACTCTTCCTCGTTGTGGACGCAACTCGCGCCCGCCCCATCTTCGTCAATCCATGAACACTTCTGCCAGAGTACCGAGTCGCCTCTTTTGACGGCACGCCTTTTTCGGCGCTGCCTGCAAAGCTCCGCGCCTTCCTTCTAGGGGAAACCGATTCGGAACGCCAGCGATCATGACACCCCGACTGAAGGCGCCGAGGATCATTTGGTGGCTTCGATGAGCATGCTTGTGCCGAGTATGGAGGGTAGTAAAGGACGGATCGTCGTCAGCACAGCAGAGAATTTTACCGCTTGCCGAATCAGCCAGATCTTTCGGTACCGCTCGGAGAGCTGAAGGTCCAGTAAGTCGCCGGCATCGACGCAGGTTCTTATGTTCACCTTGCGGAATGCGCGAAACAGATCATGAGCCTCGCGCTTGGTGTAGATCTTGGTGCCAAGGCTTTCATTATGGTGGAACATAACTTCGCGCGGCGAGCGCAATGGCTTGCCGCTAAGTGGGCCGAACAGCAACCATTCGAAGAACACGGTCATGCCCAGCGCATGATAGATCATAATCCGCGCCACCCCTCCCGGTTTTAGCACCCGGTGGATCTCAGCCACTGCCCTCGGGGTGTCCGGGGTATGATGAATGACACCGTACGAATAGACGAGGTCAAAAAAGCCGTCCTCGAACTCGAGCGCCTCGACGTCACCCACCGCGACGTCGGCGGCGAGACCGGTGAGCGTTAATCTCTCCCGGACCAGGTCAACCGAGGCCTCTGTGAGATCTCTTCCCCACAAACTGGCCCCGTTGCGAGCCCATTGAATGAAATCCGAGCCGGAGCCCAACCCCACCTCGAGAACGCGCTTGCCGGCCGCTTCATCGAACCGCGCGAAGCCAGGAATAAAAGGCGCGTACTGGTACCTCGAGCTGTCTATTTCCTCGAAGAACCTGCGCCGATCAGCAGTATTCTGGCCGAACCGAGACTCGCAGGGCTCGCTTTGCCAATGCCGCCGTATGGCATCCTTGAGGGAGGGATTTGCATCGTTTAGCGCTCGATAGATTTCCGCACCCATGAATAATTATCCCGTAGTCTCGGTGCTCCGGCGCTGGCGGTCATTGATGGCCATCCGGGGCAGAGCGCGGCGCTTAAGGTTCAATTGCCCGAACTCGCGACTCAGGGCTGCACGTCTTCGGTTCTTTTCTAGCTTGATTGGTTCGCCCTGGCCGGGCGAGCAACAACAACTATTTCATTTCCCAGCTTCGGCATTAAATGCGTGAGCATGCGCAGGGACCGATCCCGCAGCCTGAAATGACCGATGTTATGCCGATACAGGTAACGTTGAACCTGGAAGCCGCAGTGCACCAGGACATCCCGAAGCTCGACGTATGAATATTCCCGGACGTGCCCCATGTGCCCCGGATTGTCCAGCTTGGCCCACTCTCTTGTCGGATGAGGGCCGGTGCGGCCGCGCAGTATAATCCTGCCGAGCGCATCGATGCCGAGCCCATTCGGCGTTGTCAAATACATAAATCCATCTGGGCTCAAGAGGCTCCTGATGAAAGACATCGTTTGCAGAAGATCAATGCGAAGATGTTCGAAAATCTCGCAGAACACTACGCACTGGAACTGTCCGACCATCTTCGTCGCGGCGGCGGAGCAAGGCCGCTCCACATCAAGCTGCGCGACCTTTATCCCGAGCACTCGCTCCACGTAGCGAAATCGGTCCGGATGCAAATCCACGCTCACGACTTCCACTTCCGGGTGCGCCTTCTTCATGAGGTATTCAAAAAAGAAGGGTGCGCCCCCGATATTCAGGCACCTTGAAAATTCATAGTTGCGGGTTAAGAAATCGACGTCCCATAAGACCCGGCCGGCATGATACCGGGCAAAGTGCTCGGTCCACGGCAAGAGTTTCCTGTCCATTCCGAGTTCCGGGACTAATTTGAGGTAATCGGCGATGGCGTCCTTTGCCTGCGCCCAGCCATTTGGCTGCGCCCAGCCATAAGATTTCGCAGGCTTCGGTGAACCATTGCTTTTGCCTGGAATTCCCATTTTGGATCCCGCGCTAGACTCGCAGCAACTTGCCGAGATTGCAGCCGGAATTTCCATTTTCACGCCTGAATCGGATTAGCACCGACACCGGGCACTTTGCAAATGTGAAGTCGAGCGGGCCTTAAGTCCAAAGAGCTGTCCAGCGCGCGCCGCAACGGACCAGCTTTAGCCGGCAACGAAAGCCTTTCCCATCGCCCCGAAGCTGGCGCTTCCAACCCGGAGCAGGAGATCCTCAACTGCGCCCAGCACCTCCGCTACGGTAATTGAGGTGATGCAGCGCTTGGCGTACACCGTACATTCCGACAAACCGCAGCCCGAGCACGGAACGTCGCGAAAAATAACTCTGTGCTGATTGCCGTAGGGAAACCAGGTTCCCGCCGGGTTCTTGGCGGTATAGATGCCGACGCAGGGAACGCCCGCGGCGGCGGCCAGATGTATCGGCCCGCTGTCGTGGCCGAGGTAAACATCTGCGTGCTTCATCACGGCAGCGGTTTCGCGTATGCTGAGGCGCCCGCAAAGATTCACGCTGGGTCCGTGCCATCGCGTCCGCATTGCTTCCGAGCGCTCGTATTCGCTACCGGCGCCAACCAGCGCAAACCCGCAGCCGTTGGCCTTGACGGTGAGTTTCTCGATCATCGCCAGCCAGTTCCCGACGCCCCAATCCTGGATCTCGCGCGCCGCGCCGATGGAACAGACGATTAAGCCTGCCCTTCCCCTCGCAGGCCTTATCGCTTCCAGCGCTCGCTCGCGCTCGGCCGGTGACAGGCGCAAATCCCAACTGGCCGAATCGTCGAGCCGAGCGTCGCCCAAGCTGCGCACCAATCGGGCGAGCCGTACAGCCTCGTACTCGTAGCACCCGCGCTCGGGAACCCAGCGATGCGGTGCGGTTCGCTCGGCGAGTGACATGTTCAGCATCGCGCGCACACCGCAAAGTTTGAAGAAGGCCAGCTCCGAGAAGTGCTGTTTGAACTCACGGACCTCCGTCAAAACGATCAGCAAATCAGGCTTCCAGCCGCGGATCCGCCGGCACAGATCCATCCTTGTGCGCAGCCGGCTTCGCACATCACTGTGATCGACCTCGAAATAGTCATCGACCAAACCGGTACCCGCGAGAATTGCCTTGACTGGGACCGAAACTTTCGCCACTGGGGAGTTGGTCAGCACTCGCCGCTCGGCGTTTGGAAACCGTCGCGCAATCAGATGAAAGCATGGCAGACAGAGAATCGTGTCGCCGACACTTCCGGGGCGGAATATCAGCAGGCGCGAAGGATTTTCCGAAACCATGGCCCGAGTGATTTAACTCCTGGTTTCCACCAAACCGGCGGCGGCCCTTCGCCATGAAGACGGCACCGCCGCCAGTCTCAGGAAACCCCAGAGCGAACCGAGCCCATATATGCTATGAAAAGCCGCGAACACAAGCGGCGCCATGAACGCGCATCTTGCGTCTCGCGCTCTTCTCGCGACATCAATCGATGCGACCAAGTCCGCGACAAGATAGCTTCCCAGGATAGCAATCAGTAGCCACAGCGCCGCCGGCAGAAACACACTCGCCAGCGCGGCTCCCGCGACGCCACTCACAAAAGCAAGCGGTACCAAATGCCGCGGCGAAACTGAAAGGTGGCCAGCGTACGCGGAACCCAAAACTGCCCAGCATCCGTCGTTGAAGGCCCGTTTAAGAAACGAGGTCCAGTCCGTACGTTGATAATAGAAGCATATTGCGCCGGGCACCAGCAGCATCTTGCCGCCGGCACGGCGCAACCGATTGTTGAAATCCATGTCCTGGGCGCGCGTCAGTCGCTCGTTGAAACCGCCCAGTTCGAGCAGCTTTTCCTTCCGGCAGCAGAAAAACGGCACCGCATCTACCGGCTCGGGCTCGGTGAGATTGACGTATCTGTAACGCGACCCTCCAACCCCGAACCGATGCGACATGCACTCCACGATGGCCTTGGCCCTCAGGCTATCGTCGCGGGGAATACTGCGCCGCATCCCACCCACGTTATCGGCGCCATAAAGTTTCAGCGCTTCAACACACCGGCGAACGTACTCAGCCGAATATACGGCATGCGCGTCGAGCCGAATCACTATCTCGCCCCGGCTGGCGGCGATTCCAATATTCAGCGCATACGGCGTCACCCGATGCGGGTTGTCGATAAGCCGGATGAACGGGTATCTCCGCGCGTACTCGGTGACGATCTCCCGAGTGCCATCCTCGCTCATTCCGTCAACGACAAGAATTTCCAACTCTTCCTTCGGAAAATCATTAGCCAGGACGCTGTCGAGACACATTGCGATGAACTCGCGCTCGTTGCGGCAGGGAATGATGATCGACACGCAGGCGGTGCGGGCGGCCCGCTCTGCCGTGACGACATTCATGCGCAAGTCACTCCCAGCTACCATCTAAAATCCCCCGCCCGGGTCCTATTCTCTTTCCTGTAAACCGATTAGGGTCGCAATCACTCCAAATGACGCCGCAATCATTCAGCTTTGACTACCACGGCGGAGCCGGCCTGATCGGGCATCGGGATTGGGAACTCGCGCTTGCCCGCGAAAAAGTCGTCGACTGCGCGCCGAGCGCCAATCCATGAGTTGTAATCATGAATCACGATCACACCGCCGGCCGGGACTCTAGGATAGAAGAATTCCAGGCCCGCCATCGTGGGCTCGAAAAGGTCCGCGTCCAGATGCACAAATGCGAACTCGGTCTCCTCGATCTCGCGCGTGACGGTGGCCGGGAAGCGGCCGACATGAACGATGACGTTGCCGCGGGGCTCGACGGTACGCATTACGGCCTTAACGCTGGTATCAGCGAAATTGCCCGATTGCACCGGTTCCTCGATCTCGCCTTCATCGAAACCGCTGAAAGTGTCAAAAAGGTGCAGCGTGCGCTCCGGGGCATACTGATGAATGAGCCGGGCGGTGAGTCCTTTCCAAACTCCCAACTCGGCGAAATGACCTGGCACTTGCCGCACGATCACATCGCGGAGCAGAAGCACAAGCATATCGCGGCGCACCGTGTCCCACCATTTCAGGTCCATGATTCTGCGACCTGCCGGGATCAGGAAGCCGTGCGGGAACCGGGGGTTGTACCAAATCGAGCGCGGGTCGATATTCATGCGGCTCTGAAGAAGGAAACGGTGCGGACCGCCGAGCAAAGGATAGATTTTGCGCGCGAGGTGGCGGCTGGGATCGCGAATGAACTTGTAGAGCTTCGAGGCCATCGAAACTCGGCCCTTTAACGGCGAAGCCGATTCATTGCCGCTCACAGCTTCGATGTGTTCCGTAGCGCCGCGAGAGTTTAATCTGACACCGTGACTTTTCTCGCCAGTTCACGCTGCTACCGAGCCACCTTTACCTGACTCAGGACTCAGAGGACTCAGACAAGTAGCCTCTGGTTTCTGTGGCGAAGACCAGCCACATATAGCCGGCAAACAAGACCCAAGCCACGTCACTCAGCGTGGTACGCAGGGCAAACGAGGTCACATACAGGGAGATCTGGTAGTACAAGATGATCGGCGGAATATACCCCGCGTTGTGCCCACGGACCTTGACATACGCAAGGCTCGCCAGGGCAGACAGAATCAAAAGAAAAATTGACGACCCGGGCAGCGTCCAGTCGAACGCTAGCTGCCGCAGCATGCTGTACACGTTTGTGAGTTCGCTGCTGTTGGCGTTCGCGTAGTGCGAGATGTTTATCTGTTCGGGATTTCGCCGGATTTTGTATCCAAACCACCCTGCGGGCCCGTCGAAACTGTACAGCCCCAGACCCGGTGCCTGCCATACGTCCCAGTTCTCGCTGAACCACTTGGAAAACGCGGCAGCGTAACCCACGTACTGAACTTCGGCGGTGCGGACGCTGAACTTCACCAGTACCTCTTCGCGTTGCGTCGACACAGGAATTGAGCCCGGAGCAAATGTGCCCATACGTGCCATTTGCACCATCACATATAAAGTCGTCAGCACCAAGAGACCCGAACCCAAGGTAGTCAACCCGCGGCGCCAGTTCTGCCACAGCCGCCGGTCGCCAAGATACGCGCGCGTCGCGCAATAGCTGGCAATCCAGTGGATAACGAAGCAAACCAGGCAGGTTCGCGCGCCGAGTACGAAAGTTTCGAGCAGCGCTGGCACCACCCCACTGAGCGCGGCCAGCTGCTCGAGGCGGGACCCCCTGCGCGCGAAAATCATGCCTCCGAGGTAGCCAGAGAGATAGATAAACACGCTCAGAACCAGGAACGAGGTCGGCTCGCGGTAATCGGGATCGGTGTATCTCATTCCAGCGAAATGCGACGACAGCATGCTCACTACGCTAACCGATAAAATAGCCCACACCGGCTGGCCCCAGGTCGAGGCGAGATATACCACTCCAGCCGTACCCAGGACTGCTGAAACGAGCAGAAACGGAAGTGCTAGCGGCAGATTCACCCTTTGTGAGGCTACTCCTTCAGAGGCGGACGTCAGATCCGAGGAACTCTCGGCGCTCCAGACCAGGAGACCACCGAGATGCGCGCTACAACTCATGAAGAGTATCCATAGGACCCCCGGCCAGATCCGAAATTCAGGGGTAATCGAAAGACTCAGTACGCCCACCGTGGCCCACATCAGGCCGAAGAAAGCCCCGGGGGCCAGCCAGCTGCCAAGCTGATTGCGAGCGAGGCTAGCCTGCAGAATGATCAAGCCGACGACCGCTGCAGAAAGAGGCCAAGTGGTGTCCATCGAAGGGAGCTTAGTCCGGTGTTTTGAGTATGCTCAGCCGTGCAGATCAGATCACATAACCGTACTGGCGCATCAGCGGGCTCGTTATCACGCTTACTAGCTTGCGGTCGCGTCCCTTCATTTTCCCACGCCACTCATCGTCGATGCGAAGGTCCACACCGCCCGAGCTGAACTTCACCGGGTTGCCGCTGACCGCGTGATTGACCCCGAGCTGGACGTGGACCCCCTGAATCATCGCGAGATCAGGTCTGCCAAGGCCCAGCTGGTCCAGCGCAAGCCCTATCGTCTCTCTCGGATCTCGCACGAGATCCTCATATCGCAACCGGGTATAAGGGATCCGGCGGTGCCTCGAATGGGGGATCCCCGAAGCCCAAGCATTGCGCCAGGTCCACTGCAGCGCACTTGCCACAGCCCCTTGCCGGAGCAGAATCCGCGTGGCGCCATCCTCGCCGAATGCGAGTTTCCTGCTAGCGCTCGAAATCCACCCCGGTTTGCGATATTGCGAGGCGTTGTCGGCGCGGAATATTGGCTTACCGCGTGAATTGGAGAACGCGACGGCCCGGCTGTCCCTGACCAGATGGAGCGCCCTCAAATCGATACCCGGAATTCGTGCCAGGATCAGCGCTTGTGACGCTTCGCGGCTTGAGTCCACCACGACGCTCTTGCCCGCCACCTCGCGGATAGCGCGGTATAATCTGCTGAGGGACTCCTCGTAAACCCGTGGCAGTTTACTCCCGAGCAGTTCCGCTGGGACCCGGTTCAGAAGCATGAGCATAGGTGTGTACCGCTCCCGTGCCACCGACCTGTGCATATTCAGCATCGCTCTTGCGTCCACCCGCTCGAACGAGCCGAACGCCTTCTCGACCACAGCACGCCAGAACTCGCAATGCCGGAAGCGCTCGCCGCATCCGCACGGTTCGTTCTGCTCGAAGGCCTCGTGCCAGATGTTCCTTAGCTCGCCAACATAGACCGAGTCACTCAGTCCATTGAGTATTTGGCCGAGCAGAGTACCTCCGCTGCGGCCATCGCCGGCAATAAAGATTACTTGGCTGCTTTCCATGATATTCCCCAATCGGTCAATCCAAGTAACCGTATTCCTAAATCTCTGCTCATTACCCGATGTAACCACGCGTTCCACAAACACATGCTCGCCGCGGTTGCAATTGCAGCGCCTACCGACCCGAGCCGCGGCACCAAACCGATACATAGCGCCACATCAGCGAGAGTCGCCCATGCGAAAATCCTGGCGATGGCGCGTTCCCGCCCGGTTATTATCGCGAGTGTACCGACCGGGCCGGCCACCGAATTAACCAGATTTCCGACGACCAGAATCGCCAAGGCACTGTATCCTGCCGAGAATCCTGGTCCAAACAGCCTCAGAATTCGACTGCCTGCCGTCCACAATACGAGCGCGATCCCCAGCGACGGCCAGAGGGCCCATGCAACGAGGGTCCGGACCAAGGAATCGAATCTGGTCCGATCGCCGCGACTCCATGCTTCTGACAGGAGCGGTCCGCCCCTCGCGTTGATCACGCTCAGGACAAGGCTGCCCAGCCCCGCGGTCTTAGCCGCTGCTGAATACAACCCAGCCTCCGCAGGCGGCCTGAACAGGCCCACCGTCAGGAGATCTGCTCGGGACAGGACAACATAACACCCGGTCGCCAGCAGGAGCGGCAGCGACACTCTCAGCCACAGAATGGTCTCGAATCTTGGTTTCGATCCCCGAGCTGCTGTCGGCAGCACGATCTGTGAAACGGCAAACTGCAGGACTAGCGTGACGCAGAGAGAAAAGTACCTAGCCATCATCAACATGGTCGCGCTGAGATGCCCGCGCATGCCTTTCAGCGCCAGCGCGGATGCCACGCACAACAAAGGATCGGCCAGAAACGGAACCAAGTAGGCAAGGGCGACACGGTTGAGAGAGTGGCTGATCTCGCTTTCCAGATTAGACAGGGCTGTGCCCGGGACGAGCCAGGTTCCGAGTAACAACACTACAATGTCGAGGCTGCCCGGTCGCACGATCGAAAAGACAATAGTCACCAGCGCCGCAATTGCAATGCCGACCCCGACGGTCAGCTGCCTGCTGCGTCGCACTATTCCCCGTAGTCCAGTCCAATCACCGCTCGCCACGTAGCCGGGCACAAACCGCATCAGTACGAGAGGCAACCCAAGTCCACTGACCATCGCCAGGATTTGCCCAAGTGCGATCGCGTAAACGTAGTTGCCGTACTCGGGTGCTCCCATCCAGCGCGCGAAAAGCACCTGCGAGCCGTATTGCAAGCCCGCGCTGGCAACCCAGATTAGACCTACCGCCGCAGAGCCCGTTAGCAGGGGCGTCGTCACACCGCTTGCCTCAGGTTCGGGAGTCTGCTCCATTCCCGCGCCTAGCATTTCGGGGGCTCCGCGGAATCGATGCTTTGCTTGCGCAACACTCATTACCGAGCGGTCAGAAGCGAAATGGACTCGACGGCTCACTGATGCCGACGACGGGATCAGGCGACGGTGCACTTCTCAAAAGAGATATCATACTGGCTAGCGGGCCGTGTCTCCGCGCGTTTCGCGGCCGGAGGCCAGAGCCAGCTCGCGCTCCCCTCCTCCATAGGTCAGCAGCTCCCGAGACAGTATGACGAGGCAGGAAATGAACAACGTCACCACAAACGCAAGACCGCTGACCATAAGGACGCTTGGAGAATACGGTTTATCCGACGCCTTCGGAGCATCTATTACCTTAAACGCGAAATTGGCATCCACCATGGCGAGCTTCTGTTGTTGGACCTGTTGGGCGATGAGCTGAAAGAGCTGCTGCTGGAGCAGGGTGTCTGGAGTAGACGCCGCCTCATCTCTCAGCGATTTCGCAGTCGCGGTGCTGGTGCCGACCTGTTCCTCTCGAAGTTTTGCTCTTAAGTCATCAACGTAGAAGCCTAGTATCGTTTGCGCCATCGCGCGGTCGCGATCCTGATAGTAAAGCGTTATGTTGCCCGTGCTGATCGAATAGTCGCAGCTGAAGCGCGCCTGCAGCGTCCGATATATCTCCCAGGCTGGATCCGGGTTCTGATTCCACGGGCGCCAATGCTTCGTTCCCAGCAACCCCGGTTCGAGGTGGTGGTTCTTGACCATCGCCAAGCTGAATTGGAAGCTCTCGACGGTCGTCATGAGCTCTTCAGCCCGCGAGGTAGGCATAACCTGGTCGAGCAAAGAGGAAACGCCGAGCGGACGCTCGCTGGCGGCCAACCGGTTTGGCATCAACTCCGATACCGGGCGCAGCACGGCTTCCGCCCGATACCACTTGGTCATCACGAACATCGCCAAGAAAGCACAAACCAGCGTAGCAAGCGATGTTGTACACGCCAACAATTTCCAACGGCGAGCCAGCACAAAAAGCGCCGGCAAGCGAGGCGGTTGGAAGTGGCCGGCTCGGCGCTCCGCTGGTTGAGCGCGCGCCTCAGGCGCTACAGGTGACGCTTGAGCCATCGCGGAATTTTCGCCTCCCAGCGTGCAATCTCAATATGAATTTCACGCGGTCACCTATATCATCGGTGCTCGTGCCGGTTGCTGACGTCTTCACCATGCAGCCCGCCTTCAAACCCCGACGCGCGCTGAAGCGGGTACACGCAGGGAACGTGATCGTTTCCTGATTGGCGCCTCAGAGCAGCCGCTGAAGGCGCCGACAGGCTACCTCCAACTCGGCGTCATTCTTCGCATAGCATAGCCGCACCAGGTTTTCGCCACCGCCAGCGTGATAGAAGGCCTCTCCCGGAACGGCTGCCACCCCGCAGTCACGCAAAAGATGCATGGCCTTCTGCTTGCTGGTCGCACCCGGTAATCGCGAGACATCCGCCAGCACGTAATAGGCGCCCTGGGGAACGCAGGGCGTCAGCCCAGCTGAGGTCAAGGCGCGGCAAATCCGTTCGCGCTTATCCGCGTACTGGACCACCAGGTCATCGTAGTAGGAGCGGGGCAGTTCGTTCAAACCACGCGCGACGCCGCACTGAAGCGGCGCCGGCGCACATACGTAGACGAGATCGTTCATGTGGCCGATTATCTCGGCCCACCGCGGCTGGGCGACGCTGTATCCGACTCGCCAACCGGTAATGCTGTAGGTCTTGGATACGCCGGAGATGGTGATCGTCCGGTCGGCCAATCCCGAGATCGAGGCCGGGCTCAGATGTTGGCGGCCGTCGTACACGAAATATTCGTAAATTTCGTCGGTGAATATGAACAGATCGCGGCGGCACGCTAGCTCACCGATCGATTCGATTTCGCCGCGGCCGAATACCTTTCCCGAGGGATTGGCCGGAGTATTGATCATGATCCCCTTGGTACGCGGAGTGATTGCGCGCTCCAGGTCGCGCAATTCAAAGCGCCAGTCCGGGGGATGCGTCCTGACGTAACTGGCGCTCGCCCCGACCGCTTCGATCGTGTTGAGGTGATATCCGTAGTAGGGCTCGAACAGTATCACCTCGTCCCCTGGATCGAGCAGGGCGAGACAGGTGCAATAGAAGGCGCCGGTTGAACCCGAGCTTACGGTAATTTCAGTTTCGGGATCGGCGCAGATACCGTTGAACTCGCGCAGCTTCACCGCAATGGCCTGCCGTAACTCCGCCAGCCCATCGAAGCGGGTGTAACTGTTAATTCCCTCATCAATGGCAATTTGCGCGCCGCGCCGAACGGGCAGTGGCACGCCAGTGTCGCAAACGCCCTGCGCGAGATTGATGCCGCCGAGCTTTTCGCACTCAAGCGTCATCACCCGGATTTCCGCCTGCGTAATCCGCTCGGCCCGCTGACTCAACCCGAGCGCCACCTTACCTCCGATCGGGTCCGCGCCTGGAAAAGAACTCCCGGATCTGTCCGGTTGTATAATCCACTTGTTCGAAGGTGGTTTCGGCGCTCATCGGCAGCGAGATAACCTCGCGGCAAATGGCCTCGGTCTCAGGCAGCCCGGGATTTGTCAAACCCAGCCCACGATGCTCCCACATCGGTTTGGGCCAATGGACCAAAGTCTCGATTCCTTCATTGAGCAGATGCTCTCGGAGTGCGTCGCGCCGCGTTGTCCGAACCACGTAATTCTGGAAGATGTCCTTCTGGCGTTCCTGCCGAAAACAGGGCAGCCGCAAATCACCAACACCTTCGAGACCGCGACTGTAGCGTTCCGCGATTTTGCGCCGATGTTCGAGCCAAGCCGGCAAATGAGGAAGTTTGGCGCTCAGTACCGCGGCCTGAACGTTGTCAAGCAGGGCGGTCTGCCCGTGGTAGTGATACTCTCCGGTCTCGCGATCCTCGCCGTTGTACCGCAGCCGGCTCGCCATCCGTGCGATTTCCGGATCGTTCGTGGTGAGCGCACCACCATCACCGAAGCCGCCCAACACCTTGAAAGGATAGAAGCTGAAGCAACCCACAGCTCCTATACTGCCGGCCCTCTCGCCGTTGAACGTGGCGCCCAGCGCCTGCGCCGCGTCTTCCACCACACTTATGCGGTGGCGCAGCGCGATCGACATGATCTGATCCATCGCTGCGACACGCCCGTTCAGATGCACCGGCAGCAGCGCCTTGGTCCTTGGCGTAATCGCCGCCTCGATCCGGTCTGCATCCATGTTGTAGTCGGGGGCAACGTCGATCAGTATTGGAGTGGCGCCGCAATGAATGATAGCCGAGACGGTCGCAACGAAGGTATGCGCGACGGTGATGACCTCATCGCCCGGACCAACGCCGATCCCCATCAGGGCAAACAGCAGGGCATGATAGCCGCTGTTCAGGCCTACCGCGTACTTGACTCCGACAAATGCGGCCAGGTCTTTCTCAAACTCTCGGAGTTGATGGCGGTAAATCAAATCGCCTTTGCATAGGCAGTCCTGAATAGCACCATCGATCTCGGCCTTAAAATTTTGATAGTGGAGCTTGGGATCTATGAAAGGTACCTTGTATGCCATTCTATGGTCCTTACTTCAACGGCCCGCAAAACATTCGCCTAACCGCTGAGACTACATCCGCAGCCCCTATGAAATAGAAAGGCTCGAGGGCTGCGCTGCTGGGTGCGGGTACGTCTGGCAGGGTGATTCGGAGGATCGCCTGCCGCAGAAGGCCGAATGCGTCAGCTCCGATCGTGGCAGCGATCTCCGCCGCCACTCCGCAGGTATGCCACGCTGCGTCGGCAATAACCAATCGTCTCGTCCTTGCTACCGACTGCAAAATCGTGTCGCGATCCCAGGGCTTTATTGAACGCAAGTCGATCACTTCGCAATCGATACCCTCGCGAGACAATACTTCCGCGGCCGCGATCGACTCCTTCACCATGATCGACGTGGCGACGATCGTAACATCGCGCCCTCGGCGCCGGACGGCGGCGCTCCCGATCGGGACGCTGTACATCTCTTCCGGCACATGCCCGCTTTCCGCATAGAGCCAGCGCTCGTCTATATACAGCACCGGATTTCCATCGTTCACGGCGGCGATCAAGAGTCCTTTGGCATCATACGCTGTAGCAGGCATCACCACCTTTAGACCAGGAACGTGCATGAACATCGCCTGAAGCGCCTGAGCGTGTTGCGCGCCTTGCTCACCGCCTCGATTGATTACTGCCCGGATTACCACTGGCGCCTTCACCTTGCCGGCAAACATGTATGACCAGTTGGCCGCCTGGTTGACGATCGGATCGACGGCTAGAAGCATGAAGTCCATGCGGGGATGAAATACTATGGGACGCATTCCTGCCAGCGCCGCACCGACCGCCAGGCCGGTTGTGGCATTTTCGGAAACCGGGGAATCGATCACCCGATCGCGTCCGAACTCTTTTTCGAGGTCTTGCATCGAACCGCCCGCATACCATGGGCTCCACAATCCTTGTCCGATGACGAACACGCGAGAATCATGACTGAGAAGCTGAGCGTGTGCTTCCCGCAGCGCAGCGACATAACTGAGTGTTCTCATCGACACCTAAAAGACATGTTGCAGCACTTGACCCGGATCGGGCTCGGGAGAATTCTTTGCAAAGCGAACCGAGTCCTCGATCAGGTCACCACATTCCGTCTCCACCGCATCGACTTCTTCGGGCGATTCCCCACGGGCCAGCAGCACCTCGCGCAGGAGCCGAATTGGGTCTCGATCGATCCACTGCTTCAGGTCATCTTTTCGCTTGATTCCCACGTCCATGTCCCATGAAGGGCCTACATGCCCGCGCCAGCGAAAAGTACGGCATTCAATAAGAGTAGGGCCCATGCCATTGCGGGCTCTATCGACGGCGCCCATCGCGGCGTCCCGTACTGCGAGAACATCGTTGCCGTCAACTCGGACGGACGGCACGCCGTGCAATTGCCCTGCGCTGTCAATGTTGTCACATACGCGCCGCTCCGACAGATGCAGGTGACTCGAATAGAAGTTGTTCTCGCAGACAAACAACATCGGCAACCGGTACAGTCCCGCGATATTCAATGTTTCGTGAAAGTGACCTTCCTCGGTTGCGCCGTCGCCAAAGAAAGAAACGGAGACTCGGCGATCGTTGCGTATTTTCGATGCCAGCGCCGCACCCGCTGCCAGAGGAATCGTAGCGGCGACCAAAGGCACGGTTCCAAGTATCCCGACCTCTGGAGCACAGATGTGCATCGAGCCTCCGCGTCCCTCAGAGCATCCAGTCGCACGGCAAAAGATTTCCGCCATCAAAGCCCGGATATCGCCGCCCTTGGCGATGTAATGTCCGTGCGACCTGTGACCTCCCCATACGTAGTCCTCGCGATCGAGTGTTGAACAGACGCCGGTCGCAACGGCTTCCTGACCAATGTAGAGGTGGCAGGGGGTCTTGATTTCGCCAGCAGTCACATGGTCGGCGACGGCCTCCTCAAAACGGCGGATGAGAACCATAGTGCGGTACAGCTGCCGCAGCAGTGAGATTGGCGGATCGCCGTGTTGCATCCGGACTCCCTACTGCGCTGCGCGGAGGGCTTGCGGCCGTCTTTTCGCGAGAACGGTCAGCACGGTTCGCGCGATTATTCCGAGATCGACCAGGAAGGATCGGTTACGCACATACTCGAGTTGCAGCCGGATTTTCTGGGGCCGGATTCGCTCCATATAGACCCGCTCGGGATCCGCGCTTCCCGCCAGAATGAGACCTTCGTCAGAGTTCCATAGTGACGCCCAGTCGGTGATCCCCGGCCGCACACTGAGGATGGCCTTTTCCTCTGCGCTGAACAGGTTGACGTAAAAAGGCACCTCGGGACGAGGTCCTACGATACTCATTTCTCCGTGCAGTACATTAACCAGCTGAAGTAATTCGTCGAGCTTGTATTTTCTGAGCAAACGCCCGCACCCGGTAATCCTGGGATCGTGATCCGCGGCGGAGGGACCGCCTAGACGCTCAGCGTTCACCACCATGGTGCGGAACTTTAGCATCTGAAATGGGCGCCCGAAGCGGCCCACTCGCGTGCCGCTGTAGAGAATCGGCCCACTGTCTTCCAGCTTGATCCAGACCGCAAGCAAAACAAGTATCGGGGCGAGAATGATGAGACCGATAGCGGAACAACCAAGGTCGAACGACCGCTTGATCACATCGGCCAAGCGCCCGCATCGCGCAGACCCTCCGGACTTTTCTGCAAACTCTCTCAAACGTGCGGTCTCTTCATATCGCGGGACGCTTAGGCTTGGCCAGGAGGAACACCGCCATCCACGCCTGCCACTTGAGCACGGGCAAACGTAGTAGCAGATTGTCGACATTTTCCAGAATCCAGTCAGCCGGCTTGAAAGCCGGGGTATTTCTCACTGGCATTGCGGCTACCCTTAACAGATTGAAGCACTTTAACACGCGCACCTCGTCAAAGTAGCCTGTCGCCGAATAGATCTCCATCTTCCCTAATATGTGGTCGACCTCCCATGCCGTCCTGAGATGCGGTGTAAGTTTCCGGTATAAGTGAAATACTGGATTATGCTTCAGCGCTTCCCGGCAAATTACCGCGCCATCGGGTTTCAGAATTCGGGCGAGCTCTCGGTACGAGGTCGCCAGATCAAGGTGATGCAGGACGCCGTCAACATGCGCATAATCGAAGTAGTTGTCCGGAAACTCAGTGGCTTCCGCGTCCATGACCTCGAAAGCGCAGTTCGCAAGCCCTTGCCGCTCCGCTGCTTTGCGGGCGTTGTCAACGGAGACAGCCGATATGTCGATGCCACAAGCATCGGCCCCTTGCTCCGCTAAGAACCTCGTGAACTCGCCATTGCCACAACAGTAGTCCAGGACCTTTTTGCCTTGGCAACGCTCTCCTATCCAGGCCTTAACAAATTGCTGGCTGCTCTTGCCGAACGAATCGTAGTATTTCTGATTGGATTGATAGCGCTCGTCTCCAGACCGCTCGCCACGCAATTCGTCGTGAAATTGAGCCTCGGTGACCTTACGGTCAATGCGTGACGTACTATTTTCGATCATGGGTTACCTCCGAGCTAACTCATTCTAGGTCTATCTCATTTTAACGCAATTTAGTTCGGACTGCGGTTGTTCCGAGCGGCGAACTCCTGGCAGATGCTTGCCGTCCTAGTTCAGTGCCAAGCTGGCTTCGAAGCGGCGCATCCACAGCTCCAGAACTATTGGATTGAAGATGTCCTTGAAGCTGATCAAACCTCGCTCCTGCGGCTGACGGCAATACATCGCATAGCGGCGGCCCAGCGCAGCTTGATCGATAAGACCGTGACGCGCAATTAGCATCTCGCCGCTAATCAGCTCGAGCACTTGACCGCGCAGTTCATGCTTGAGCCACTCACTCTGCGGGTTGATAAAACCCTGCTTGTCCTTGCGCCACACTATGGGAGCAGGAAGGTAGGGCTCCATCGCTTTGCGGAAGATCCATTTGGTCCAGCCCTCCCGCAGCTTGAGTTCAGGCGCCAGCGGCACGAGCATGCCGGCCAGGCGATAATCCAGGAACGGCAACCGGATCTCACGCGCGAACGCCATCGAACTGCGATCCTCGTAGTGCAGCAGCGCCGGAACCGAAAAGCGGTACAGGTCTTCGCGCTGCCGTTCGGGAAGATGCGCTCCGCCCAAGCCCACATCAAGACGAAAATCTTGTTCCTTCAGCAGCGGGCCGCGGATGTCGATCTCGCGCGCCCGCATCAGCGCGGGCAGGTAGCGTTTGGCCTCGCTCCATTCGAACTGCGAAAGCACCGTGCCGCGCTTCCAGAACCCCAACAGTACCCGCGCGGCTGAGGGCAGCCGTCCATTCCGCAGCAAATCGTGAATGTAGAAGCCCAGGAACTTTGCGTAACCACACAGCATTTCATCGGCGCCCTGACCGCTTAGGACCACTGTGATGCCGAGTTGCCGGGCCTGCTGCATCAGCAGATAGTGCGCCACCGTCGAGAAGCTGCCGATCGGCTCGTCGTTGAAAAAGATTGCCTCCTGCAGGAGCCTGAACCATTCGGCTGGCTCGCGCCTGAGCTCCACGTAATGAACCGGACATTCGAGATGGCCTGCCATCCGTTCCACGAAGGGTTTCTCGTCGAATTCGGGACGGTCAGAGCTTGCCGACATCGCGTGCAGGTTCGCATCCGGCCCTAGAGCGTGACGCATCGCGGCCGCGATCGAGGAGGAATCGACCCCGCCGGACAACAGCACACCGACCGGGACGTCGCTTCGCAGCCGAATCCGCACCGCATCAAAGAAGGTTTCGCGCAGAGCTTCCGCGTCGCGGCGCAGGTCGCCGTTCAGGCTGCTCTGCTCGGGCATGGTCCAATAGCTATGCGTCCTCGGCGACGAGTTCTCTTCGCGCAAGTCGAAGCTTAGGTTGTTACCAGCGGGCAATGCCTCGATCCCGTCAAAAAAGGACTCCGGCTGAGCGTCCAGCAGGCTCTGTTGTATGAAGCGCCCCGCAACCCGCGAATTAACCGCAAATCGCTCGTCCGAGGCGGCCAGGATCGCTTTAATTTCGGAAGCGAAATAAAAGGCGTTGGCGCCCTGATAGGTGTACAGCGGCTTGATCCCGAACCGGTCGCGCGACAACGTGAGCCGGCCCGCGCGCCGGTCGAGCCACGCCAACGCCCACATCCCGTTGAATTTCGCGAAGGCAGCTTCACCCCACACGGCGAGCGCCCACAAAATTACCTCCGTGTCGGACTGGCTGCGCAATTCTATCCCATGTGCCTTCAGCTCTTCGGCAAGTTCCCGATAATTGTAAACCTCGCCATTGTAGATGATTCCGTGGCTGCCGTCGGGCAGGAACATGGGTTGGGTGCCGGCGTCGCTCAGATCGATAATTGCAAGCCTGGTATGCCCCATTGCCAGTTGATGCTGTCCCACCCGGCCAGTCCAAGCCCCTTCGGCATCGGGGCCGCGATGGCGAAGCGCACTAACCATCTGCGCGAGGGCCGCAGCCGAAGCCTCAGAGGGTCTGGTGCAGAGGATTCCTGCTATTCCACACATGAATGACTTGCGGCGATTGATGGAAGCGTTCCCGCATGCATACGAATTCGGGATCCGTCAGGATCTGACTAATGCCAGCTGTAGGTGTCGTGGGTGGGCTGGAGGCCGAGCGATATCGAGAGCATCGTGCGGAAAGATGCCGTGTTGCCGTAGTTCATATGGTCAACATACTCGAAGGAGACTCGCGC
>Ga0074044_10001531_pt1 | contig 20805 bp, 15 predicted proteins | sample BogForMeECP23OM1_FD_94443 | JGI IMG/M metagenome (GOLD analysis project Ga0074044, IMG submission 94443) | Bog forest soil microbial communities from Calvert Island, British Columbia, Canada - Bog Forest MetaG ECP23OM1 | ecosystem: Environmental > Terrestrial > Soil > Wetlands ...
CCTTCGAGCGCGAGAAAACCATTCTGCAGGCGATTCTTACCGACCGGGCGCCGTTCCTCAAGCGGATCATCGCCCGTCTGATCGGCTTTGACGGCGCCTACCATCGCTTCGCGGGCAAGGCGACGATCGAGAAGTTTGCGGGGGACGCCAGGGTGGAGGGGTTCGATGGCCACGCGATCTGGGAACTGATGTATTTCGGCAGCTCCCGGATCGAGGGCGCGCGGTACCAGGGTTCCCCTACCGCGGCATAGTCGACGTCAACCACTCGTCGCGTTAGACCCGAAATACATGCGGATTCATGAATACTGATGGCGACGCGGAGGTCGCACTCGGACGCTCGTTTCCGGGCGCTTTGCGAGCGCTATTTCGAGCAGAAACCTGAACCGGGCCGAATATGCTTCTCGGGGGGCCACCTTGCTTCTTGAGTAGCTTGCGCGCGAGTTTCACCGGTGCCGCTTTGTCGACCCGTTCGTTTCATGGGCAGGGCGCCGCGGCGATGTCGACCAGCTCGCGTCTCCCGAACTTCAAGATGCATCCGTCGCGCTGTCTCAAGGAGCATATCCGGCCACGTCGAGCAGGTCTTTGAGCCCACCTGGCCGTCCACGACAGAATGCCCGCCACAACGGCGGCGGTTGCCCGACCTATCCCAAACCTTGGTTCGTTAAGTCCAAACGTACGATTGATAGCAACAGACCAATGTGCTGCCCGCTCCAACCTAAAGAGCATGGCCCGGGTCGGCGGAGGTTCGCTAAATCTAGCGTCAATTACTGCAATTGAAGCAGACGATGACCGAAGGGATTGCCCTTTCCGTTCGAGCGCATGGGAGCGACCGACAAGCGAGTCCCGGGCGCTCGACGGCGATCGGCGCGAAGAAACGACAGCGGGCTTCGTGGCCGCCATCCGTCGCGGCGTGGAATGTGAGCTGACCAGGCTTGGGAGCCCATGAAAGGATGCGCACGTGAACATTGCAACCCGCCTCTTGAAAGTCCCAGACAGCAAGTTCGCGCGCGAGGTGACGGAAATTGTCCGCGACACCGAGTCCGAGTTGCTGTTCAATCATTCGAGCCGAGTTTACCTCTTTGGCGCGCTGGCCGGCGAGCATCGTGGCCTTAGAGTCGATACGGAATTGCTATACGCGGGAGCCATGTTTCACGACATGGGTCTGACCAAGGCGCACAGCAGCGACAATGAGCGCTTCGAGGTGGACGGCGCGAATGCGGCGCGGGATTTCCTGAAGCGGCACGGAATCGCCCAGACGGATATCGACACGGTGTGGACGGCGATCGCACTGCACACCACACCGGGCATTCCCAACCACATGCATCCGGTCGTCGCGCTATTGACGGCGGGCGTCGAGATGGACGTCCTTGGCCTCGCTTACGACCAATATTCCGACGCCGAGCGAGAGACCGTGATGAAGGCGTTCCCGCGCACGCCGCATTTCAAGGAGGACATCATCCAGGCGTTCTATGAGGGCATCAAGCACAAGCCCGAAACAACCTTCGGCAATGTGAAGGCTGACGTCCTGGCGGACAAGGACCCCCATTTCCACCGCGGAAATTTCTGCAGAGTGATCCGCGAATCACACTGGCGCGGTTGATCGACAATTTTCCTTGAAAAAACCTGCGCCGCCACGGCGCACAACCTGTCCAGCTGATGGAGCTCACCATGATCGACACACCGACTCGTCCCCGTCTGACCCACGCGACTGGGGCGCCCGTCAACGACAACGTCAACATCCAGACGGCTGGGCCGCGCGGCCCAGCGCTTTTGCAGGACGTATGGCTTCTGGAAAAGCTGGCCAACTTCCACCGAGAAGTGATTCCAGAGCGGCGCATGCACGCCAAAGGTTCAGGCGCGTTCGGCGCCTTTACCGTGAGCCGCGACATTACGCGGTACACCAAGGCTAAAGTGTTCTCCCAGATTGGAAAGCAGACCCCAATGTTCGCGCGCTTCTCCACGGTCGCCGGCGAACGCGGGGCTGCTGACGCCGAACGGGATATTCGCGGCTTTGCTTTGAAATTCTATACCGAGGAGGGCAACTGGGACGTCGTGGGCAACAACACGCCGGTCTTTTTCTTTCGCGATCCGCTGCGTTTTCCGGATCTCAACCATGCGATCAAGCGCGATCCTCGCACTGGCATGCGCAGCGCCGACAACAATTGGGATTTCTGGACGCTGTTGCCCGAGGCGCTGCATCAGGTCACCATCACCATGAGCGAGCGCGGCATTCCGCGCAGCTTTCGTCACATGCACGGTTTTGGCAGCCACACATACAGCTTCATCAATGCAGCGAACGAGCGGACCTGGGTCAAATTTCACTTTCGGACGCAACAGGGCGTCGCCAACCTTAGCGATGCGGAGGCCGAAACCCTGGTCGGAAAGGACCGAGAAACGAACCAACGTGATCTATTTGAGAGCATCGAACACGGGAATTTTCCGCGCTGGACCTTCCTCATTCAGGTGCTGACCGACGCCGAGGCGAAAGCGTTCCCCTTCAATCCGTTCGACTTGACCAAGGTCTGGCCTAAGGCAGACTTCCCGCTGATCGAGGTCGGCTTTTTCGAGTTGAATCGCAATCCGGAGAATTTTTTTGCCGAGGTGGAGCAGGCCGCGTTCTCGCCGGCCAACATCGTGCCTGGCATCGGCTTTTCACCTGACAAGATGCTGCAGGCGCGGCTTTTCTCCTATGGGGACGCCCAACGCTATCGGCTCGGCATAAATTTCAACCACATACCTGTCAACGCCCCGCGATGCCCAGTCCATTCCTATCACCGGGATGGCGCGATGCGCACTGACGGCAACATGGGCCGCACGCCGACTTACTTTCCGAATAGCTTGGACGAATGGATTGACCAGCCGGACCTCAACGAGCCGCCGCTTCAGATTGCCGGCGCGGCCGCTCATTGGGACCACCGCGTCGACGATGACCACTATCAGCAGCCTGGCGATCTATTTCGCAAAATGAATGCCATTCAGCGCCAGATATTATTCGACAACACCGCCCGGGCAGTCGGCGGCGCCGCGGTCCATATTCAGGAACGCCACGTTGCCAACTGCACAAAGGCCGATCCCGAATATGGGGCCGGCGTCGCGGCTGCGCTGCGTCGGATGCGTCCGCCGGTCATCGGCGCCTCCGCGGACCGAAGACGCAGCGCCTAGGCCTGAATGCGGTTGGCTCCGGCCCTGCCGCTTCGCCGCCGCCAAACTTGATATTATCAGCGAGTCAGAAGAGCTCGGCAGAGAAGGGGTTTCGATCTTCCGAGTCTGATGGCTACGACAGACCTGATTCGATCCACCCGAAGAGCGTTCTAGCTCACGTCCGTGTGCGCGATACAGTGCTCTGCCGCTCTGTTGCGCCCGCTCTGCAGCCGATCAAGATCAGGCTTTCGCAAGGCAGCGGGCCGCATTGGCGCGGCGGCATCCAAACTATGGTTTGCGCGCTCTAACACTCAAAGCCCGCTCTGCATACTCGCGTGCAATAGATCGGAGCACGCAAATCATCAATATAGCTCTTGGGTTTCAGCGACAGTTTCGGAGTTGGATTCGTAACCCCTCTTGCAATGCATGAAGGCGACCACAATGAACGTTCATAAGGCCACGGGGTTGCGGACAGCGCCCCTGCAAACTCGGACCGATCTGAAAGCCGAAGGTGTCAGGGAAATATCCGGCGCTCTCAATGTTTTGCTGGCGGATGTGTTCGCCCTCTACCTCAAAACGAAGAACTTCCACTGGCATATTTCAGGTCCGCACTTCCGCGACTATCATTTGTTGCTGGATGAGCACGGGGATCAGATTTTCGCCATTACGGACGCGATCGCCGAGCGGGTGCGCAAGATCGGAGGCATGACCTTACGATCTATCGGCGAGATCAGCCGCCTGCAGCGCATCCAGGACAACGAAGCAGAGTTCGTGATGCCTCTGGATATGCTCGCCGAGCTGCGCGACGACAACAAAGAGCTGGCGGCAAAAATGCGGGAGACGCATGGGTTGTGCGACGAACACAACGATGTGGCCACGGCAAGCTTGCTGGAAGTTTGGATCGACGAGGCTGAGAGGCGGACCTGGTTCCTGTTTGAGGCGACCGGCGCCGCAGAGTCGGCTTGAATCGATCTTGGCGATCAGAAACCGTCTACACCAAAGGAGCCGTTCATGATCCGACGTTTCGCGCTCGCCGCGGTGGCCGTGGCCTCCCTTTGCACGTCCGCATCCGCTGCGGGCGAGGCGAAGACCCTCGAGGAAGTGTTTGCACCGCTTTCCCAAGGCGAGTGCGTCACGATCGATGCTGTGCGGGCGGTCGGGGCGACCGTTCAACTCACGCCCGAGCAGTTTCAGTTCGTGCGCGGGTTCTGGATGGGAATTCCCCCGGCGACCCGCGACTTGCCGCCCGGCGACAGGGCGTTCCTGGCGAAGGATTCGAACGGTGTTGCCGTCTTCGGCCTTTTTGACGACGGCGGCGAGGTCTGCGCCGTCTTCCAGGCAACCGATTGGATTGAGCGCATCGTCGATGAGGTTGGCCGCGGTGAGACCGGAAAGCTCGGACAAGCGATGTGACTCCGAGTGAGAAGGAAGCGCAAGCCGGCATTAGAGGCTGACATGATCGACTCCGTCATTTTTTCTCTGATCTACGGGCCAGTCGCCGTGACGCTCGCATGCTGGCTCTTTTTCACAATTGAGGCCGGCCGCGCGAAAAAAGATGCGGTTGTTTGCATTCTGAGTCAAAAGCATCGCGGCTTTTATCGGAGGCGCCCCGGCAGCTGATGGTTCTCGTTGTGGAACACGACGGCTAACGTCGTGAAAAAAGCCGCGGCGAACAGAAGTTGAAAATCGTATGGGCGCGCCTGAAGGATTGATGCTCGCGCCAGGTTAGTTTGTAGGCCCGAAGGAAGGAGCGAAGAGTCGGGCGACAATCGCGGACACAACCGCGATCGAGATCCCGGATTGAGATCGCATTTGCGCTACAGGACTCTCTACTAGCCCTTCACTGAATCTACGGCCGCAATTCCAGTTCTGGATCAGGACGTGGATCGAGCTTACCGCTCACGAGTCCTCTTCGCGCCGACCTCCCTCGAGCGCGACGCCAAGGCAGTTGATCAAAGTCGTTCCGCTGAAGGGCTTGGGCAGGAAACAAATTGCCCCTCCCTGCAAGGCTCGGGCACGAGTGGTCTCGTCGGGGAAGGCGGTGATGAATATGAACGGCAGGCCATGACCTTGGGCGCGAATCACCGCCTGGAGCTCCAATCCGCTCATGCCCGGCATCTGCACATCGGCGATCACGCACGATGTGTCATTCAAGCGGCCCGAGCGCAAGAAGTCCTCGGCGGACGAATATGCCTGGACCGTGTACCCGTGCGACCTCAGAAACTTGCTGGTCGCCGCACGAACTGACGCATCGTCGTCTACGACGGAAATAACTGAACCCGTTGACAAGACCGGCCTTCCTCACGCGGGAGCCAACGCTCGTGCAGCATGACCGCTCCGTCGGAAAATGTGCTGCGAATCAACCTTTTGAAATCATACTTAGGTTTGCGGGACCGCGCTTCGCATAGAGTACGCGCGAGCGTCTCTGAGCCACTCGCTTCCGCCCGTTTGTGCGGTGCTCGAACGTCGCCGCCCTATTTCACTTCCCCCATGCGCTCGGCTTCCTCGATATTGTCCTTGGTGATGGCGACTGGCGCCAACTGTGTCACCTTTTCCGTTGGTTTCTCGCCGTCGCGCAGGAACGCAACAAGTATGTCAACCGCGCGGCGGGTCTGGCCACCCGGCTTCTGCTCGATGGTTCCGGTCAGGTTGCCGGCCTTTACCTCTCCGAGCGCCTCGGGAAGCGCGTCAAAACCAATGAGCGCAACTTTGCCGACGAGATTGCGGCTCTTGAGAGCCACCAGCGCGCCCAACGCCATATCGTCATTGGCGCAGACAATCACGTCTGGGGTGACTTCATCCCCGCCAGCGCCGATTCGGTCATCGACAAGCCCTGGGCGCGATCGAAGTGAGCCGTGTCTTCGAACACAAACTTGTATTTGTCGGGCGCCTTATCCAGCACATTATGGAGGCCGTTGCTGCGATCGATAGCTGGACTCGCGCCGGATTGGCCCTGCAGGTACATAACTCTGGCGCCGTTCGGGAACAGTTTGGTTACGAGCTCGCCCTGCGCCTCCCCGCCTTTGACATTGTCGGCGCTGACGTGAGCGAGAAATCCATGCACGTTGGCGCGCCGGTCGATCGTGACCGCCGGGATCCCGGAGTCTATGGCCTCCTGCAAGGCCGGCGCCAGTGCATCGAAGTCATTCGGATTGATGACAATGCCATCAACGCCCTTGGTGATCGCAGCTTCCAGGTCGGCGCTCTGTTTCGGGGAAGAGCGCTCTCCGTCGCTTTCCACCACTGTGATATCGCCGAGCCGGTTTGCTTCGTCCTTGATCTGGCCCATCATGTATACGAAGAACGGAAACGCCAGATCTGGAACCGACACCAGGATCGTCAAGTGTTTGCCTGCGGCTTCCGCGGGGGCTCCGACTATGAGCGCCAAGCCGGTTGCACCGGCCAGCACCGCCGTTCTGGCGAAGTTTCGTAGCATCTTGGTTCCCTTCCTGAGTTCGCGCTACGGAAGCCCGTCAACGCGAGTTATCATGTCGCTCCTCACAGTCGATCGCGTCAGTCGATTGACGACAGCGCTACTGTTCTACCCACAACGGGACAGTGAAGCGGACCTCGGCGCCGTGCGGCTCGCGGGGGGAAACCCACAAGCGCCCGCCGTGGGCTTCGACGATCGATCGACAGATGCCTAGCCCCATACCGAGGCCGTCCGGTTTTGTGGTGAAGAAGGGTTGAAACATGCGTTCCGCGACCGCCGGATCCAGCCCTGCGCCAGTGTCCTTGACCGCAACGAGCACGCCGCTTGGCTCGGCGAGCGTGGATACCGTCAGCTCCCTCGTGCGCTCCATTATCCCGCGCATGGCTTCGACGCCGTTCATGATCAAGTTCAAGAGCACCTGCTGCAATTGAACGCGATCGCCCATGACCAGCCGGCCGTCCGCTGCGAGTTCGGTGCGCACAACGACGTCGTGCCGCAGCAATTCGCCGTGGGCGATCGCCAGCACCTGCCCGATCACGTCGTCGATATCGAGCTTGGTCAGTTGCGGCCCGGATTTCCTGGCGAGCGCTCGCAGACCGCGGATCACCTCGCCCGCGCGCATCCCGTCTCGCGCGATGCTGGAAAGCGCATCTTGCACTTCGTCGAGATCGGGTTCATCCCGGTCCAGGAACCGCAACGCGGCCTCGCTCTGGGTCACTATGGCGGCGAGAGGCTGGTTGATCTCATGAGCGATCGACGCGGTGAGCTCGCCCATCGTCGTCAGCCGCGCCATTCGCTCAACGTCGGCTCGGGCATCCCTCAGCGCCTCCTCGGCGAGTTTGCGCTCGGTGATGTCAACCGAGACCCCGGCAAGGAAGAAGCTGCTCTCTGGCCCCGGGGCGAGAAAGCCGTCGACCTCCGCCCAAGTAAGGCCGCCATCCTTGCGGCGATATCGCTTCACGAGATGCCCTCTGTAAGGCTCACCCGCATAGTGACCCGTGATGATCGCCTCGGTAGTCGCTTGATCATCCTCGTGGGTTATGTCGGCTGGCGAGAGGCGACGGAGTTCTGCCTCGGAATAGCCTGTCATTTTCTGAAAGGTTGGGTTTGCAGCGATGTAGCGTCGGTCCGGACCGACCAGGACGACGCCTACTGGTACGCTTTCGAAAAGCTTGCGCCAACGCTCCTCGGTCATCGTCAGTTCGCCATAGAGGCGGGCGTTTTCCAGCGAGATCGCGGCCTGCGACGCCAGCAACTCCAGGAGCGAGATTCGGGCCGGCGTGAAAACGTGCGACGCCAGGTTGTTCTCGAGATAGAGCACGCCAATCAGCTTGGCCTGCTTCAGCAAAGGCAAGCAGAGGACTGAACGGGCGTGCTTCTCACGGATATAGTTATCGGTCGAGAATGGGTCTTGGGCTAAAGCGTCGTCGAGGATCACGCTCTGGCGGGTCCGGACCACATAGTGGAGCAAGGATTCGGGCATGTCGGCCTGCGTCGCGGGGTCGCGCCGGACCGTGACCTTGACAGCTTTTTGATCGGCTCTGCCCTCGGCCTCGATCCGTGGCCTGTCGCCCTCAAGGAGAACGAGCAGGCCCCGTTGCGCGCCGGCGTTTTTGAGCGCGAGCGTCATCAAGGTTTCGATAAGCCGGTCGAGAACGATCTCGCCGGATACCGCCTGCGCGGCCGTGATCACCGCCCCAACGTCCAGCTGCTCAACCGCCGCGTCGATCATGGTTGCAGGTTGCGGCTGCGCCAACTGCTGCCGCAGATGCGGGTTCGCTTCGTCCATTTGACGGACTTTTCCGTCCGCCCCCCACCGGAGATAGCAGGATCGCGCGTTCCGCCGATAAGCGTCTGAAATCGTTTCGAAGCCGAGCGCCGCATAGAAATTAGCCGCAAGCTCGTTGGCGAGAGCCTCGTTCTGAATGAACCCGTTGTCGCGAGCCGATCGGGCGGCCTGCTCGTACAGACGCATGGCCTCGGCCTCGCGGCCTTCGAGGCGCGCAATCTCGGCGCTCACCAGCGCCGCCCGATTTGCGAAGTTCTCGGGACAATGTCGCGCCCACGTCTCAAGTTGCAGATGGTGAGCATGAAGCGCATCCCGGCTCGGCCGCTGCGCATCGTTCGGCGAAGGGTCCGAGGTCGCGGCTCGCGCAAGGGCGGCATAGAAATGGTATTCCGCCGCCTCGAAGAACGGCGGTGATTTCCACATCAGGGATTTCGCCCGATCAGCAGCGGCGACAGCGCCCGCGTAGTCGTTGGCATGAAAGCGCGCCTGCAGCTTGCGGATCCAGTACCAGCATGCGGCAAACGCCAGACGCGGGTCTGTTTCGAGGCGCTCCTGAAATCGCCGCTCGTCGAACTGCCCATCTCCGAAACTTGAGATATCGGAGGTCAGGCCACGCAGAGCCCGAACGAGGCCGAGCTGTCCAGTCATGATGTCGGCGAATAGGCCGAAGCGCACTCTTCGCGTGTATTCGAGCCCGTTCTCCGCCTCTCCTTGCACGCCACTGAGCGGCTCGCCGCTGGCCAGCAGCAGCATGGTCAGCGAATTGCTAGCGAAAGACGCAAAGGTGAGATCGCCGTTGGTCTGGGCCGTGATCAGCGCGCGTCGCACCCAATCAATTCCGTCCCGCAAGTGCTTCGTCCACGGATTGATGAGGTGTCCGAAGTCCGAGTAGATACGCGCCTTGAAGCGGTCCAGGCCCTGTCGCTCCACCAGATCGATGCCGAGGCGACCGAAACGAAAGCCCGCCTCGAAATTACCAAAGCGCGACCGCAGTATCATGCCCAGCCAAACATAGGCGTGGCACGACGCGTCGCTATTGCCGTGTTGCAGCGACAGGCTCGCCATTCGCGCCACGGCGACGCAGAAAAGGTTCTCGTCGGTGAAATTGGCCGCAGGCACAGTCAGCGTGAGTACCTCGAGCGTCGCGATGCAATCGGGGTCGCGCGTGACGGGCAGATCGACGAGCGCTCCGGTGGCGCGGTCTCCAAGGTGACGCCAGAGCCGGTCGTATTCCCGCCGGACGTCGTCGTCGGTCGGGTGAGGCGAAAAATCGACGCCAACCCGGCGAAGGTATTCGAGACCGACGTCTACCGCACGGTCGCTTCGGTCGAGCGTGGTATAGAGGGTCATCCGCAGGCAAGCGACGGCCGCTGTGTCAACAAGGTTTGCCGCACGCCTCGACAAGACGGAAAGCCGTTCCTCGGCGGAGGCCAAGCGGCCCGTCAAATATTCGCACTCGGCCCAATTGAGCTCGAGGTCGAACGCCAATTGGGACTTCTGCTCTCGGTCACTTTCTCCCAGCAAGCCGTAGCCTTGAGAGAAATATTGCAAGGCTGCCGAGTAGGCCGCCGCCGATTTTGCGCGCTTGCCCGCGCTCAAATTGAGCTCGGCAACCTGCTCGCGCTCCTCTGGCGTTTCGATCAACGCCGCGCCGCCGTTCAACTGATTTACAATATCGAATATCTTTTCATCGCGCTTGTCCGGCGCGGTCTCGGACGCGAGCAATCGGCCGATTCGAAGGTGAGCCAGGGCCCGCTCTTGTTCGGGGATCAGCGCATAGGCAGCCTCTTGGACGCGGTCATGGATAAACACGTAAGCGCCGTCCAGGCGATAGATGAGACCAGCCCGGACCGCTTGCCAGAGCGCCGCATGGACCGCCTCCTTCTCCGGTCCGGAAATCAGGTCTATCGTGGCGACTGCAGCGACGCTGCCAAGGCAGGCCAGCGATCCCAAGGCTTCTTGCGTCGCCTTGGGCAGACGGTTCATCTTCGCGGCCATGAGATCTGCAACGTTGGCGGTGAAGCCCTTCGCGCGGATCCGATCGATGTCCCACTTCCAGCTGCGCCTGTCCGAGTCGAAGGCAAGCAGGCCGTCCTCCGCCAGCGCGGCGACAAACTGATTCACGAAAAACGCATTGCCTCCGGTTTTCTCAAACACCAACTTGGCGAGGGGCCGCACATTCTCCGCTTCCGTCCGCAACGCGTCGGCGATGAGCCGTCTCACGTCGCTGGGCGCGAGAGGCTTGAGCGCGATCTGCTGGACACTCGTCCCAGCGTTGCGGATCCGCTCCAACGTCCGGACGAGCGCATGAGAGGGGTCGAGTTCGTTGGCGCGGTAGGCGCCAACGAGCAGGACGTGCCGCACGTCCGGTTCTGTGACCAAGTGCTCAAGGAGCTCGAGGGTCGCAGCATCCAGCCATTGCAAATCGTCCAGGAACAGCGCGAGAGGATGCTCCGGCTGGGCGAAAGCGCTGAGGAAGCGGCGGAAAACCATCTGGAATCGATTCCGCGCCTCTTGCGGCGGCAGATCTGGGGTTGGGGGCTGCTCCCCGATGATTGCGGCGAGCTCGGGAATCAGAGTGACCATGAGCTGGCCATTGGGACCGAGCGCCTCGAGCAAAGCGTGGCGCCAACGGTTTAATTCCGTATCGTCCCGGCCCAGAATGCGACGGACGAGACTTTGAAACGCCTGCGCGAGGGTCGCATACGGGATGTCGCGTTTGTACTGATCGAATTTCCCAGCCGCGAACAAGCCTTGGGGCGCGACCGCCTTGCTGAACTCGCTGACGACGGAGGACTTGCCGACACCGCCATGGCCGGACACCAGAATGAATTCAGCCCTTCCTCGTGCGGCGACGCGGTCGAACGCCGCAACAAGAGCGTCTACCTCCGCCTTGCGCCCGTAGAGCTTTTCCGGGATCAGCAGTCTGTCCGGTACATCGCGCGCGCCGATGGCGAAGGCGTCAATTCGCCGGTGCGTCTCCCACGAAGTCAGGCATGTGCGCAGATCCGCTTCGAGGCCCGCGGCGGTCTGAAACCGATCCTCTGGCGACTTTGCGAGCAGCTTCAGGATGATGGCCTCGATAGGGCCGGGAATCCCGTGGACCCGCTCGCTTGGCGGCGCCGGCGGGCGGGCAATGTGGCAATGGATCCATTCCAGCGGATCGGATGCAGAGAATGGGAGCGATCCGGTGATCGTCTCGTAGAAGGTGACGCCGCAGGCGTAGAGATCGCTGCGCGAATCAATCGACCGGTTCATGCGGCCGGTCTGCTCGGGCGCCATGTAAGCCAGCGTCCCCGCGATTGCTTCGGTCGATCCCGGCGCCTGGCGCTCGCGCGGGAGGTGAGCCGCGATGCCGAAACCCGTCAGCCAGACCTCCCAGGTCGCGTTGTTGACGAGGATATTGGCCGGCTTGATATCTTTGTGGATGAGGCCTCGCCCGTGGAGTCTCGCCAGCGCAGCCGCCAGGCCAATGGCGAAGCGCAAGAACGAAGCGATCTCCCAAGGCTGCCCCAGAAGCCGCAACAGGGGCTCTCCGCCCGGATCCTCGCTCAACAGCGCAAGCCGACCATTGTCGGTCACGAGTCTCAGCGGCCGAGCCGCCCAGGCGGGGTCGAGCTCGTTCCGCAGCTTGAAAGCGTGTTGCAAGCGCGCAATGGCTCCGGGCGACGGCGGGGCGGTCAAAGGCACAGCGGTGAGGATCGGCAAGGGCTCGCCGTCTGGCACGGCCCGGGACAGGACGAACTCCCCATCCTCCCATTGAGTTTCAGGCACGTGTGCGGACAACTCCGTCATGCCGCGGCCTTCTTAATTCGTCTCGCGTGTAGGATGCCGGGCGGGTCTGCAACAAAATCGTCGATATGGCTCGACCCGGCGCGCGAGCGAGGTCGTAGTCGCAACGAAAATCTTAGTTGTGCTTGGGAGTTGCCGCAAGCCCAGCGGCTCCGGTTCAGGGCACAGGCCCAGCTGTAGCGAGCCGCCTTGGACCAAGTATCACGGCGTTGTGGGGGAACGAAGTCGCCGCGACTTCAGGCTGGCGGAATGGCGCTGAGCGGTGGGTGCTTGGCGCGCCAGACATGATGATCTTGCTCATATCGATGCCCGCTGCCGCGCCAAGTTGGTTCCATAATCGCGCCATCGTGTTGTCATATCGAAGCACCCGTTCGCTTTGAGAACAAACCTTCGTATGATCCCTTCGCGGTCAACGGTGCTATAGGAAAGTTTGATCGAAGTGGCGTTGAGGGCGAACGAACAGCCCACGAGTGGCGACGAAGCAGCTGCTCGCATAGATAGTCGGTCTGTCACGCTGGGAAAAACAAGCTGTTGCCGGCGAGTTCGCCTTGGGCCGACTTCAATGTCGTTCGGGGCAGCGTCCAGCCGGAGAGGAAGACGGTCAACTTGCCGATCAATCGTCGAAGCCACGGCGGGCCTTGGCGCCTCCTTGAACGCAAGGGCTGCGCCGGAATTCGGTCGGCCCGGACGTCGCTCAGGAGGGAATTCTCGTGACGCAGCGAAGGCCATCCAAACAGGCTGATGCGCTCCTTGAGACGCCGGTCGTCCTCGTCGTTGATGACGACCCCTCGCTCCGCGACGCGCTGGGCCGCTTGTTTCGATCAGTCGACCTTGAATCAAGATTGTTCTCTTCGGTAGCGGAACTGTTGCTGCACAAGTTTCCCGATGTTGCCTGCTGCCTCGTGCTCGACATCAGACTGCCCGGAGTGAGCGGCCTCGACTTCCAGGCCCAGATGGCCAACTCAAACATCCATGTCCCCATCATCATGATGACTGGCCATGGAGACATTCCAATGTCCGTCAGGGCGATGAAGGGAGGGGCTGTCGATTTCCTGACGAAGCCGTTCCGCGATCAGGACATGCTCGATGCCGTCGCGCAGGCGATCGAACGGGACCGCAAGCGACGGGATAGAGACAAAGCGCTCGCCGAACTGCGCGAGCGTTTCGACTCGCTCACGCCACGCGAACGGGAGATCATGGCGCTTGTGACGGCTGGGCTCATGAACAAACAGGTGGCGGGAGAACTCGGGCTGAGTGAAATCACTGTCAAGATTCACCGCGGTCACATTATGAGGAAGATGACCGTGCGATCCTTGGCGGACCTCGTCAGGGCAGGGGAAGCCCTCGAGTTGCATCGGCCAACGAAATCCATGCCGCGAACGTCTGGTTAGTTCCTCCCGAATCCAGGGGGATTTTCGCTAGCGTCCCCGCCGGCGATAGGTGCCTCGTGCGACAAGTCGCGTCTTTCAGATCTCGCGGCGTGAGCTTGAATTGTGCAGGCCGCATCGATGCTCCGCGATTGGATTTACTTTGCCCGATGACGGGTCGGAGAGGGTCGTCTTCGCCGCCCGGTCAATGACATCCGTCGCGCCCACGTCATTCGGGCGCAATCGACCCATCCGTCGCAATTCTAAACGTTGGTCTGACGACTTCAAACCTAAGGTTTGGTTGCCACAGACCTACGCGCTGTCTGCCAGAACCCAAGGGGAATGGCCGGGCCGCCGCGGAAGGCATTAGTCTGACCGATATCGTCACATCGCCATCTTCGAGGGAAAGATCATGACGGACACGACCGCGCTTCCGGATATCACGACCTCAGAGATCAAGCACGACAGCGCCGAGATCGAACATCTCGCCACGCCCTTCAAAGTCTCCCGAATTGGCCTCGGGACCTGGGCGATCGGCGGATGGATGTGGGGCGGAACTGACGAAGCGGCGGCGATCGGCGTCATCCACGAGGCGGTCGATCGTGGCGTCACTCTGATCGATACCGCGCCGGCCTACGGCTTCGGCCGCTCGGAGGAGATCGTGGGTAAGGCGCTGGCCGAGGGCGGACGGCGTCAGCGCGTCGTCATCGCCACCAAGGTCGGCCTTGACTGGAAGGGCGGCCAGCCGTTCCGCGACGCCAGCAAGCGACGCATTCACAAAGAAATTGACGATTCCCTGAGACGTCTCCGCACCGACGTCATCGACCTCTACCAGGTGCATTGGCCCGATCCCAACGTGCCGATCGAGGAGACCGCGGCGGCGATGGCGGAATTTCAACGCGCCGGCAAGATCCGGTTCATCGGCGTCAGCAATTTCAGTCCGGCGCAGATCGAGGTCTTCCGCAAGGTGGTGCCGGTGCAAACGGTGCAGTCGCCCTACAACCTGTTTGAACGGGCGATCGAAGAGGACGTCCTCCCATACAGTTGCGACAAGAGCATCGCCACGCTCGCTTACGGGTCGTTGTGCAGGGGACTCCTCTCGGGCCGCATGACAGCACAAACGAAGTTTGCCGGCGACGACCTGCGAAAGGTAGACCCCAAGTTCCGCGCGCCTCGGTTTGAGCAATATCTTCGGGCCGTCGAGAGGCTCGACCGGTTCGCCCAGGCCAATTACGGAAGGCGCGTCATCCATCTTGCTTTGCGTTGGGTCCTTGACCGGCAGGACTCGACGATCGCGCTCTGGGGCGCGCGCAGGCCCGACCAACTCGCCCCGATCTCGGGCCTCTCGGGCTGGCATATCGATGCGTCCGCCATGGCCGAGATCGATCGGATCGTTTCAGAAACCATCGTGAACGCCGTGGGTCCGGAATTCATGGCCCCGCCTGTTCAGCTGGCCGCCTAAGTCGACCGGAACGCGCATCGATAGAAGGCGAAATGCGTGACGACGTATCGATGAGGACGAAGGACCTCGGCCAGGAGCGCTGCCATGCCATATAGATTCCCCCCTCATACGCTCACGCTCTCCGCCGACAGCATCCGCGAAAATGCGAGAGCGAAGGCCGTCCGCGCCTCCTGTGGGTTCTGGAGCACGGGCAATGAAGCCCTGCTTGAGCAAGCCTTCGCGGAGACCTTTGCCGAGCAGGCCGCGCCGCCGCGCGAGCCCGCCACGAATGGCTTGCGGCCAAGCCGACGCCTCGGGGCGCCGGAAAAGGAGTCAAAATGATCACCTTCAAAAGGATCTCGGAGAAAATCAGCGCCTGGCTCCGGAACCGCGAGGCGGCGCTAGAAGGGTCTCCGTTCTCTTACCCTGAGCTGCGCCCTATTCGCATCCACCGCTCCGACAACAAAGAGGTCGTTCGGCGCCGAAGACGCAGGAGGGCAGAATGGTAAAACGGTTGCTCGCCGCCGTCATAATTTATCGCGCCATTAGCTGCGTTCGCGGCCAATGGCTAGTGCGGGAGGGGATGCGTGGCTCCTGAACTCAGCAAGCCTGCGCCGGGACATCTACTCGATCACGATTATCTGACTTCGACCGGCGAGACTGTCCCGCGGCCCGGCGTTCCTCAGTCGTCGGGCAAGACGACGTTCGACCGCCACATCGGAATAATCGCATCGACAACAGCATCTGCAGCGGTTGTTGAGGAGCCCACTGATACCGGTTATTTTCGCCCTTCCGCGCGGAATAACGAGCCCGCTCGCCATGATTGGTGGCGTTGGCGCGGAGGGGCATCGCCACCGACTACACATTGGGGATAGAGGCAACAACAGCACGCTTAGAAATCTGGGCTCATTCGGCGTCAGGCCGTCAGGAGTTACCCGCGATGTCAGATCAACCTTCGTCTTCCTCTCCCGGAGAGCCAAGCGTTAGGGTCAATGAACCGGAAGCTGGGCCGATGTTCGAGCCCTATGAGAGCCCTGCCGGGGGCTGGGGCGCGCTCCGCGCCGTTGCGCGAGCGCTTCGCGAGCAGAGCGTTGTGCTGAAAGGCTCAGAGACGCTGCTGTCGATGAACCAACCGGACGGTTTCGACTGCCCGGGATGCGCATGGCCTGATCCAAAGCATACCAGCTCGTTTGAGTTCTGTGAGAATGGCGCCAAAGCCGTCTCCTTCGAACTCACGAAGCGAAAGGTGACGCGGGAGTTCTTCGCTGCCCACACAGTCAGCGAATTGGAACGGCAGAGCGACTATTGGCTCGAGGAGCAGGGACGCCTGACGGAGCCGATGCGTTACAATGGCGCAACGGATCACTACGAGCCGATCAGCTGGGAGGACGCCTTCGCCCTGATCGGAACGCATCTTCGGGCGCTCGAGAGTCCCGACAGGGCGGACTTCTACACGTCGGGTCGCGCTTCCAACGAAGCCGCATTTCTCTACCAGATCTTCGTGCGGCGCTTTGGCACGAACAACTTTCCCGACTGCTCCAACATGTGCCACGAGGCGACGAGCGTCGGCCTGCCGGAGAGCATTGGCATCGGCAAGGGCACCGTCTTGCTGGAGGATTTCGACAAAACAGACGCAATCTTCGTGATCGGGCAGAATCCGGGCACCAATAGCCCCAGGATGATGACCCCGCTACGCGAGGCCTCGAGGCGCGGCGTTCCGATCGTGGCGATGAACCCATTGCGCGAACGCGCGCTCGAGCGTTTCGCCGCGCCGCAGGACCCGATTGAGATGGCGACGTTCAGCTCGACCCGGATCGCCAGCGAATACTGCCAGGTCCGCGTTGGAGGCGACGTCGCAGCGCTGAAGGGGGTGATGAAGCTTGTCCTCGAAGCGCATGAAGCAGCTGTTCGCTCGGGCGGAGAACCGGTGCTGGACCTCCCTTTCATCGAGCAGCACACGTCCGGCTTCGAAACGCTGCGCGCGGACCTGCACCGCACGTCCTGGGATGACATCTTGCGCGTCTCGGGCTTGTTGCGCGCCCAGATCGAACGCGTTGCGCAGATCTACATGCAGGCCAAGTCCGTCATCGTCTGCTTTGGGATGGGAATTACCCAGCATCGCTGCGGCACGGAGAACGTGCAGCAAATCGCCAATCTTCTCATGCTGCGCGGCAACATCGGCAGGCCCGGCGCCGGCATCTGTCCGGTCCGCGGCCATTCAAACGTTCAGGGCGACCGAACGGTCGGCATCGACGAAAAGCCTAGCGCGGAACTGCTGGGCCAGATCGAGAAAGTCTTCGGCTTCCGCCCGCCTCAGCGTCACGGCAGGGCCGTGGTGGATACGGTTCAGGCAATCATCGACGGCCGCACTGATGTGTTCATCGGTCTTGGCGGGAACTTCGTCGCAGCCGTCCCTGACACGAAGATCGTAAGCGAAGCGATGCGGCGGCTAAAGCTGACTGTTGGCATCAATACGAAGCTTAACCGCGGCCATGTCGTGCACGGCCGCGAGGCGCTGATCCTGCCCTGCCTGGCCAGAAGCGACATCGATGTGCAGGCCGCTGGCCGTCAAAGCGTGACGGTCGAGGACAGCATGTCGATGGTGCATGCGTCGGGCGGCCTCGTGACGCCGCCGAGCCCCAATCTCAAATCCGAAGTGTCGATCGTGTGCGGCATGGCGCGCGCAACCTTGCTGGACGGCGAAATCGATTGGGACGCCTTCGAGGGCAATTACGATCTGATCCGCGAGAAGATCGAGGCAGTGTTTCCGAAGCTTTTCACCGACTTCAACGCCCGCATCCGCGTCCCAGGCGGCTTTCACCTCTACAACGGGCCGCGAAAACGGGAATGGAACACAGCGACCAGACGAGCAAACTTCCTGGTTTGCGCCGGCGTCGCGGAGGACCCCGAAATTGGAGATCCAGGGGCGCTGCAACTCACAACCATCCGGAGCCACGATCAGTACAATACGACGATTTACGGTCTCGATGATCGTTACCGTGGCGTCTTTGGCGGCAGAATGGTGGTCTTCATGAACGAAAACGACATGGCGGATCGTCACATAGAGCCGGACTGGCCCGTCGAATTGGAATCGGTGACAGAGGGCGGCGACGTGCGCCGAACCGCGGGCGGCTTCAAGGCGCGGCCCTACAACATTCCGCGAGGCTCGATCGCCGCATATTATCCGGAGACGAATGGCCTGCTGCCGCTGAGTTATCACGACAAGAAGAGCAAGACGCCGTCCGCAAAGTCGATTCCAGTCGTGGTGAGGCCGATGGCCGGCCGAGCCGCTGCGCCGGCATGAGTGTTGCCCGCGCAGATTGATAGACTTCGGCCTCGACGTCCAAATTCGGGCCGCGAGGAGGACTGAAAATGGCTTTGGGTCTGGCCACTGCGCATTGGACTTCTGCGTCGCGTCTGGCGGATGGGGTTAAATGATGCGTCGCGGTTGGACAAAATTCCTACTGCTCGCCTTCGCCGTCGCGCTTGTGACGGGAGGAATCGTCTCATATTCGCGGCGGGATCGCGACCAACCGCCGGCCGCGCCTGCCTCCCCGGTCCCGGTCGTCACCGCGCAGGCGCAACAGCACGACGAGCCAATCGTGCTTTCCGGCCTTGGAACGGTTGAGGCGCTGAATACGGCCTCGATCCAGAGCCAGGCAACGGGCGTGCTCGAGGAGGTCGATTTTACCGAAGGTCAGACGGTCAAGAAGGGCGACATTCTCGCCAAGATCGACCCGCGTCTCTACCAGGCGGCTTTGGCGCAGGCGCAAGGACAATTGGCTAAGGACACCGCCCTCCATGCCCAGGCGGTATCTGATCTCGCGCGCTATCAAAAGCTTGTGACAGAGAACTCGATCGCCCTGCAGCAGGCGGCCGATCAGCAGTTTCTGGTTGCGCAGGACGCGGCCGCCATGGAGACCGATCAGGGGCTGATCAATACCGACCAGACGCAGCTGGACTACACGACCTTGCGGGCGCCCTTCGATGGCGTGACCGGCATCCTGCAGATCCAGATCGGCAATCTGATCCAACCAACGAACGCGACCGGCATCGTGGTGCTGACGCAGGTGCAGCCGATCAGCGTCGTGTTTATCTTGCCAAACGCGGACATCGCCCCGGTCCAGGAGGCCATGGCGCGCGGCCCGGTTCAAGCGAAGGTCTATGATCAAAGCGGTTCGAAACAGCTCGATGCGGGCACGCTGCTGGCGATCAACAACCAGGCGGCCCCGACTTCCGGGACTGTTCAACTCAAGGCGATATTTCCGAACCAGCAGCGTCAACTCTGGCCCGGAACGTTCGTCAATGTCGACGTCACGACCTCGGTCGTCCACAACGCGCTGACGATCCCGACCAACGCGCTGCAGCAGAACGACAAGGGGCAATTCGTTTATGTGGTCGGCGCCGACAACCGCGTGTCGATTGAGCCGGTCGAGGTCACGCAGCGCCTGCGCGCGGTCGCGCTGATCTCGAAGGGTCTGCAACCCGGCGACACCGTCGTGGTGCAGGGTCAGTACCGGCTGACGCCCGGGACCCTCGTCGCCGCGGCGAAGCCTTCCGAGGCGCCGAATCCGTCGACGGCCAGCGCGGGGATGCTGCCTTGAACCTCTCCAGCGGATTCATCACCAGACCAATCGCGACCGCGCTGCTGATGGTCGCGGTCGTCGTGCTCGGGATCGTCAGCTATGCGCTGCTTCCCGTCGCCGCCTTGCCCAATATCGACACACCGACGATCCAGGTGACCGCCCAGATGCCCGGGGCGGACCCCCAAACGATGGCGTCCTCGGTCGCCACTCAACTTGAGCGGCAATTCGGCCAGATCCCCGGCTTAAGTCAGATGACTTCGAGCAGCGGCACGGGATTCACCGAGATCACGCTGCAGTTCGACCGCAGCCGCACCGTCGATTCGGCGGCCGGAGACGTGCAGGCGGCGATCAACGCCACGCAGGCGCAATTGCCGATCTCGCTCCTGACCTCGCCGATCTACCGCAAGACCAATCCTGCCGACACGCCGATCCTGCTGGTATCGATGACGTCCGACGTGCTGCCGATCATGACGGTCAGCGACTATGCCTACTCGATCCTGGCGCAGAAGGTCTCGCAAGTCTCGGGCGTCGGCCTCGTGACGATCGGCGGCAACTTAAGTCCGTCGATCCGAATCCAGCTCAACCCGGCCCAGCTCGCCGCGATGAATCTCGATTTCGAAACAGTCCGCACTGCGCTTGCGAACCTGACCGTCGTTCAGCCGACGGGTTTGCTCTACGGCGGTCAGCAAGCCGTCGCGCTCCAGACGAACGACCAGTTGATGACGGTCCAAGGCTTCGACGACGCGATCGTGGCCTATCGCAGCGGCGCTCCGATTCGCATTCGCGACATCGGGCGGGCGATAAAGGCGCCCGTGGATACGACGCTGGGAGGTTGGCTCAACGGCAAGCCGGCTGTTTTGCTGTCCGTTTTTCGGGAACCCGGCGCCAATGTCATGTCGGCCGTCGCGGCAATCAAGAAAGCCCTGCCGCAACTCCGGGCCTCGCTGCCGCCGGGCATTGACGTCGAAATCGTATCCGACCGAACCCAAACCATCGCGGCCAGCCTTGCCGACGTGCGCTTCACGTTGCTCCTGACGATCGGCCTCGTCGTTGGCGTCATCGCGCTCTTCCTGCGCAAGCTTTGGGCGACCGTCATTCCCGCGATTTCGGTCCCGATTTCCCTCATCGGCACGTTCGCCGTGATGTACGTCCTGGGCTACAGCCTCGACAATCTGTCCTTGATGGCTCTCACGATCGCGGTGGGCTTCGTCGTCGACGACGCCATTGTCATGGTCGAGAACATTGTCAGGCATGTC
>Ga0074044_10001532_pt1 | contig 20800 bp, 26 predicted proteins | sample BogForMeECP23OM1_FD_94443 | JGI IMG/M metagenome (GOLD analysis project Ga0074044, IMG submission 94443) | Bog forest soil microbial communities from Calvert Island, British Columbia, Canada - Bog Forest MetaG ECP23OM1 | ecosystem: Environmental > Terrestrial > Soil > Wetlands ...
CGACGCAATAGCGGAGAAGGCAAGAAAGTGATTCAAAACCTCGACTCTTCTAAGGTGCCACGCATCCGTGGTATAACCAGGACTCGACTATGAAAACATGTTAGTTTAGAGGAGTACTTGTTTTGGTTATGATTTCGTGTCAGTTTAGAAAGCCAACACACCATAGACCAGAAGCTCCGGCATAGATCAAAGCGACATTGCTACGTACTAGGTTAAAACAGCTTGTTGAGGTTAGGGATTTACCTGTAAGTTTGATTCGATTAATGCGTATTTAATCATGCGACAGGAATCGGAAATCCATCTGCGTGTTCGGTCTAGACTTAAGACTTAAGCCTAGCTTAAGCCCACAGCTTAAGCTTAACTTAAAATAGTGATAACGTCACTATTCCTGGTTGAGTGTGCACAGAAGTGGCGGAAGTCTGGTTCACGAACTACAGTAAGACCGTTATCCTCCCAAGCTCAAAAAAGAGAAAGATCAAGAACCAGCTTATCTGATCCCTGCTAGGGTAGACACGAGCACCTCTTCCATCCGGTCTGCAAGCCCTTTAGCGTTATCTCTTTTCATATTTGGTATTACGTAACAGAAGACAGCCGACGGAAACTCTCCCCACTCTCTGCTAATGGCTTGTGAGTAAGTCGATTCTTCGGTCAATTCAGTAATCGTCGTTTCGTCTCCGCAGAGCCAGATCGTGTCATCATGTTTAATGGGCTTGTAAGGCGATGGGGGAAGGTTAACTCCGAACAATGTTGCCTTTGAAAGAGGCGCCCTTTCTCTCTCAATATTTTGCCGCAGAGTATCCTGTAATTCTGGTTCGATGATGAGCCGTTCGATTCTGTGCCGGATATTTTCTTCACTCTCATGCCGCCCCGTTTTCTCGATTACCCTGTCGACTAGACGTGCTAGATGTGCTGGCCGCTTGAACAGGGAGATCGGCAAAAACCTCCTATCCAAAATGCCGTTATATTTTGCGGCAGTAGGCTCACGTTTGATAACCTTTCGCAATTCCGTCCAAACTGAGTGGTCGTCTCCTCCTCCCTGCTCGAAAACCTCCCATCTAAACAGATTTTTAGACATCCTTCTCGGAACAAAATCATCTAACGCCTTTCTCAGAAGTTCTGAAACAGAAACAACGAGATGATGTCTGTAAACCCATTTGTACATCTTGAATCTGGCATCTAGCATGTCCTCAATCGCACTGAGCGCTCTTTCGTGTACCGCAATGTGAAATCTATCGGTCTTATCTTTCCTTATCATCAAGTTGAGCAGAATTCTGTCAGCATCAATAGACCCATAGGTGACTCCAGTCGCATAAGCATCTCTGAGAAGATAGTCCATTCGGTCTGCATCAAGTTGACCTGAAATTAGCTGTCGTGCAATCGTCAACCCATCGACAGACTCCCCGAGTTCGGAGCTAAACGATTCCTTGGCAATGAGAGCACACACATTAGCTACATATCCTGAGTCTTCCTCAGCGAGTAGCCCTCCGATTTCGTGTTGGATCAGTTTGATACTGCAATATTCATGAGCATGAAAATCCTTATCCTGAAATATTTTTGCTGCTTGCGTTTTCTCTGCTTCCGTAAGGCATTTTTCCATAACCTGCTCTGATACGTGAGAAAAGGGGCCATGACCCACATCGTGAAGCAAAGCTGCGAGACGCACCGTCTGCTCCAGCCTCGAAAAACCAGTCCCCTTGAAATCGGGAAAAAGAGTCGCAAAGATTTCGGCCGACGAATTTTCATGAAGATTTCGAATCATCTTTGAGGCAACGTGCATGACCCCGACGCAGTGAACGAAACGTGTTGTCAAAGCACCCGGGTATACTAGATAGGCTATCGCCATTTGCCGGACGTTGTGTAATCGATTCAATACAGGCAGTTGTATCAGTTCGTACTCAAGTTTCGTGAGGCCAATGTAACCGTGGACGGGGTCTCGAATTATTTTGTCATTCTTCAATTGTGTTGACATTTTTTCTTCATCTAGCTTTTGGTCTTTGAAAGACGGCTAATCGTGTTCTCTTGGGCTTTCAACCACGTTTCGATTGTGTCCAGCCTAACCTTAGCTTTTTCAACCAGATCTCGCCGTCCATTCGCCCAAACTAATTGTTCGCCAGCTTCGGTTGAGTCAGCATATACAATCATTGGGAACTTGTCACCCATTCGCGCCCTTTCTATTACCGTTCTTATGTTACCCAGACCTCCAGACTGCTTCCAGAATCCTTCCTCATCGACACCCGATCTAGGCTCCGAATACCAATGATCTTCTTCAGGGTAGAAAGCCAAATACATACGCTTTTGAAGCTCCCAAGCGTGCCTATCGAGTTTGTTAAGCAAAGTCGCGAGCATGTCCTCATTTGTGAGAGCCTCTAGCTCCCCTAAACTCGCTAGCATGATGTTACTATTTGACGCCGCCGCGAAGGCCCCTGTCTGAAAACCAGATTCTGAGACTAGGAACCCGCGATCTGCTCCAATGTCTTCGACTACTCCCTTAAGCGTCAGCACAGCGGCTTTGGGAACCGCCGAATTCCAATACTTGCAATCAACGACCCACCTAGCCATCAATCCGAGCGCACGATATTCCACCCAAACATCCACCTTGTGTTCGGCTCTGGCTCCTGAGACCATGGACTCAACCTCCACTTTGCAAGCTAGATCACGGAATAATTGAGCCACGTTCTCTTGATATTCTCGCCAGTTCACTGAGCCTTCATCCAGAGGTTACATTAGTTTCTAAGTGGACTAATTCTTTTGTTGTTGCTTTGCGCCAGTCGGGAAAGACTGTTATCGTTCGTCAGCGGAGTCGGCTTTTCTAGCTGCTTAAAGTTGAGCGACGGGATTTGGGCTTCCCGAACTATCCCATTTTCTTCCGCATATTTTGCATTTAATCAGCCAAATATCGTCCTTATGTGAGACTTCGTAGAATCTTTCAACAGGCAAACTCGACCGCTTACTCCACTCACTTGACGGCTTATCTTTCATACAATGAATATGCACAATCTCAATCGTTCCGTCGGAGCCCACAACCCATTTTATCTGTAGCGCAGCCTTCTCGCCATCAATAGTCCGTTTTATTGTTCGGTCTTCTGAGGTTTCACCAACGGTCGACTTCAAGATCGTAATGTCTTCTCTCTTGCCATCTCTCCTAACAGGACGTCTGAGACGCAATTTGCCGGAGTCAGAAATAGACATGGGTGATTACCCCGTCGTGACGTGATCCAACATTTTTCGGATCTGTTTTTCCGTTCTTATTGGATATTCTCTCGGTTTGATGGATTTTCTGCTCATAATTTTCTCGCCTTCACTGCTCAAATCTTCGAAACTCGGAAGCTTATGTTGACGGAGAGGTTCGACTGCCTCACTTAGAATTTTATGGCGGGAAGGCAAGGACGGAATATCATAGTAGTCATCCAGCACATCACTAATGTCTTCATCTTGAGCGCTGTCAATAAGAGCCAAGGCTGCAACAGGATATTTTCTAGAAACCTTAAGCAAGTACTCGATGCATTTTTTGTATGTTTGCTCTGCGAAGACCCACAAGTCCTGAAATGTTTTGAAATCTCTGCCCAGTAATGAGACAGCGCCCCAAATCACTTGATTTTGAAACCATTTCAAATCAGCGTTGCTCCAGCTCCTGAATAGAGTCAAGAGCATCAGATATTGCTTGTATTGATTCTTCTCTTGCTCGAGAACCTTCTCAACGAGTGCTTTCAAATGATCATAGCGATTATAGCGATTCTTCCCAATTAAGTCCAAATCTGCGAATATTTGTTTAATGAACGCAATGTCTTGAATTCTGTATGTCGTGGCTGTCCGACCGTAAGATTTTCCGCTCTCCTTTCTGGGTGTCTGTTCAACCATGTCTTTCTTGACCAGGGAGTGGATTGCGTTCAACAGTCCTTGACGACTTAATCGGGTTTCGTCTTGAAGTTGTTTCCATCTCTTTGTTCCACTAAGCAAAACTTGGAGGACTTTTCTCTCGGAATGAGTCAGGGTTTCTATTGGCCGGATTCGCATTTTAGGTCAATAATTATAATCACACGGTAGACCTAATACTCTTGCGCATTCATGACGTTTCGGTAGAGTGTGTAAATCTTGGACATAGTGGATTTGTTAATACTCTCTGGATTAATTGTGGGAGCTGGGACTGGGTCTCGAGGCATTAGTCTGAGGAAGCTGCATGAAAAGACCGTTCAGAAAGGGCTAGCGATAGGACTTGTTTCCCTACTCTGGGGACTTGCTATATATTTTCCTTCATTGTTTGTCTACCTGGGATTACCACGGAGTGGAATCATTGCTGCTCAATCTTTGCGAACCGCTCTTCTTGCGTGGTCTTCGAATGAGTTCCTGAGTCAGTACAGTACGTTCGTTGGAATCCTCGGAGCATTTACCGCTTGGGTTGGGAGTCGATACCTTAAGCGGTACTTCGATGTGATCTTCTGGATTTTCATTGCGTTATCCGTCCTCATCATACTGGGTAGTCTGGGTAGTCTACCACCATTTTGGTGAAACCTACCACTTTCGCTCACCGTTGGCGACGAGTAATTCCAACCAGCTAACAGGAATCGCTGGAACTTACTATGTTGCTGCCGAACTGAGTCGCATGGGATATTTGGCGTATCCCACTTCGAGAAATGTCGGAGAAGTTGATATTCTAGCAGCGAATCCCCGCACTGGCAAGTCGGTAAGCATTCAAGTCAACATTGCGAGTCGAGAACAAAACTGGAGACTTGCACTGGATTTTGAACGAGAAAGCCGAAGGGCTGAAGAACAGAAACTTATTCTATGTTTTCTTGAGTTTACAAAAACCATCCAAATTCTACATCGTACCAAGCCGATCAGTAGCTAATTTCGTTGCAAGAAATCATCAGGAATGGCTGAGACGTAGAGGACGGCACGGTCAGAAACATAAGAATACTAACTTGCGGGTGTGGCGGGCAGACAAGCGATACATCAACAAATGGGAATTACTTGGACTCGAACCCGTTTCCTAGTAATGTACGCCGATAGAATAGTTAGTCAGCTTAGAGAGATGGGCATGAAGAAGTGTCCGGAATGTAACGGAGACATGTTCCTACGCTATCGAAAACGTGCTTGGGTTTGTTTGGAGACTGTGATCGTAGATATTCGGAAAACGAAGTAGCTTAATCCTACTGCAAATTAAGAATTCAAATGATGACGATCTAGAAAGACGCTGAATATCTTGACGAAGACGTACAATTGGTTAACTCCAAAATACGCTATTGTGATACTACTTTTTCTGGTCTGTGTTTCGTCTTTAACCCTCGCCAAGTTTGGATCGTTCGCTAACGTTTCAGGTGTCCAACCAAATGTGACTTCGTCATCTATGAGTACACCTGATGTAAGCTGGTTCTATGGAAGTTTTTTGTCAGGAATCGTAGGTTTTGTCACCGGATTCGGATCGAAAATATTGTTCGACTGGTTTGCCGAACCCAAACTTGAAATGGCTACCACGAGTTCCACGCCTTTCACAATCTGGTTCAAAGCACCGAACGGGACAGAAGTTGAAGCACGAGCGTATCGCGTCAAAATTCATAATCGTCAGAAACGTAGATTCAACACAGCGGCTCGAAACTGTATTGCTTGGCTCGACCTACAGTCGATAACAGGTCCGGGCGGCGAAGTTCTCAACCCCCGAATGAATCATATCAACTATGCTGGGTAGGAGGACTGTCGGCTGTGACGATAAATGTTGGAGATTTTAGAGAGATCGATCTATGTAGCCTTGTTCCTAGGTTGAGGTCCATATTTGCACCAACGGAATCTGGTTACAATGGACCACGGTTGTTGGGACTCACTGGCAGTATCTTCATGGGCAGCCTGAGAGTGACCATAGAAAACGCGAAAGGTGTCAAGAAGACCATTACAATAGCGTCGGACATGGCTGCCACAGGACTCACAATTACTCTCGAGAATTAACAACTCGGCGCCATACAGGACACATCATCAGAGAAGACAAGAAAGAGATGTTGATTTTCGTAAGCGTTTAGTGTTCAAACTACGGCTGTTGTGTGCCGCATTTATTGCAGAACTTTGATTCGGCAGGTAATGTGGTTCCACAGTTTACGCAGAATTGTTTAGACAGTTCTGATGGACTTGACACAACGGCACCTATCGGAGCAATCTTCTGGGTAGGATCACCACACTTTGGACAAAACACATTATCCGAAGGTCTTTCTGGATGGTGTTGATTGTCGACCTTACCATCTGGCCCCCCAAAATCATGGTATAATTGGCATTCCTTCACGAAAGCTGCTTCAGACGAATACGGGTCAGTGTAATCGAACTTGAACCGATCATACTCGCCAACATGCTCCTTCAACTCCGCATTTACATCGGCATCGGAACGACCTACATAGTGAACATGGAAAGTTTTGCCTTCTTTCGTTCCCAGAGCGAATACCCCCGGCGAAACCTTGGTAACCTGATCGTCTATCGTTTCCGCATCAAGCGAAAACGAGCCTTTCAAACCAGTACTCCTTCGTTGAGTCCCTCCTTTCATCAATTGGTTTTCAATTGTCTGAACTCGTTTTTTCCGTTTGAAGTAACTCCAGATATTAAAAACGCCGATAATCATTATCAGGACAGCAAACCATGTCCATCCCCCGGAACCAAATCCGCTTGAAGGCACTCCTGCGCCTATGAGCAGAACGAATGCGCCCCACACTCGACCCTCTGCACCGAACACTAGAATTGCCTTTTTGTCCTTTCGAAGTAGTATCCATGCAACCACGCCGAAGACGGCGCTGAACAATATGAGCGAGATTAATTCGACGTGTGCCTGATCACAGGTTTGCAGGCCGAGGAGTACGGCGCTCTGCAATGTTTCACTACAAGGCCTGAGGCCGCTAATGAGAAAGGCGATGAAACAAAGCCAGCTAACAATCTCGAGGCCCCAACCGATCAGTTTATTCTGCGACAATCTAAATCCTCAAAAGGTTGTCAGGTTGATCGTTGCGAGTGCATCGGAACTGCCGACATTCGCGAAGGTGATCCAGAACGGTGAACTGCTGCCAGCATTGTAGGGAGCTGTAAACTGTAGGTAATAGTTCGTGGTCGAGCCGGAGTTCACTTCGCCTGCGGTCGTAATGGTATTGCATGCAGATGGATCAGTCTTCAGGCTCTGATAGCCATCGTTGCTTAGAATCGCTACATAGATCGGCTGATCCGAAACAATAGTTCCACTAACGCCGTGACCCTCGCCTACGGTCAGCCGAATGTATTGAAAATGGCAGTCCCCGTCCCCAGTTCCCGGCAACCAAAACTGTTCGGCTTTGGTGTTGGCGAAAACAGAAGGTAACGTTAAGCCCGCCAATACGATAACGAGCCAAAGAGCGTATTTCCATTTCGCCAGTGGTCTTGGCAACGCGCGATACATGCTTCGTCTAAGAGACAACGCGACCATTCCAACTTACGACTCAACGTTCCCGGAATGTATCGATCAAATCTATCCAAATTCCTGAAACGACTTCAAGTCAATCGCTTAATTGAACGAGACATCGTCACAAGAAAGTATAGAATCATCGAATCAGGGAAGAATGCCCTTAACAAGAGAGATGACGTTCAGATAATCGCCTCTAACCGTCGAATACTTGAGAGTGAACTTCAGCCCAATTATCCTGAGTATCCACACGAGACTGGTCCACTATTGATGCCCGTGACGGCAGCCGTGTACCTTAGTCCAGAGATCGAAGTCGTGATCAACGACACTTTGGAAGAATCGAGGACAACGAACAATCAAGATGTCAAACAAGTGGTTCTCGCCGAATTGGCGGAACCTACAGTACGGCTGTTCGAGGATATGTTAGTCCGCAGATTCAACAACCTCTCAAGAGATTTGTTAGCCTATGGTGTCCAGAAGATGTCGCCAGCGGATAGAAAGAGGTATTTCCAAAGACATTTTTGGATGATTGCCGGGAAGAAAGTGCAACCTGACGAACACACGATCGAAGTAACGAAACAGCTTTACATGGAGCATAAATTGCCACCAGAAGGCCCCGACCTCAGTATTGAGAACGTTCTCGATTATGAAGCAGCCCTGGTCGTGCAAGTGTCTCGTGAGAGTCTTCGAAAGAATATGGAAGCGATTAAGAATAGACTTGCGTGGCGGCTGCTGTCCGATCTTATTCAAAATCCTTCTCGCTTAAAGGATCATATACTTGCAGCGATGGCGAAAGCAGGAATTATTTCGCCGGATGAACACAAAGCCTACTTTAAGGCTAGGTCAGAAAAATCGGGTAGGCGCGTGTTGATAAACATGTGGAGAACGGGTTCTGTTCGGAACAGGGCGCGTCGAACATCGCTGTTCGGCGATGGCGCTTTTCCACTTTTGCTGCGTCTGTGTTGGAGGTCGGTGACTTGTGACACAGATGCAGACTTCATCGATTGTCAATATTGCTGATGCTCCGTTGGAGTTTCCTAAACCTTTAAAGCCCAAGTTTAGGTACCTAAAGCAAAGAGAACGCTTGACAACGGTTATGGCAGTTAAATGTCGTGATGGGGTTATTCTCTGTGCTGATGGGCAACTAACTTCGAACTTAGGAATACTTGGAACTAAGGACACCGTTAGCAAAATTCAGCCAGTGAACTTTCATGATGAAACCGATAATTTATGCGTGCTCGGTTGTTCTGGGGTCGAACCCTACATCGATTTGTTTAGGCAACATGTAGGAAGAGAGATGATTGAAAGAGGTCATGAAGGTCGGAGTTACTTCGAAGCTCTTGATAGGGCTATTCAGAATTACTCAAGGTATGTTAAACCTCGAACCAAGCGTGCTGTGATTCCGTTTAAGCCAGAGGTTTTCTACCCGTCAGCGATTTTTGCGGGATATGAACCTAAAGATAAGAAGATTCGCGTATATCTATTGGAAACCCCACATTCACCAAATGAACTCTCGATCCCTTATCGTAGTGCGATCGGTAGCGGAGGGCTATACGCGTCTCTTCTTCTCAACATTGTAGAAGTAGCGTTGGACAGAATGAGGCTCGTGTGGACAGACCTTAGCACAAAACTGGTAGCACAGATATGCTACATGACTCTAGGAAGGATTGTGAACTATGATGTGTATTCCTGGTATGAACGCAATGGTTTACCGAGTAAACGAGACAGGATACAGTATGCTTGCTAATGAACAGATATTCCCTGGTCATGGAGAAGAGAAAGGTGACAAATACCGCTTAACTGTTTTTCTGAGAACCTTCCTAGGGGAAATCCCGAAAGAAAACCTATTGAAATTGACTGAACGATACAATCTGTCAGAATTAGGTCGTCAGATGATCGCTAACCTTTGGTCTTCGGAGAAATAACAAAAAGAGGTTGCCAATTTCGGCTGTGAGCCGTGATCTTAACAGAACCGAAATAACGCGCTTTCCTTCGATACGTGGCGCGTCTCGTTGACTGTTCGGTGATGAGGTTTTGAGCGATTTTCTGGTTCGGGTACCTATCGGGTCATTCGAGCGTCTATCTTAATGTGCTTCGCAAGGCGTCTGCTATTTCATAGGCGGCTTTCCCGCTGCCTTTAGTTTCAAATTTGCCGCATCGCGTTTTTCCTTTGCTTTCGCGGGTATGACGTAGTAGAAGTCAAAAAGCATATCGAGAACATCAAGATTCCATTCAGCCTCTCCAACCTGAACTTCGATTATTTGGCCCGATGCTTTGGATTTGATGGAGTGCGCTGCAAAGTTACCGATAACACGTATATGGTCAACGCTTTCGCGTAATGTCGTCGGGAGTGATGGTAGAACTTCGTCAATTTGGTCAGAAAGGTCATTTTTCTTTGCTCCACCAGACTCTTTGAGGACTGTCTGAAGACAACGCCTAGAGAGAGCTGCGCTCGCTTCCTCGCTAATTGGAAGAACTTCAGCGGACTCCACATAGTCCTTCATAATGTGTTTTGGCACTGATGAAGGGACGTGTCTGTTCGCAGCAAAGGGCCACACCGTCCTCGCTTTGACTGGACGATCTTTTCCCAAATTGATCTTGCTAAACACTACTGTATGTCCGCAATTCGGGCATGACCAAAAGGATACAGTTACACCCTCATGCTCACTCAATGTCACGAATGTATTGTCCATGATGGTGCTTTGCGTCTGGATTGAAGGGTGAACTGGTTCTGGAGTGTAGAAAACATCATGTCCGCAATGCGGACAGCGGCCTTTCATTGTAATCCAATATTGTAAATCACTCTATGCTATTTGGAATTTTGTGTTTTGCCCATAACCTCAGCCTTTTCTGATCTATTGTTTTACAGGTAGTCGTTCGTTCTTAATTTTGAGCCATTTTTCTTTGTCTTCTGGCGTTGCCGGTTTAAAGACGGTCTGGTACTGAACGTTGTAGATTGGGTCACCGTTCGTGTCGAACAGGCTTGTGCGAGAGATGACCGTTGCAACAAGTTTGGCACCTACCTTAATTCCCTCAACATCGTATTCGTTCCATTCCTCCTTCACTGTATCGTATTCAATATCTGGCTCGACGATTGACTTCTGAATTTCCTCTTGAGTAGGTTGTTTGTCAGCCTTTATCCCTTTCTGGTTTTGAGGGACGGTTGCCGTGACGATTATATTCACACCAGTCGCAAATTTAGCTCCTACATCGTCAACATCTAGTAACAAGATCTTCAGTAGAACTAGCTTTAATCGGATTACCGCGCCTGCCGGTTTCGTCTTGTAAACGCTCCATCCTTCACGAATTGGCTCAAAAGCTAATTCCACCCCTTCTTTGGGTGGTCCAGAAATCATCATTCTCGATACCTCAGATCATGGCCAACTGACGTCAAATTGCAATTGCCTTCCATACAAGAACACGTTCAGCTGATTAAGTAAATCTCTCGCGATGAGCACATTCTGTCGAGGGCAAGCAGCCACTTCGACTCCGTCAAAATCAAAGCCGTTTAAGTGGAGATTTACGATATAGGTTAAGTGTCGTCTTTGGTTTCCAGTGTAATCACCCATATTGACAAAGCCATTTGGCATTAACCCAAGTTCATTTGCCAATTTTTCAGGAATGAAAGTGAGAGGCGCACCGGTATCAAACTTTCCTCTTCCGTACCTGAATATTCCCGTTACGGGATTGGCAATCTTACAATCGATTGCTATTAGCGGTGGATCTTCACTTTGATCGTAGGCGATCATGAGATACGTGTTTCAGGTGAAGAGTTTTCAAACTTTCGGATTTTATCCGTCACTTTGGTCATAAGTATTGGAACATACCCATGCTTTTCATAGACACGTTTCGCTAACTGCGCTAGACTCAGATCCGAGTCAACTACTCTACCTTGTAGGATTGCGACATATTTCTCCCGATATCGCTGATCGTTCAGCAGATTGCTCTTCAATGCTAAGAAGGCCAACTGCTCCTTTTCCAACTGAATTAAATTGTAATTTCGACTTGATATGTCCAATTCTGGATAGGAGAAAAATGAATTGTTCGGAGATAACCATGTCTCATAATTTGACGGAGCAGAACTTAGATTAGGGTAGAGACTCGTGCTACCAGATCCATGAAATGGTTCGGTCGGCGGCGTCTCTTCGAATACTATTTGTGGATTGGCTGTGGATTGCAACGGATATGGATTAGGGCTTTGGCTAAACCGAATAATGACGGTTTGTTCTTCTACTATCTGTTGTTTTAACAACTCACTATACCTCCGACTTCTTTTTCAGTTGATTTGATTTGGGGGAGATTATGAGCTTTTGGCCTTGAATTTGACTGTCCAGCTCTTCCCCATCATTCCATCCTAGCTGTTCCACGCGATCGGGCGGTATAACGACTACGTATTTGGCGTATTCAGTTTCCTCAACTCGTCTAGATACTTGCTTCTGGAGTTTCATCGGTTTAGTTGTGTAGCTACAGAACATATTAGTCTTTAGGTACCTAACACTTAAGTATTAGGTACCTAATAGTAGGTACCTAATGGTGTGCCTAATGACTGAGAACCCACGTCTGATTCGCGCGTTAGAAATTCTCGCGCGTGGAAACCAAATCACGAGGATCTCCAACACACATTACCGTGTAAGGTCACAGTCTAACCCTGAGAAGTTCTACACGGTTCAGCATAGTAATGGAAGATGGATTTGTGATTGCCTGGATTATGCCTTCAGATTTAGTGATCGAATCGACATCTCCGAAAGATTTGCCACGAGTTTCGGATTGACTTGCAAGCACTGCCTTTCAGTAACTCAATCCCTTCGACTAAGGGCGCAAGTTGCCGATGAAACGATTCGCACCGCAATACCCAGTGCATCTTTGAATATTTGCAGATTCTGCGGGAGTAAGAAACTGATAAGCGTGGCATGCGCGGGCAAGTTCAAAGGTATCGTTGTTTGGACTGCGGGAAATGGATCGCTCTCAATTACGGTTTTGAGCGTAGACATTACAGTGCCGAAGCAATCAGCGCGGCGTTGGATTTGTATTTCAAAGGAGTTAGCTTCCGAAACATAGCCGATCACATGAAACAGTTCTTCGGAAAGAAACCCTCACCGTCAACCATTCATGAGTGGTTAGTATCGTACTCGCAGCTTGCCAGCAAATATGTGGAACAATTCAAACCACAAGTGGGCGGTTTCATCCATGTGGACGAGACCAAGGTGAATGTTAACGGAAAACTAGACTGGCTTTGGAATTTGATGGATGCTGATACGCGCTTTTGGGTTTCAAGCCTCATAACGAAAGGCCGAACAACAGAGGATGCTATGGCTGTATTCCAAGATGCCAAAGCAAAGCTACCATTTCGACCAATTGCAGTAATCCATGATGGCTTAGGCTCTTACACTGATGCTTTCAAGAAGGAATTCTACGTAAACAAAGGCAGACAAACATTCGAAATCCGTTCCGTGAGCATCAGAGAACGAGGTAAGAACAATAGAGTAGAACGTCTACATAATACTCTGAAAGACCGAACCAAAACGCAAAGAGCCCTAGACAATGACAATTCAGCCCAAGTTATGATTGACGCACTAAGACTAGCCTACAATTTCACACGACCGCACATGGCGCTAGACGGAAGAACGCCAGCAGAAGCAGCAGGGCTCGACCTAGACATAAGAGGGAACAAGTGGAGAGAACTCATAAAGCGAGCTAGCACATTCTAAAGTATGTGCAGTTACAAGTTCTTGACAATAACGAAAAGCAAAGCTCTGGTGTTCCCGCTCAGTTTTCACATAGCACGTGAACATTATGTTGCCGCGCGAGTTTGTCTGCAACAAACCCCTCTCGGTTTGGTCTATCTTGGTTGTTTGCTCTCCCAACAATGTGTGGAGATGTACGTCAAGGCAATCCTCCAATTGGTCAACAAGAGCGAGGACATTCATTATTTGCCAAAGTTGCTAAAACGTGGAGAGCAATCAGTATCATATTTTGGCAAATTACTGACCGACACAAAATTGTCCTACTTCATTGAAAACCTGGCACGCGTTAATTCAGCGATGCGATTCGGAGAGGCGCGGTTCGAGGTTCAAACGGACGAGTTAATTCAAGTTCTGGACGAGGTTGCCTTTAATCTCGATATGTCATATCGTGAAATAATGAAAGCCAAAGAAAAGCTTCCAATCCACGTGCCAGACGGAATGAAGGAAGCATTTCTCTGCAAAAACAATTACTTTGGTCAAAGTGACATCTCAAACGATGTTATGGCATCAATGCCTCTGCCGTGACCGAACCAGCGGCAAAAGCGCCGTCACCGAACAGCGATGTTCGACGCGCCCTGTTCCGAACAGAACCGGAGAACGTACTACCGAAGAGCCTGGGGCAAAGACCCACCAACCACGTCAGAGTACCTTATCAATATGCACGAATCAAACGTACGACAACTCGCGATCAGACGATCGAACTTGCAGAGAACGAAGTAGCTTAATCGAATTTGAACTCTATTCAATCGCCACAAACCTAAACGATCACACTTAATTGGTTACGAAAATGTTCGGGTAAACCTGGCTACCTTAATCCTAGCGTAGGGTAGTTCCAGATAATCTACAAGATTACGTGAAATGTTGTTGACTCACGGATACGGGGGCGGAAAAGAAGGATTGGGCGTGAAGTTCCAAGCCTCACTATCCTAACTTACATCGGACACCAAGGTGCTCCCTGCAAGCATACACCGCCGCCACCTCCACTATGTGAAGCAATTATTGGTAGTATGACAAGTGCGGCGATCAGCAGAGACAGGCAAACAGATCTAAATTTCATTCTAAACTCACCTCCAATCGTTGTCAGCATGTATGATTCGAATTGGAGTATTCAAGCAATATCGCAAGCAAACATGTGAACCCATTGACGAAACGTGAGTCATGATAATGCAGTTGGAAAAGTGAACCAGAAAATGGACCCGAATGCGTCCTGCAGAACAGCTTTCATCTATTGGCGGAGCATCATTAGTAACCTTAAGAGCAGGTATTCGAAACCATTTCAGCACGTCTCGTTTTCATGTCGCGAGTACGTTAGCCAGCCTAAGTAGATTTGGGTCCAAAGCTTTCTCTGTCTTACATGATTTCTGAAGCTCTACATCCACAATCTTGCCATCTTGCAATCCAACTACTTTGTTACCTTCTTTCTCTGACAATAGCTGTACCGCTTTGTTTGCGAATAGGCTGGCCAAGAGCCTGCTTCTAGCCGTAGGGTTGCCGCCTCTTTGGGCGTAGCCAATGATGCTCAGTCTGACCTCTGCCTTTGTGTTTCGCTGGATCTGTTCTGCAAGGAGACGAGTGTTTCCTACTCCTTCAGCCGCGACGATCAATCCTGACTTCTTTCCTTTAGCCCTATTTTCCCTTATGGTCTCGAAGAGATCCTCATTTCGGTATTTCACTTCTGGAACAAGAATTATTTCCGCGCCAACGGCGAGGCCGATCTCTAACGCGAGAAAACCCCTTTCTCGCCCCATCACTTCAATCATGAAAACTCTCTCATGGGAAACGGCGGTGTCTCTAATCTTATCAATCTCGGCGACTGCTGTGTTTGCAGCCGTGTCGAAACCTATGGTTTCCTCTGTGCCAAAAACATCGTTGTCGATTGATGCAGGAATTCCAACTATGAGAGCATCAGTGTATGCACCTAGCTCCAGAGCACCCTTGAATGAGCCGTTACCGCCAATGATTACGAGTCCGTCAACATGATTCGATGCAAGAGTTTCCGCAGCTTTCTTGATTCCCTCTCTCCTCTTGAACTCTGGGCATCTAGATGTATGCAGGATTGTGCCGCCCTGCTGCAGAATGCCTCCTACGGACCTGGGCGTCAATGGTGTAAACGTATTTGCAATCACGCCTTCCCATCCTCTCCTGAACCCTAGAACTTGAAACTTCTTCGAACAGGCGATGCGAACAATGCCTCGAATGGCAGCATTCATGCCAGGCGCATCTCCGCCAGTTGTGACCACGGCTATCCTCTTCAATCATCCCTTCTCCAATTGGAAACATTCTAGAATAGACAACCTGATTGAGATAAGGCTGAGCTAATACACTGGAAACGCAACACTAGTCTGCGTGTGCGCTCCGTGGCTTTCATTTGTGTTCATGAAAACGGATGTCGTTCCTGCCTATATGATTGCAATCTTAGATGGAAAGGGCAATGCAAGAAGTTTGATGCTTAATGACCAATCTTCCAAAGAAACATGGACAGCATGAAGTGTATCGTAACGAAAGATGAACATTTGAAGCTTGAATCTTCCGGATTGATAATGAGATAATAATTCCAAGATAGAATAGATGATGTGATGATATGAGAGTCAAGCTGGTCCGAAGCCCCAAGAATCCCATCATTGAATCAAAACCCGAGATGGCATGGGAGAGCGGGGCGACCTTCAACCCCGGAGCCGTAAAGAGCGGTGAGATCACGCACATACTGTATAGAGCGGTCAACGAACGCAGCATTTCATCCCTTGGTTATGCGACGACAATGGATGGCGAAACAATCCTAAACCGATCTGTGGAACCTGTCCTCGCCCCGAGTGACCCTTGGGAGGAGCTGGGTTGTGAAGATCCACGCATTACTGCCATTGGCGGAACATTTTACGTTTTCTATACGGCGTATTCGCGACGAGGTCCACGAATCGCCGCGGCTTCGACTACCGACTTTAGGAGTTACACACGCTACGGAGTGGTAGGACCGGATTATGATGACAAGGATTGTGCTCTCTTCCCTGAGCGTATCGACGGGAAATTCGACGCTGTTCATAGAATAGAGCCGAACATTGAGATAGCATTCTTCGAGAGCATTCACAGGATTGATAGGGTTTCGCAAAACCCATACTCGAAAAACTACCTCAAACGCATACAAGCAAACGTTATCATGAAACCCGAGAGAAAGTGGGAAGAGAAGAAAGTCGGAATTGGTCCACCACCGATTCGAACTGACGCAGGATGGTTAGTCATCTACCATGGCGTGGATTCTAACACTGTTTACTGCGCGGGGGCAGCTCTTCTCGATCTTGAAAATCCACGCCAAGTAATCGCTCGAACCTCCGAACCTATCCTAGAACCAGAAGAAGACTACGAAAGAGTTGGAGTCGTACCGAATGTTGTTTTCCCGACGGGCGCGATCGTGATAAAGGATGAGCTCAAGGTTTTCTACGGCGGGGCAGACAAGGTTTGCTGTGTTGCGAGTGTTCCGATGAAATTGCTCATGGAATCCCTAGAAGGCTAATCTAGAGATCCTTCCGGAACTCGTTCGGCTAAACCTTACCGCGGAAATCCAATTAAATGCCAAGTGCTATGGTAGGTAGCGGCAAGACGTGGAGTACCCCTTTCTTCAAAAAGGGTACTCTAAGGAAACGGGAAGCAGAAAAGAGATGCTTTACAGAGCCAATTTCCAACCAACATCGCGACAAGGATCGCTACGACAAGACCTTCGATATACAGCCATACTGGCCCACGAAGTGAACTCAAAATCTCGCCACGATAGACCTCATGATTGAAGGTGGATATCTCTACCGGTAAACTGGTGCTGAAACCCGCCGCCGCACCTGTAAAATCCATGAACTATTTAATCGGCACAAAACTAAGCTATCCCACTTAACAGGTTACGAAAATGTTGGAGTAAACCTGGCTCTCGCTTTACACTATGATGCCCCAAACCGTATGTAAACCGAGTTTCAGTGTTCGGCCCCAATTGGATTTTAATGTGGGAATTCTACCGACGCTTTACCTTGCGAAAGCTGAATGTGAAACAAATCGTCAATTAGGACTATTCATTATTTTAACGCTCGAACGGCACAAAACTAAGCCATCACACTGAACGACTATGAGTTGGTTTCTGAATCAGACCCTTCATGCGCAAGAGTGTTTCATCTGAGTATACCGTTACCCATGCGGTGGAAATAGAACTATTGTATCTGAGCATTTCGAGTCCTGGCGTTGGTGCGTTTTGACTTGTAGAAGAAATAGCCGATTATCAAGAATGTGACCAAGGGGGAAAACCAAGCTGGGATGTGAGCATTGAAGCTGTCAAGGATCATTATCATCCCGAGCACGAAGACGGAGTACATCGCGCCGTTTTTCAGATACTTATGCTTCTTCACTTTCTCGATGTTGCTCAGCGTGAGCTGCCTGACAACTATTGCGCCGATTCCGGTTCCGATGAGTATCAGGGGAACTGCGAAGGTGAAGGCGAAGGCTCCTAGTACGCTGTCAATGGAGAATGTTGTATCTATCACTTCCAGATAGAGCAGCTTGCTTATTGCGGACAGGTCGGTCGATCCGCTGAGTACCCTATTCTCCATTTGAGCCGCGTTCTCCTTGAACCCGTGGGTTATGAAGAAACCAGTAGAACCAACGACGGCTCCGAAGGCCATGGCCGGATTAACCCGAATGCTAAACCACACGACGATGGCGAGGAGAATTGAGGCTGCTGCGTAGAACCATACTCCATGCTTCTGAATCGCGGCTTCACCTCTCAAGCCGTAGTGTTTAGGCTCAAGAAACAACCAGAAAAAGAAAAGGAACACCAAAAAAGTTCCACCGCCAATCAGCAGGACTGGGGCGGACGTCTTGGCGGCTTTGATCAATGCCGGGTTGGAACTGACCGTTATGATCTCGAGGAAACTGAGGTTTGGATTGCTGCTCCACAGGATGAGGATTGGGAGGAGGCCCCTGACGAGGAAGACGGCGATGATGATTCCCCATGTGAGGAACCACTTCCGTGATTTCGCGGACATTGTGGAGAGGACCTCGGAGTTGATTATGGCGTTGTCGAGGCTGTTCACGACTTCGAAGATACTCAAACCGACAACAATCAGCAGAGATTCCAGAATCCAAGCTGAGCCGTCCACTGTGGGCACCGTCGCTGCTAGTAATCGAGTTCCCAAAATGCGCCAGCAATGCAGATAGGGTTATGCATTCTGCTGCTTTCGTAATCGATTGCTGTATGGCGCTTATGTACCGGTAAAGCGGGGCTGAATCCAATGCCTCACCTATGAAATGCGAATGTTGACCAATTCAATCGACATAAAACTAGGTTATCACACTTAGCGGCTCACGAAAATATTCAGGGAAATTACTTCTTTTGATGAGAGCCTCTAACTCGCTTCATCAACTCTCTTCAGGACACTGAGTGCTGTGAGGGTTATCCATTTACTGGGTTGATTTTCTCTCTCTAACGCAAACCGCTTCGCGCGCTTTTTTAGCTTGTAGGCCGCTCCCGTTCCCAGATCGGGATGGATGGGGCCGAGACCCCAAGTTCCGTCTACTCGACGTTCACCATCTAGGATCTCAAGTGCTGGTTTGAGTCTCTTATCATCTGCATATCCAAGGCTAGTGAGGACGTCCAATCCCACGAGTATGTCGTAATAGTAGTGGACTGGGTAGTGGAATCTGAACCATGGTGTGTAGCGACGTCCCTCCCGGAATAGTTTCCTTTCAAGGTAAAATTTTGCACCACTCTCAACTGAACGCTTAATCTGTCTTGTCCACTTCCTTCGCGGGAGAACCGAATAAGCACTTAGCGCTTCCCAGCAGTCCAGAGTTCCCCTGCCCGCTGCCTGTTCAACGAAACAATGCCACCCACCATCTTCCATCTGGTGATCCACAACCCACTCGTAGGCAGCACGCACTCGAGCATCTTCCACATATCCACAACGGACTAACGTCCTCGCTAAATTGCCCGTTAAGCATACTTCACTTTTTGATAATGAACTGATGGAATCGTCGAAGCCTCCGTCCGGTCGAGTGTACTCGTTAAGAAAGAATTCGCATGGTCGCCGGATCCGAGCGTCTTTAGCCGTTAGTCCGAGGTCAGCGAGAACGATAAGACGCCAAATCGTTGCAGTATATTTCGGTCGGTAGAGGTCTTCGCGCGATTCCCAGAAACCTCCAGACTTCTGTGACGCTAAGATGTTATGCGCCCATCCGATCCGAGGAATACATGAATAAGCACTCTTAACTTCCAAATCATCCTCCCGACGATCCAACAGCCACAACAATGTATGATACCTAACGGCAGGCTGCCTAGGTTCCAGCAACCAATTTAAGACGCCTTGCGGTGGCTTCAAAGTATCACCGCATATCCCTGATCCAAGCTTACTTAAGAGAACACGACCCCGATTCGCGCCCCACAAAACTAAGAGATCCCACTTAACGCCTTACGGAAATGTTCGAAGCAAGAGTATATAACAGATATTTGTATCCGAACTCATTTCATTGAAAAACATGATTTTTTTGACTGTCAGTCTTCACGACAGGGACCTACCGCCGCTGCGGATACGCGTGAACTCAAAGTACGTTATGGCTCCCTCTTCATTGACCTGCCTGCTTGCCGAAAACATGGATGTGCCCAGAGGGTCAGTAGTGGCAGACCTAGGATGTGGCTGTGGGATTCTATCTATAATTGCTGCAAAGCTTGGCGCCAAGCTCGTCTATGCAGTGGATCTGAATCCCCACGCGTTACGCGACACCAGCTTCAACGCGACAATGAACGGGGTGTCGAGCGTTGTGCGGCCAGTGCTGTGTGATATTAAGAAAAGTGGATTTGTGCTGGCGCGCAAGGTCGATGTTGTAGTCTCCAATCCGCCACAAATGCCGGCTAAGTATCGGGCTAGGATTGGGAAATGGTTATCGATTTCGCGAGACGGCGGAGTTACCGGAAGGGCATTCCTGAATGCGATCGTTGTACAGTGCCCACGACTGTTCAGGGAAAAACATGGATCAGCCAAGTTAGAGGTTGTCACAACTTCGCTGCTAGGGATACGCGCGACGCTAAATTATTTGGAGAAGCACGGGTTCTCACCCTCAATTGTAGCTAATAGCCTTACCCCCATTGTCGCAACTGGCAAACGCCCGCGCACTAAAGACAAGAGCACAAGGCTCTGCGACCTATCTTACGTGAGATCAGTCGTCCTGCATGCTACCTACAATCGCCATCGAGGCAAACATCCTAGCGGCTCGAACGACACATAACTAAACCGTTACATCTAATGGCTTACGAAAATGTTCGAGTAAACCTGGCAAGGATCTATTTTTTCACATTAAGTTCGTCACACGACGCCTGCCGGGTCAGTTGGGTTCATCTCTTTTCCAGCGTCGATTGATTCAAAGAGCGTTCCTGCCTCATCTCCAAACAACTCATAAGGTTGAGAAGGAATCTATATCAAAGCGAATGCGAATCGCATGGTTAACTTAATTGCAAATTCGTGATTTTAGAACGTATTTGGTGGGGAATCCGTGGAAACGTTGGGTATTTCTTGAACTTGAAACTAGCACTGGGTTGATCGGTTTATCCGAGGCGACACTTTACCTTGAGAGTTCTGCAGTAATTTCTGAACTTGAAGAAAAGAGGAATTTCTTCATTGGGAAAGATCCGTTC
>Ga0074044_10001534_pt1 | contig 20773 bp, 18 predicted proteins | sample BogForMeECP23OM1_FD_94443 | JGI IMG/M metagenome (GOLD analysis project Ga0074044, IMG submission 94443) | Bog forest soil microbial communities from Calvert Island, British Columbia, Canada - Bog Forest MetaG ECP23OM1 | ecosystem: Environmental > Terrestrial > Soil > Wetlands ...
GAGCGCCAAAACGTGGGTCTACATCGCCTCTGTGCAGCTGCTCATCAGGAGGTTGGCCTGACCATCACACGACCTTAAGAAGCATTATACAACCTATACGATTAAGATTCGGACACTAAGTCGCCAGGGTTCGATGAAGCTCTAATTATGCGATCCAAGAGCGGTTCCGGCTTCTGAGTATCGTATCCCGTGTCTTCGTCCGCTTGCGAATTTACGGGCGCTATATCGCCCCAGATCGACTGCAGTGCTGTGCCTGGGGACTCATCGAGGTACCGTTTGTATTCGGGTATGCCATTCTTTGTGTAAATTAGCCGTCCCGCAACATCTAGCTCCTGCATTTTTTCCTTTGTCCATCGCCACGTTCGAATGTGCCCCTTCCAACTGTAAGTCAGATTTGGACGGTCGGGATTTTGATTTAGGCAGTTGTCCTTTCGGTAGCGGCGCCCATCGGGATCACAGAAACGATACTTTCCCTCGACATAGGCTGGATCCAGAGGCTCATAAAGCTGGTTCCATAGCAGGTCATCACTCCTCGAATAGAATAGGATCGCGTCATGTGTGGCAGGATAGAACTTGCCGTGGCCGCGTGATGAAACCCGCTTCCAGATGATTTCTCTTCGCGAGTTCGCAGAGCCAAAGACTGCATCAAGAATGCACCGCACAAAGTGATTCATTTGAGGGCCGATATGGATGTAGGCCGAACCCCGCGAGGATAGAAGCTCCCGGATCAATGCCAATCTCGGGAATAGCATTTCGAGGTACGACTCGACGCTTCTTCCCCATGTGTCTCGATACGCTTTTTCTTCAATCAGTGACTGCTCCTTGACGACTGCGGCCGTACCATCGCCAATCTCGGCTCGAAAGGAAAAATCCGCCCCCGTTGCAAACGGCGGATCAATATAAATGAGGTCGATCTTTCCAGCGAAATTCTCCAGCAGTGAACCCATAACCAGCAGGTTATCCCCCCAGATGAGCTTGTTTTTCCACCCATCCTCGAAGGTGTCACCTTCCTTGCCCTCGTATACGTCGAAGAGCGTGCCCTGTGCGCTGCGCCTCTTCGCCTCGCGCGTGGCGCGGCTCTCGTTGACGGTCTCTATGACCTGGAAAGGCAGACTGACGCGCGGCACCTCCTTCAGCGTGCCGTCTTCGTTATACTTGCCCGGCCAGACCAGCTCGGTCTTGCTAATTTCGAGCTTTACCATCAGGTATCAGCCTCTTGGCATTCCCGTTCACTATCCACCTCAGCAACCGCGAGCCACCCGTGATCGAAGGTGAAGGTGCACGCTTTGCCGAACGGATATTGGATGCGGACAACGTGCGCTGTCCCGGTGCCCGCGTGCTCGACGACGTAAAACCAGTACGCGTCGCCGTGCTCCCGAGCGCACTCGAATTGTGTGCGTGAGAGGCCGGCCGGGCGACTGTGCCAGCTTCGGGTCATTGCTTTCACCTCGATCCAGCGCGCCGGTTTCCGTCGGCGCTGGGCTCGAACAGATCGAAGCCCGGATTGTGAGTAGGCGTACGCTGCAATCCCGGCTCGGCGGCGAGGACGAGCACGATCGACAGTCCAGCGGATTTCCTCGATTTGGCGCAAGAAAAGGAGGGCCGAGGCTCCCAAGCGTCCGAGTCCTGCCGCGATTTCATCGTGAATAGCGTCGTCGGAAGCTTTGAGCGGAATATTGATTAGGGTCTCGTTCGGATCCCGGTCAAGCGGTCGGGCCGCGATCGGCCAGACAAAATTCTCGATGGCAAAGTCTTCTGTGCCGGAATGAACTTCTGGGCGATCCGTACATGCATAGACGGACTTGAAGCCAATGCCAAAGCGCCCGATGGCGGTAAAGTCGTCTTTGGTGCTTTCCCCGATACCACAGACCCCACGGACATCCGCGTCATTGAATGGGTGGCCGAAGTGACTAACTCGGAGCGCGCTTTCCGTAAGGTGAAATGTGACTGCCCGCGATCCTTGCCATCCGGCACGACGGGCGAGCGCGTCCTCTGCATTCTGCAGTAGCTCGAAGATAAAATGAGTCCGGTCGGCGTAGCGGTTTGCAAGCAACATCGGGCCGATGCGGCCCCACTCTGTGCCATAGCGCGGTTCGTTGTCAGCGCGGATCGCTTGATAGTCGGGGATCATTAGCCGCGTGCCTCCCTGGAGATCACGCCCTCGGCGTGGCACAGAACCCGCAGGTCGCATTCCTTGCAGATAGCTGGCTCGGGCGGCGTGGCCACCACAAACTCACGAGCTTGAATGCGGCGCACCGTCTCGTCGAAGTGCAGGCCGGCCTCCTCCACAAGCGTTGGGTCGTTGGGGAGGACCATAAGAGCATCCTCCTTGCGTGCCTCCGCAGTCCAGTAGAGCAACAGTCGATCCACATGACGGCCGTAGCGACGCTCCAGGATGTGCGCATAAGTGCAGAGCTGTCGTTCATAGGCGGCGATCAGCTCCGGGCTGTCGATCGGCCGTGGCGAGGTCTTGAAGTCGAGCAGCTCCAGCTTGCCGTCACCACCGAGCAGAAGGTCCACTTTGCCGACGAGGATGTAACCGTCCTTCTCCAGCGAGACGTCTACCTCGGTCTGGATAACCCGGTGCATTTCGTCCCGGTTTTGGTGAAAGTAGTTCAGCACTTGCACAAAGGCTGCCTCCTTCGCGGTGTCACCGATTGGGCGCACGTCGGAAAGACAGAGGAAACGGAAGGCCCGATCGAACAGCACCCGGATACGCGCCTCGTCGACAGTATCGAGGCCCCCGTCCAGTGCAATGCGATGGATCTCCTCAATGGTCTGGTGCACGAGCAGTCCGAAGAAAATCACTGCCGAGCGGGAGGGCGTGAAGTCGTACTCGCGGAAGAACTGGTATTGGCGCGGACAGGTCTCGTAAATCTTCAGGTCTCCCGTGAAGCTGTACGCCTTCTTGACCGGCAGGCGCTCGCGGATCTCGAAGCGCTGGGCCGCAAGCAGATCCTTCTGCACATACGGCCACTGCGGAAGGCCTTGCCATAAGGATGTAAAATGGTCCTTCGGTGGTTCATGCGCGGTGAGCACTAGCACCTTCTGCGGTCGAGAGCAGGCGACGTAGTGCAACCGCATGCGGTCAAAGAGCGTGATACGGGTTTCGGGCTCGAAAGGCGGCCGGTGATAGAAGGGCCCAAGGTTGCGATCAATCTGCTTGGGGCTAGAGAGCTGTGTGCTGAGCGAGCCGACCACGACCACCGGGAACTCAAGCCCTTTCGCCTGGTGGATCGTCATCACCTGGACGTGGCCTTTGGGGAAGGGCTGGTCCGGGTCCTCATATTCGTTAATACCGCCATCGTAGAGCAGGCGCAGGAAGCTGTTGAAAAAGTGGAGCCGGAGGAGCTCACGATTGCGATGCGTAACGACGGTGTAGTGGTAGTAGCTCTGGAAGACGTTGAGGAGTTGCGAGAAGATCGCGAGGTTGCGGGCGGTATTCTCGTTGCGGACGGCGCTTGTAAATGGCTCAAGAGCGAGCAGGTGGTAGAAGTAGTCGGCCGGGCGTAGATCGAGCGCTTCACCTTCCCGAAGGCGAGCGATCTCGCCGGTCCATTTCTGGAGGGCGGCAGCGAGCGGGTTTGGAGCTCCAAATTGGCGCCCGAGCTGGATGATGGCCTTGTCCACGTAGTCGGCCAGCTCTGCGACCGCGCCGGCGACCTGTCCACGCCCGGTTCCGTACCAGCCGAAGAGCACGGCAAAGCAGCCAACGAAACATTTAACTTCAGGGATCTCGAAATAGGCTCGGGCGCGAGGACAAAAAGCCGGAATGCCTTTGGCTTCAAGCGCCGCCAGGTAAGGCCCGCTGTGCTCCTCCCGTACACTGTGAAGCAGCAGCGCCACCTGACCGTAATCCGAGATGACCTCGTTCTTCTTCAGGAAGTCCACGAGTTCGGCAAACCGAGTGGCTTCGTCGCTCCGATTACGCCCCCAGATGGCGATAACGGCTGGGTAGTCAGGATGGGTCGCTGCCGCATCGGCCTCGATCATCTTGTCGTAGCGGAACGGGACGCCGTTCGGGTTGGACCAATCGGCCGAACCCATCCAGCGGTCGTAGCGGTCCACGATTGCCCGGTGGGAGCGATAATTAATGGTTAGCTTGACGACCGTGCAGCCGGGCATCCTTTCTGGGAACTCCAGGATGTTCCGCACGGTGGCGCCGCGGAAGCGATAGAGACTTTGATCTTCGTCTCCGACAACGCAGAGGTTTCGGCTCTTCTCCGTAAGCCTCAGCAGGAGCTGCTCCTGGACGTAGTTGGTGTCCTGGTACTCGTCCACGAGCACGTAACGGAGGTCACGGCTTACCGCATCCTCGGTGCCGGCATCCCCAAGCAGGCCGTATACGAGCTGCTGTAAATGCGCGAAGTCGATGCGGTTGGCGTCGAGCAAAGCTCGTTCGTACTGGCGATAGGCGCTGCCGATTGCGTGGAGAAACGAATCAGAGGAAGCGGTGAGCTGTTCGGGATCGACGAGCTCCTCGGTAATTTTGTCGAAATAGCCGCGAGCCCCTTCGATCGCCGTCCACCGAGTTTTCCAACGGAGGAGGAATAGGTCGTTCTGTGGGGGCCCGATTATCTCGTCGAAGTGCTCGAAGACGAAAAGGAGCTGCGTCAGCTCGTCGAGAGTATCGTAACTGTGTCCAAGCTCTGTCCGATGCCGGTGTTGTGTGAGCACACGGTTGCAGAAACTGTGGATCGTGGAGACTGTCAGCTCCGAAATATCGTGAGCGTAGCCGACTTTCCGTGCAGCGGAGGCAAGACGGTCGCGCATCTCGAAGGCGGCCTTCTCGATGAAGGTGCACAGCACTAGCTGCTTCGGTGCCGCCTTACCGAGGAGCAGCAGATTCAGCGCCCGTAGAACGATGCTGTAAGTCTTGCCGGACCCCGGCCCCGCGATCACGAGCAGCGGTCCATCGAGATGCCCGACAATTGCGCGCTGGTCTGGATTAAGGTCTGGGTAGTGTTTCAGGATCGCGGGGTCGATGTCGCCCAGAGCTCTAGCCTCGTCGGCCTCCGTTCGCTGGCTCTTGATGAGTGCCCCCAAGGTGCGCGCGCCATCACCTTAGCGCCTACCCAAAAAGTTGCATCCGTTCTGCTTGATCGGTACGGCCTACTTGTACGGGGAAACCGTTAATTGAGGATAACACGACAGCGGATGATTGTGAGTAGCTATTCTCGCGCCCCCACGCCCTGGGCCGGGCTCTAGTCTAGCGGGTAGCCTGATGACGATCGGCAATGGGGCGAAAGCCGAGCTCCCGTGATCGTTTGGTGTGTTGGCTGCGGGCATCGAGGTGGAGCCGAACCCCGCCGAACTCGCTGAGCGACATAACAGCGACACAACGCGACATCCGCCATGCTCCCGCCTGCCGCCAGCAAATGGGCGGATCTTGCCGAAGATCACCTTCGCCGGAGATTGTTCATCTCTCTCGGTGCACCGGGCGGTGATACGGGCGACGTCGGCGATGCCGCCCACCACCAGGCAGTTCGACCAGGTTCGGGCGGGCTGTTCCGGGACCTTGGAGCTGTGGACGCCTGACGCTGCTGCTCAATTGAGCTGTCTCTTCCCGCTGCGGGCTGAGCAGAGCGTTGGCCGCGCCGGACCGAAATTACCCAGTGCCGAGAGGTGCGCAGCTGGTTCCCCAAATCCTGCGCCGACGAGGACCAGGCGCATTACGACATCACCGTCGACGCCGCCCGAGTGATTTCTTGACGCGCAATTGGCTCGGAAAGCGCCTGGGCCCTTATAATCTGCGTCGGTGCTATGATGCCCACCCGACTACTCGATGGTGCACCGGGTTAGCATTTCTCTCGGGTGACCTCGAGCAGCAGGTGTTTCAAAGCCCGTTCCAAGATCGCCTGTTCACAGAGTTCGGGAAGGAGTTCCCCTAGGCGCCACATTAGCGTTGGGGCGGCTGCATCGGTCTCCGCGAGGGGAACCCGCATGCCCATCGGCATCAGCTCGGCCGCCATCTTGCGGTTGTACAGAGAGAGCGGTGCCTGGTGAGGAGCCTTCAACGTGGTGGGCTCCTCAAGCTGATAGCGCTTGAGGAAATACGTGAGCATACACTGCCGGACGCAAACGAGCTTGCGGCCACTTTTCATGCCATACTGTTCTTCGATCGCCGAACGGGCGGCGGCATCGAGACCCGGGTTTGGCATCAGCTCAATCTCGACGACGCTTTGCCACTCCGTGTCGCCGCCGATCAGAGCCGGCCCGGCCGGCCACGTCTGCGCGGAAACCTCCTCGATGCGGTCCAGTACCATTTCGCCCCAATGGCTCCCCGTCTCGCGCCTGATGTAGCATCGAACTGACCACCGAAAACCGTCGTGCAGCAGAGCATGGGGAAAGATGCGGTACAGCCTTGCTGCCTCGGCACGGGGCGATCGATAAAAGATCTCAATCTCGCGCACCTCTAGGATGGCGCGGATGATGCTCTGCAGAATGGTGCGGTCAATCGGGCGTCGATCGACGTTCGGCACGATGTCGATCTCGAGCACCGGGACGGGACGCCTGGTGAGCCGATCAAGATAGCTCTCGGGATCCGGGCCGGACAGCCGCGGCTCGAACTCGATCGACACGCGATAGACATTGTCACGCGGATCGGGTGTGAGATCCGGGGCATAGCCTCGACGGTAGTCGCGCAGATCGGCTTTTGCCGTCTCTTCGGAAACGCCGAAGGCTTCCTCGATCGAACGGCGCGTAATCTTCCCGGCCCAGAAGAGCTCTTCGTCGATAAACTTAAGGCGCTCCACCTTCTGATGATCATGCGGTGCCGATCGTTCGCGTTTTGTCCTCATTCTCCCTGTCCCGGGGGGTAACCCCGACCTCTCTTGCGGGCGAATCCGTGCACTATATTCCGCGCTCCGGATTGAACAAACGGAAGCGCCATGTCTCCATCTGAGGTTGCAGTGCGGCAGGAGGTTGCCGGAAGTCTAAAGAGAGCTGCACCGTGGCGGCCACTGCTACCCGCGGCCAACCGTCAAATTCGATGCGTTCGGCGGCCGATGGGCTACGTCGAGCTCTTCGAAGGGTTCGTCCTCGTCGTCAGCGACGATGGCGCTGTCATAACCGCCTGGCTCGACCGGCGGCGTCGCCGCCATTCACACGCCCGGTTTGGCGTCCCCGATGGCTGGGTTCGGAGGGTCATATGAACGAATTCCGCTTCCTACATGCAGCCGATCTCCATCTCGACAGCCCGATGCGCGGGCTGGAGGCCGATCCGGACGCGCCGGCGCAGCTGTTGCGTGGGGCCTCGCGGGCGGCGTTTCGTAACCTCGTCGATGCGGCGATCGAGGAGCAGGTCGCCTTCATGGTGATCGCCGGCGATCTTTATGATGGCGACTGGCAGGATTGGGGGACCGGCCATTTTTTCACCGAGCAGGCAGCGAAGCTTGTGGATGCAGGGATCCCGCTGGTCATCGCAGCCGGTAACCACGACGCCGCGTCGGTCATCACCCGCCATTTGCGGCTGCCGGACGGGGTGACGCTGCTGCCGCACGACCGGTGCGGACGCGTCGTGTTCGAGGACCGCGGGGTGGCGATCCATGGACAGAGCTTCGCCAACCGATCCGTCAGCGATAATCTGACACGGAATTACCCTAATGCCGTGCCCGGTCTTTTGAATATCGGTCTGTTGCACACCGCGCTCACCGGCAGACCCGGCCACGATCCTTACGCGCCGACCACGGTCGAAACGCTCGCCGCCAAAGGCTATCACTATTGGGCGCTCGGCCATGTCCATGCCCGCGAGATCGTGCAGCAAGATCCCTGGATCGTCTTCCCGGGCAACCTGCAGGGGCGGCAGATCCGCGAGTGCGGGCCCAAAGGCGCCAGCCTAGTTACCGTGCGCGGCGGGCATGTGATCGCGGTCGACCACCGCCCGTTCGACATATTACGGTGGTGCGCCGTCGAGGTCCCGCTGGCGAGCGAGCGGGATCTCGATGGCGCGATGGCCCGTGTAGGCCAGGCACTCTCGTCGTCGCTCGAGGCGGCGGAGGGGAGGCCCGTCGCCGCTCGCGTGACGCTGACGGGGGTGACGCCGCTCCATGGGGAGCTGATCGGCGAAGCCGACCGTGTCCGGCAGGGTGTCATCGCCGAGGGCCGCCAGCATGGGGCCGACGCCGTCTGGATCGAATCAGTCGTGGTCGCGACCGCATCGGCGGCGGATCTTGAAGGCCTGCGCGACCGGCCGGATGTCATCGGCCGGTTCTCCAAAGTGCTGGACGAACTGATCGGCGAAATGGGGCCCGATCTGCTCGGGGAATATCCGGAACGGCTGCGGCACCGGCTGCCCGGGATCGAACTTCCGCTCAAGCATCCACTCCGCCAGGGCGGCCCAGAGCTGTTGAAAAGAGCTCGCGAGTTGGTTCTCGCCCGCCTGACAGGGGAGGTGTGACCGTCATGCGGTTGACGTCGTTCTCACTCGAAAATTACGCGCATTTCGCGGCCGTCCGGCTATCCCTCGACCCGCATCCTGGCCGCATCAATCTCGTCGTGGCGCCCAACGGCGGCGGCAAGACCGTGTTGCGCCAAGCGTTCCACGATCTGCTGTTCGGCATACGCGGCCAGACCAAAATGGCGTTCCAATTCGGATATCCGGGCATGCGCCTCATCGCCGAGGGCATCGACGGCAACGGCGTTCCGTTCGCAATCGGCCGGCGAAAAGGCATTGGCAACACGCTCTTCGACGGCGAGGGCAACAGCCTCGACCCAGCCATCCTGAAACAGCTGATCGGCGAGGCCGATGGAGTGCTCTTCGAACGCCTATTCGCACTCGACAGCGAACTCTTGCGCAGCGGGGCGAACGCGATGCTCGCCTCTGGCGGCGATCTGGCCGAGGCGCTGTTCGCCGCCGGGAGTGGCGTTGCCGGCTTGCGCCGACTTCGTGACCAGTATGAAGGATCACGGGATCAGCTCGCGCCGGGTCATCGGGTCGGCTCGCGACCTTTCTATCGGGAGCTCGACGCGTTCCACGGTGCGGTTGCGGCTGTACGCGCCGCGACCATCCAACCGAGAGACTGGGAGGAATCGAGTACCAAGCTCACCTTTGCACGTGATCGGCGCGATTCCCTGGCCACTAGGCAGGCGAGAGACCAGGCTCGGATTGAGCAGTTGGAGCGGATCAAGCGGGTGCAGCCGTGGCTCGAGCAATGGTGCGCCGCCCAGCAGGAAGTCGAACACACGTCCGGTGCGCCCCGCCTTCCTAGTGATACCGAGCGCCGTTGGCGTGACGCGCGGCAGGCCGTCGAGATCGCCGAGCGGGAGCACAAAGCCGCGACTGACCGGCTTCAGAGCATCCTGGAAGCACTGGCCGCCGAGCGGCTGGACTGCGGCTTGCTCGTAGAAGGAGAGCGCATCGACGATATCGAGCGGGCGCGCGATCAGATCGCCTCCGACCACCGGGACCTGCCCCGGCGCGAGACCGAGCAGAGACAGGCCTCGGCGCGGCTCGCAGAACTGCTCTCCGCCCTCGGAGCGGGGTCGGCCGACGAGATCACGGCGATCCCCCCGAACGGGCCGCAGGTCGCCACGGCGCGCGAGCTGATCACGCAGCACGGGGCGCTGGCAGAAAGGCTGCGAAGCGCCGAGGCGGACGCGGCGAAATGCGAGAGCGAGATCGCCGCGGCGAAAGACGCGCTCGGGCAAATCGGCGAGTCGGACGACGCGGCTGATCTCGAAGCCCGGGTGGAGGAGGCTCACGCGGATGGGGATCCGGTGCGCCGGCTTATCGATTTGCAGGCCAAGCTCGCGCTGGATCAGGCGCGGCTCGTCGCGGCCTTAGCAAAGGTCCCGCTATGGGACCGGGGTGTGGAGGCGCTCGCGGCCGTCGTCCCGCCGTCCCGCCAGGGGATGAACCGTGCCGCCACGGCGGTTGAAAAGGCCAGAGCCACTCAGGTCGACGTCGAGCGCGAGGTCGAACGGCTGAGCAGCGAGCTCAGTGCGGCGGCAGAGCGGCTCGCTCGGGAGCGGGAAGGGAAACCCGTTCCTGATGTGGCCGCGATCGAGGCGGTCCGCGCGCATCGCGACCTTGGCTGGTCGTTGATTCGCCGCAGCAAGTTTGAAGGCAAAGCCCTCGAATCGGAGATCGCGGCTTACGCCATGCCGCTCGGCCTCGCAACCGTGTTCGAGCGCGCGATCGGCGCAGCCGACGACCTCGCTGACCGCCGCGACGAAGAGAGCCGTCGCCTAGCGGCAATCGCCGAGCAGGAGCTCATCATTGCGCGCCTCAATAAGGAAATTGGCACCGCCGGGCAGGGGGTCGTCGAAGCGCGCGACGCATGCAAGGACGCAGCGCACCGGTGGGCGGCGGTGGCCGGAGCCTTCGGCTTCGCGGAGATCCCGGACCCCGGGGACCTGCGCGAAGTGATCGCTGCACGCGAGGCGGTGCTAGAGGCTCGGATGCAAAGGGATGTTGCGCAGCAGGCCGTCGAGGCCGAGGCCGAGCGGCAGGAGGCAGCGCGTGATCGGCTCGCCAGGCTCCTCCCCCCGGAGAAATGCGCGTCCCTCGCCGAGGCGCTCTCGACGGCTCAGCAGGTGATCGACCGCTGCGCCGAAGCGAGGCAGGAGCGAGATCGCGTTCGGGCGGAGATCGAAACGTTTCGCCGCCTGCATCGGCAGGCGTTCGACGAGCGAAATCTCGCGGAGCAGGCCTTTGCGACGTGGCAGTCCGAGTGGCGCGAATGTCTGTCTCGGCTCAACCGGCCGCCGACCGAGACACCCGCTGGGGTCGGGAAGTCGATAGAGCTGATCGAGGAGGCGCACCTCGAGCGACGTAAGCTCGCCGACCTCGATCACCGCGTCGCCGGGATGAGGCAGAACATCGCCGAGTTCGAGATGCGGGTCGCCGACCTAGTCGCCGCGGTGACGCCGGATTTGATCGGCCAATCCGCCGAAGCCGCGGCCGGGGAGTTGCGGAAGCGACTGAAGGACAATCGGGAAACCGAGGTGCGGCGCGACATTCTCCTCGCCCAAGAGATGAACGCTCGAGCGAAGCTCGGGGAGTCCGTGACCGAACACGAATGTGGCAAAGCGGTGCTCGAGGCCCTGCAGCAGGAGATCGGCGCGTCCGCCGCTGAGGAGATCGCGAGCCGCATCACACTCGCTCGCCGGCGCAGTGACGCCGAGGCGAAATTGATCGAGATCGAGGCGAGGCTCGTCGAAATCGGCGACGGCTGGCCGATTGAGGCGCTAGAACGCGAGATTGAAGGGGTGCCGGCGGAGAACCTCGACACTGAACTCGAGCAGCTGCGGCTCGATGCCGAACGCTTGTCGAAAGATCGCGAGGACGCCGCGCGCGATGAGGAGCGCCTTCTCGCAGAAAGGCAGAGGATCGAGGCGGGCGACAACGCGATTGACGCAGAGGAACGCCGCCAAGCGGCAATAGCGTCGATCGCCCGGATCAGCGCCGAAGCCTTGCTTGATCATGCGGCTGGATGTCTGTTGCGGCAAGGCATCGAGCGTCTGCGCGAGGCTGGGGACAGCGACCTCGTTCGGCGGGTCGGCGCCGCATTTGCGCGGATCACCGGCGGCGCCTACGCCGGAATCGCCGCCGACGAAGACGAGAACGGAGCACCGTTCCTTACCGCGATCGAAGCAGACCGGACCACGACGAAGCGGATCGAGCAGCTGTCGGACGGCACCCGCGACCAGCTCTTCCTGGCGCTTCGCCTTGTCATGATCGAAGACTACGCTGAGAAGGCGCCGGCGCTGCCGTTCATAGCCGATGACCTTCTGCAGACTTTCGACGACTATGGGCGCACCGCGAACGCCCTTGCCGCGCTCTCCGACCTCTCAAGCCATGTGCAGGTCATCGTGTTGTCGCATCACCGACAGCTGATCGATGTCGTGCGGGCCTTGCCCGTGGGTACCGTCAATGTCTGTGAGCTGGCGGCGTGAAGGACTGTTGGGTTGAGATTGGCGGCGCCACATATAGTTCGCGAGGGCCGCCGCCTTCGCGCAAGCCACAGCCCGGATGGCGGTTAATGGCGGGCCGGTAGCCTATATTGACCAGGTCTTCCGAGGCGGGCCGGCCGGCAACGGCGGATCGCTCGGCCTGACCGCCGCGGGCTTGTCGGTAGGCTCTCAGTCATCGGCGCTGAAGGCGAGCACCGGACGATGACCGCCACTGTGTAGTTCGCTTCGCGCGGGATGCCGAACAACCATGCTCGATGGAACGGGCCTGCGGAATCCTCAGCGATCGGTGTCACACGTTGCAAGGTGGTTCTGGTCACGGGGCCGCAGCAGGGGACCGGCCGCGCTATCGCGCTGGAATTTGCTGCCGCTGGCGCCGACGTGGCGATCGATTAGCTCGACGACGACGGTTCCGCGCAACGTGTTGCCGACGAGGTACACGCCTGCGGTCGATGCTCGATCTTGGCCAAGGCAGACATGGGCCGGATCGAGCAAGTGCAGGCGGTCGTGCCAGCCGCCCAAGAAGGGTCGGCCCGGTCCACGTCCTGATCAACAATGCCAGGGTGTTCCCGCCCATCCCCCTTCTCGAAATGACGCAGTGCGACTAGGACCAAGTACCGGAAGCCAAACTGAATGGCTCGTGCCTTTGCGGGTAGTACGTCGCGAAGGCGTTGGTCTCGGCTGGGCGGCGAGGGGCAATCACCGACATAGCCTCGGATGCGGCGCGCGGTTAGCCTCGGGGCGTGCACTACGTGGCGAGCAAGGGCGGCATCCTGTCGCTGACCCGGCGATGGCGCTGGAGTTCGCCCCCTACCGCATCACGGTCAATGCGACCCGGCTGGCGACTTTCGCGCGCAACGGCGCCCGCTTACGGCTCGGCCGGGTAGGCAGGCTTGAGGATATCGCCGAAGCCTACCTGTATCCGATGAAGACCGGCTTCAGCCCCGGCGAGACCATCGTAGTCGACGGCGGCGCTCTGCAGGCGTCGTAATCTGATCACCTCTGTGGAGGAGCTGATCCAACGCCCCAGAGAAAGGGTGCCAACAGTGTCGCCAGATCAGTGCACCGCTCCGGGGGTGTCGGGTTCGCAAGCTTCCCGATGGCATCGATTATCCGTTCCCAGACCGCCACGCTGGCGTCGTCGCCAGCTGCTGTGAGCTCGTCGGCTCGTTAGCGCCTTTCACCTTGGCGGCGTCGCCGTGAGGATTGAGCAGCGGCCGCGCCGATCAGGATGGGCTAAAGTCGCCAGCTACTCGAGGGCCGAGGGGTTCGATGTTTCCGCCGAGACGAATTGTCTGCCTGACCGAAGAGACCGTCGAGACGCTGTATCTGCTCGGCGAGCAGGATCGCATCGTCGGGATCTCCGGCTATGTTGTGCGTCCGCCCCAGGCTCGCCGTGAAAAGCCCCGTGTGAGCGCCTTCACCTCGGCGAATATCGACAAGATCCTCGCGCTGACGCCTGATCTCGTCCTGACGTTCTCCGATCTGCAGGCGGACATCGCCGCCGATCTCATTCGCCGCGGGACCGACGTCCACGCCTTCAATCAACGAAGCGTCGCAGGGATCCTCGATATGATCCGAACAGTCGGTGCGATGGTGGATGCGAGCGAACGGGCCGAGCAGCTTGTCGGCACGCTCGAGGCGCGTTTGGCCGAAGCCCGAAAGCGCGGGGCATCCTTACCGGAGCGGCCGAGGGTGTTCTTCGAGGAGTGGGATGATCCGCTGATCTCCGGGATTGGATGGGTCTCGGAGCTCGTCGCGATCGCAGGCGGCATCGACGTCTTCGCTGATCGTGCAAGTCAAGGTGCAGCAAAGGATCGCGTGGTGACGATCGATGAGGTGGTTGCGCGGGAGCCCGATCTGATCATCGGCTCCTGGTGCGGCAAGAAATTCCGGCCCGAGCGGGTTATGGCGCGGCCAGGTTTTGGGCAAATTCCAGCCGTGCAGCACCTGGACGTGTACGAGATAAAGTCGCCACTGATCCTGCAGCCCGGTCCCGCCGCTCTGACCGATGGCCTCGCGGAGCTTCAGAAGATCATCGGACGGTGGGCGCGGGATTGACTGTTCGACGGGCTCTTTTTCGATGATCGGCGTGAGTTGCATAGCGGTTAGCCGTCCCTCTCTGGAAGCCTACGTATGATATTGCGCTATATCACTCTGTAGAATTGACGATAGCGGCTTGTTCTAGCGAAGGTCCAATTGACACCGGCCGCCGTCAACGGTGCCTTGCCGGCGGGCCAGCTAATGGCTGCGCTCACTGATGCGTTTCTGACGTTCGCGGATTTCCGGAGGCCAAGTGCTTTCGATGAACGACAGCACGGCCCAAATATCAGCATCGCTGAGGATGTCCTTATAGGCGGGCATGTCGGTTTCGTAGCCGGGCACGATCCCAGCGGTGCCATCTTTGATCATATCGAATAGTTGCTTGTTCGAGTGGTGCCAAGTGTGCCCGGTCGGGTCGTGCGGTGGCGCGGGCAGGCGTCCGTTCGGCAGGCGCTCGCGCCAATTCGATTGGCCCTCAAGTTTTGCGCCGTGACAGGACGCGCAATGTTGCACGTAGACGGTCTTCCCGTGCGCGACGAGGCTCGGGCTGTCCGGATCGGTGTTGGTCGTCTCGGCGCCGACGTTCAACCACAACAGCGTTCCGGCCCCGAGCAAACCGATAGCCACGGTCCCACCGACCAGCCATCGTGCAGCGGGAGTCATTTCGCCCGGCCAGGTCTACCCAGCGCTATCTGTGCCGCCATTGCTCGTTTGGCCGGTGGCTACCGCCCCCAAACCGGCCCTGCATCATCTGCGTACAGCCCTGCATGCCGTGGCCCATCATGCCGCCACGACCAATGCCGCCCATCATGCCACTGGAGCCCTCGGCAAGCGCCAGCCTACCGAGGACGAGTGTGACCGACGTAACACCGGCCAGAATCAGGTATTTCGAGATTTGGATCATGTATCTGCTCTTTGGCTCACGCTATAAGGTCACATAGACTGTCGACTTCCCGGCTTCGTCGATCGCATAGATCGTGAACGGGCCGGTCTTCGTGCCATACATGCCGGGAGAGCCCGGCGGCATGCCCGGCAAGGTGATGCCTTTAATTGCCGGATGCTCCGTTAGTAGCTTGTTTATCGCCTCGACCGGCACGTGCCCGTCCACGACGTAATCCCCAATAAAGGCGGTATGGCAGCCCTGAAGGTCCGAGGGGATGCCCGCCTTGCGGCTGATTTCGGCAAGGTCGTTGGTCGCCTTGGACGTAACCGCGAAGCCGTGACCCCGAAGGTAATCGGCGTAACCATCGCAGCATCCGCATTCCGGATTCTTGTAGAGCGTCACGGCGACGGGCGAGGCTTGCACCGGACCCGCTAGGGCAAGGGCGGATATGGTGAGCAACAGGGTTCGTCTTGTCGTCATGGTGTTGTCCTTGTCTTCGTGAATTACGCGATCTGCTCGGGAGCAAAAGCGAAGCTCGTCAACAAGCCGAACCCGCACAGAACCGGACGTGCCCAATTCGGGCATCCGGCTCCCACCTCGGGTGTTTGAGCCGAAGGCTGACGCGCCGTTCATCGATCTCGGGCTCCGTTGCCAGCCGATCGTGGATGGATGGTCTGCTGGACCAGCGACAGCATTTCGGGACTGTCCCACTCGGCGGCACCCATCTTCCGGGCGATCTCGCGGCCCTCGCGGTCGATCAGCAATGTTGTCGGGACACCCGGAAGGGCGAGCCCGCGCGATCCTCGACCGGACAGGTCGACATAGATGCCGAGCTTTTCGAGCCCGAGCCGCTGATAGAACGGCTTGACCGCCGCGACACCCTCGCGGTCGATCGACAGCGGTATGACGACAAAATCTTCGCCGCCAAGCCTTCCCTGGAGGCGATCTAGGGCGGGCATCTCCTCCCGGCACGGCACGCACCAGGTTGCCCAGACGTTGAGAAGCACTACTCGCCCTCGGAAATCGCCAAGTGTTAATGCACGGTCCTCGCCATCGGCGAAGCGGATCTCGGGCAGTGCGCGGGGCTGATCGAAAACGGAAAGCTCAAGGGGATTGGCCGAACCGGGGAAGCCGCCCGGAACTGCAAGCGCAGGAGGCTCCCGCTGCGTCGTTCTGGTGAAAAGAAGTGGCGGCCCAAACGCGTAACCGAGGAGCAGCACCCCAAGAGCGCTCGCGGCCGCGGCCATTGCAATCAGGACCCGCGACGTCATGGGCCTCACGCCACGCGGATGATACTCATCATCCCGGCCTCCTGGTGGTCGGTAACGTGGCAATGAAACATCCAGTCGCCGGGGTTGTCGGCGACGAAGGCGACTTCGGCGCTTTCGCGTGGCGGCACCAGCACCGTATCCCGCCACTCCCGTAATGGGTTCGGTTCGCCGTTACGGCTGATCACCCGAAAGCTGTGACCGTGCAGATGCATCGGGTGCCACCACGCCGTCTCGTTGCGAAGTGTGAGCACGCAGCTTTGCCGCTGGCGCAGCGTGAGCAGCGGCGGCATGTCCGGTTCGCCGTCCCCGGTCATCGACCTACCGTTCATCGCCCAGGCCGCCCCGCCCATGCGCATCATTCCCATACCGCCCATCATGCCGCCCTGGAGCGCGATCTCATGGCGCTCGGCGGCATTGAGGTCAGGCTCGGGTAACGGATTGTCGGGCAGCTTTGCCGGTGGGCGATCGTGCATCGGCTTCCCAAGTTCGTAGGCGAGCTCGACGAGCCGGTACGCAAGCTCGCCATAGAAATCATCGGTCACGGTGTAACCGCGGCCCGGCATGCCTTGCATGTCGAGGATCACGTCGGCGCGCATCGCCGGCCCCAGCACGAGCCGACCGCTTTCGGGCGTATGCGGATCGCAGGGCTGGCCGTCATAGGCGACGACGACAGGTTGGTGTCCCACGAAGCGAAGCGCGATGATCCGGGCGATCGCCGCGTTGACCACCCGCACCCGTAACCGCTCTCCAGCTTTGACGGAGATGCGATCGGGAACGCTGCCGTTGATCGTGACAGTGTTTCCGATGCGGCCCGACATCGCCGCTTCCATCCGGTTGTCGAAGCCGGGGGCGATCTGTGCGCCGTCGTCAAGCCGCCAGTCCTCGATGAACCAGAGCAGGTCGCGGTCGACGGGAGGAGGCGCGCGTTCTTCGACGACCAAGGCGCCGGCAAGCCCGCGCCCAAGCTGTTGCAGCGTATCGGCGTGCGGATGATACCAGAAGGTCCCGGCATCGGGCGGGGTGAACTCGTAGGTAAAGCTCTCGCCGCGTTGAATCGGCGGCTGCGTGACGCCGGGAACGCCGTCCATCGCATTGGGTAGACGAATGCCGTGCCAGTGTACGGTCGTCGCTTCGCCGAGTTTGTTGCTTACCGCCACCCGGAGACGATCGCCTTGCCGGATGCGGATTTCAGGGCCCGGAACGGCACCGTCATAGGCCCAGACGGCGGTATCCGGGTGGCCCCGGCCCGTCAGATTGACGGTCGCTGATTTGGCGACCAGCCGGATTTCCTTAACCTGGGCGTCCGCAAAGCTCCGCCGCAACGGAAGCACCGATCCCAACGCGGAGGCACCCGCGCCCAACATGAGCGCGCGCCGTGACACTCTCATTCGATAGATCCTCGCAAACCGCAGTCCGCCTCATCTCGAGCCGGAGGGCTGGTTCAACCTGAATCCGCGGAAAGTCTCAGGTCGTCGTGGGGATCGGTGGTGAGAGTTCGGGCTCGATGATCAATCCGGAGAGCGGCGCTGTCGTCAGATTGAAAGCGAGCGTTGTCCACTGGAGCGCGACAGTCATCGCGGCCGGCGAAGCGGGAATGGCCGGTCCCGGCAGGCATCCGAAGTGATCGATGCAGGCCGGTACGTGGCCGGCGCAGGGAGCTTCCGGCCCCGTGCGCCCGGCTGCCATGTCGGAGCGGATGCTCATGTCCGCTCCGGATGAGCTGCACGGCAAAAGCTGAACTGTCACGCCGACGAGAACAGCCAGCACCAAACACAGTGTCAGGAGACGTTTGAGGACCGCTGCCATGCCTGTCGAGAAATGGGCGGATGCAAAATATCCTTCAAGCCCGCGTGATCGCAAGCTGGCGGCTACCGCGACCGGTAGTTTTAATAGGTCGCAAAAAAGCTCGCCGCCCTCCCCGGGTTGTAGCCGCGGCGGTCATAGAGTTTGGTCGTGCCCGGATCGCGGTGGCCGGCGGCCTTCTGCACGTCCTCAAGCTGGCGCCATCGACACCGGCAACGCGATATCGGATGAGCAGCTAACCCTTCTTCTCCGGTTCGGGCGGGGTGGACTGTTGTTGGATGTAGCTTTCCATCATGCGATTGCAGTCCTCCATCATCCGCGTCATCTGCTCCCTCATTTCAGGAGTCATCTGCTGCATCATCCGGGTCATTTGCTCGGTCATCTGCTGCGGCATCTGGTGCATCATCCCAGCCTTACCGGCGCCCATCATGCCCTGATTGTCACCGGGCGATGACGGGATGGTTCGCTGATCCTCGGCGTAGGTCGCAAACGCGAGACCGCCGATAAGCAGGGAAGACCCGGCAATGAGCTTGAGCTTACGTAGCATGGCTTCCTCCTAGGGTCAGTGATCAAATAGCGCTGCCGGTCATTAAAGACACTCTACCGACAACGGTTCTGTGAGCTTGGCTTTCGGCCGCCGCCTTCGGCCACATGCTCCGAGGCGATCAGGCAGCGCGTCACATCCATCCAGGCCTCGACAGCGACCTTGAATGCTTTGCGTCCGCGATCGGTGAGCGTGTACACCTTGCGCTCGCGGCCCGAGACCACCTCGGCCTCTACGGTGACATAGCCGCCTTCCTCGAATTCACGGAGCACCGGGTAGATGGTTCCCTCTGTCGGCGAGCAGGATCCATTGGTCGAGCGTTCCACCGCAGTAGCGATGTCGTAGCCGTGCATCGGCCTCTCATGCAGGACGCACAGGATGAAAAATTTTGACAGGCTCATCTTGATCGTACCGTTCCAATACGCTCGGCTCGTGAAATCTGGCGCGGCCTTCGGAACAGCGCGGGGGCGGATCAGTGCTTTAGCCATCAGTCCTGCATATACATTGCCCATCAATGTGTCAAGGGTCGATGCATTGGCTCCGGGCACGCTCAGCGAGGGACGGCGATGACCGTCAAGGCTATCGATGCGGCTGCGAGGTGCTTCTCTGTTGAATATGGAACTCGACCTCAGCAGGATAAGTAATTAGCCCGTTATGGGCGGCGTAACGAGAATTTTGTTCTCGTTGTGAGGCGATGTGACGGAGGACGTTTCCCTTCAGGGATATCGAGGGCGGAGCCCTTGGCTAGTTAGTACGTCGCAAAAAAAGCGCGCCGCCTTCTCCGGATTGTAGCCGCGGCGATCATACAGCTTCGTCGTACTCGGGTCGCGATGTCCGACGGTCTTCTGCACGTCCTCGAACTGGGCGCCGTTTTTCGAGCGCCGTGGTGATGAAGGTGGCTCGCATCGAGTGCGCCGAGTGAAGGCTGCTCGCTCGCGATCTATAAAAGCTTAAGACCGGCGCTTGCGAGGAGAAGCCGGCGCACGTCTGCCAGGGTAGCGAGATGCCGCCGATCTTGACCGCCGAGGATGTCATCAAGCGAATTGCCGCCGAGTGCGCCTTTGTCGACGATCGGGGCGGCGTCGGCATCCGGCTAAAACCGGCGGCGGCGCTTGTGCGGCAGTACGGAGAGCAATTCCGCGCTGCCACCCGACGGAAGCAAACGCGCCGCTCGCCGAAAGCGCCGCCATTGCTGTGAGGCGATCTAAGCCCGTCGCGTTTGATACCGCCGACCGATGCGCCAACCGCAGGAGGAAACAGCCCAGAGCGGATCGCAGTCGTTGGAACCTCGCACGCCCATCCACCACGCCCTGGTCCTGCCTCGAGGTGGCGGCCCAACATCGGGGAAGCCATCCGCACCGGGAGCGGCGCTTTAAATCTGTGAATTGGCGTCGAAGTGCGACCCCAAGTGGGCTGCCAAACTGCCAAGCTGCGGGCAGCGTCAGGTCTACTCGGCGTAGGCGGCTTCGAAGAAGGAGAGTTCGAGGGCGACAGCCCGACGGAAGAAGTCGCGGCACAGATCCGCCTGCGCGGGGCCGACCCGGTCCAACTCCGCGCGCAGGAAATCGACGAAGCCGCGAAAACCTAGATTGTCATGGAGCGTGATCCACTCGGCGTGCACGAAGTTGTCCGGCAGCGGCTTCGGCGCGCGGGAGGCCCAGTCGAGATAGAGCCACTCGGCCACGACGAGGACCGAGAGCGCGCCCGCATAGCTGCGCGTTTCCGCCGCCTCGCGCATTATCGCCTGGAAGCCGGCGGTCGGCTGCGTATCGGGATCGGCCGCGCGCCTGTCCTCCGTGACGCCGAGCGCCTCGAACGCGCGGAGGAAATAGGTGTTCTCCTCGCTCGACACCATGCCGATGAAGCGACCGAAGCGAAGCCGGGCCGCGAACGTGTCGGCGCTGGCGAGCACCGCACCGAGCAGCGTCAAGAAGCTGTCGAGGAAGCGGTGGTCCTGGATGAGATAGCGCGCCATCACCGCATCGGGCACGGCTCCGGCGAACAGCCCCTTGACGAAGCGATGCCCCACGGCATGCGACCAGGACCACAGCTGATCGATCAGTGCCGCGCGGTCGCCAACTTTCCGCCGTTTCTCGACACCGGGCAGAGCGTTCCACAGGGCCAGCAGCCGCTTGCCGCTGAGCGGCGCTGCATGCAATTCCTCGGTTGAAGCCACGACAATCTCGCCCTTACTGACTGCGGCCGGGGGCTCGCGGCAGAGCGTGATTCCGTCATTGCCAATGATGTAGATGCGCATGGGTGGGTTCTCCTGATCGGCCCGGCAGCGGCTGCCGCCGGTGGCCCACACTGACGCTC
>Ga0074044_10001535_pt1 | contig 20770 bp, 13 predicted proteins | sample BogForMeECP23OM1_FD_94443 | JGI IMG/M metagenome (GOLD analysis project Ga0074044, IMG submission 94443) | Bog forest soil microbial communities from Calvert Island, British Columbia, Canada - Bog Forest MetaG ECP23OM1 | ecosystem: Environmental > Terrestrial > Soil > Wetlands ...
CCTGCGCGAGCGCTATCGGGTGACGCTGATCGACGAATTCCAGGATACGGACGAACTTCAGTGGAAGATCTTTCGACAGGTGTTCATCGAAGGCGGCGCCGGCAACACCGTCTACGTAATCGGCGATCCCAAGCAGGCGATTTACGGGTTTCGTGGCGCCGACGTGCACGCTTACCTTCAAGCGCGCGAGCAACTCTCCAAATCAGGAGCGGCGGTTGTTCACTTGCGCGAAAATTTCCGTTCGACCGGCGACCTGATCGAGGCCTGCAACCTGATGTTCGATCAGAATGCTGCGGCGCCATTGTTCACCGGTGAAATCACCTACGACCATCCGGTCAAATGCGCGCGTCCCGCTCTGCGAGCCGTCGCGGCGAACCGCCAGCCGATCGCACCCGTGACGCTCATGAAGTTCCAGCCGCGTGACGATCGATACAGGTTTTCGCGGCGGATGCGCGAAGCGATAGGCCCGCGAATCGCGCAGGCGATCCGGCGAATTATTGCGGAACCGGATCACGGGATAGAAATTTGCGGCGACGGGCAGGCGCCGCGCAAGCTTACAGCCAGGGACGTTTACGTCCTTACTCGGACCAACCGCGACAGCGCGGAAATCGGCAAGTACCTGCGCCAGGCAGGAGTCCCGTTTGCCTTTTACAAGCAGGACGGGCTGTTCCAGACTCGCGAGGCCGCCGACATTCTCGACCTGCTCAGAGGAATTGACCAACCCGGCCGCCGCTCGAACCGGCTCAAGGCGTGGGCCTCGCCTTTTTTCGCGGTCGAATACGGAGACCTTGCGCGGCTTGACGACGAGCGCAACTCGCAGCCGATGCTCGAAAGACTGTTCGAATGGCGCGCACTCGCCGAGGCCGGGCGTTTCGCCGACTTGTTCGACGCCTTGCTCCATCAAAGCGGGCTGGTCGAACGTGAATTGCTGTTGTCAGACGGCCGCCGCGAACTCACCAACTACGAACACATCTTCGAGATTCTGACTCAGCAAGCATCGCGGCACGGAGTCTCGCTCGCGGAAATAATCGAACTTCTCGACGCCTGCATCGCGGGGCGAGCGACGCCGGCGGGCAACGATCACGATCCGGATGTGCAACGCTCCGAGGACGATCGCGACGCCGTGCAAATCATGACGATCCACAAAAGCAAGGGACTCGAGGCCGACGTCGTAGCTCTCTACGGAGGATTTTTCGCAAACAACCGGCCCGATCACGTCCTCATCTACCACCGCGGAAACGAACGGCGCCTCGCGATTGGCAGACGGGCGCGGGAGATCGAAGAGGCGGCGATCAAGAAAGAGCAGGCGGAGGAGGATCAACGATTGCTCTACGTCGCGCTCACACGCGCGCGCGCCAGGCTCATACTGCCCTACGTCCCCGAGGGAACGCTGAATCGAGACCTGTCGGGCTCCTATGCGCAACTGAACGATCGGTTGCGCACCCTCGATCGCGAAGCTCGATTGGAGACGCTCTTCACGACGGAAACTGTGGTCGCTCCAGCGTCAACAGATTCCAATGATGAACAAGAGAAGATCGAAACCGCGCCTGACGAGAATGCCTTGTGCGACTGGCTCGTGTCCGTGTCCGAGGACGGCGGCCTTGAGCGCGAATTCGCCGAGTTGGGCGTTGGGCATCGCGGCTTGATGATCGAATCTTACTCGTCGCTTCAGGCGGCGCGGGAAACTGCCACCGCCTTCGAGCCCGATGAATTCAAAACCAGCGTCGATGCCATCGATGCGCGTGCCGACAACGTCGATTTGCCCGGCGGCCGCCACGTCGGCATTTTCCTGCATGAGGCGATCGAGAAGCTCGATTTCAAGTCCTTTGGCGATGCCCCGGATCTGGAATCCTGGATGGCGCGGAACGACGTGCGCGAATTGTTCGCGAGCGCCATGCGCCGCCACGGCGTGAATAATCCGCGATGGCTGGCCCGTGGACGCGAGATGGTTTTCAACGCGCTCACCTCGCCGGTCGCGCTCGGCGAAACGGTACTCGAGCGCGCACTGTACCGGCTGCCCGCCGTCCGCGAAATGGAATTTGCGTACCCAATTCCCGAGAAACATCACTCGTTGCTCGGCGACGGCCCAAAAGGCGCGCCTGCTGTCGGGCGGGGCTACATCAAGGGGTTTATCGACTTGGTATTCCAGCGCGACCAGCTAATATACTTCGCCGATTGGAAGGGCGATCTTCTGCCATCGTATGAGCCTGCCGCAGTCGCACGGCACGTCGAACGCCATTATTGGTTGCAGGCGCGAATATACTCAGTCGGTATCGTGCGCCTGCTCGCAATCAACACCGAGCGCGACTACGAGTCGAGGTTCGGCGGTCTTTTGTACGTCTTTCTTCGTGGCGTCTCGCCGGCCGGTGACGGACAATCTGGATTTTACTTCGCAAGACCATCGTGGAATGAAATAGTCACTTATGAATCCGATCTATTGATTCGCGAACCCGACTCCGAGCTCCGCGCTTGAAAGAGAAATACTCATTACTCGGAATGGATACCGCGTGGCGACGCTTTGATTCCGCCCGTGACGGTAGCCGTTCCGCGTTCCACGCGCGCCTGCGCGCGCTCGAAGTCTCGGCGTCCGGGCTTAATCTTGCGCCTGAGTCGGTGCACCTGGCGGCCGAGCTCGCGGCCCTTGAACCGGCTCTGGAAGACAATGACCGAATCGCACTCATCGTGCTTATCCTCGTCTCGCTGGTAGCGCTTCAGGACGGAAGCACGCGCTTTCCGGTCGCCGGTCCGCTTTCGCAAGCGCCTATGCGGAGCGTGCTCGGTTCGCTCTGTGCCGATGGCTTTGGTGACGACGCCATCGCTACAATCGCTGCTTCGATCGAAGGCCTTGTCCAATCCGAGCGCGCATCAGCGGTAGTCGGCCGGCGGGAGGATGAATACAAACCTCTATTATATATCGCGCCTTACATAGTTCATCACCGCATTTATCACTGCGAGCGTGAACTGGCTATTCGACTTGCCGCGCTATTGACTACCGGTGCGCAGGAGCAGGCGGACCCGGAAAAACTTGGTCGCGCGCTTCAGGGTGTGATTGCTCGCCCCGTTATTGTGCAGGGCAAAAAGATTGTGATGTCTGATGAACAGTGCAACGTCGTCGCCGCTTCCGCGCGCACCGGACTAACGGTTGTCTCAGGTGGTCCGGGCACCGGTAAGACTTCGATTATCGTCGCGATCATGCGTCTGATGGTGCGGCTCGGCGTCGATCCCTCCCAGATTGCCCTGGCGGCCCCGACCGGAAAAGCCGCCTATCGGATGCGCGAGTGCATCGGCGAGTCGCTGACGCGAATAGAACGGCTCGACAGTGTGGACCAGGCACTCCTCGACGCGCGTCTCGAGCCCGCGACGATTCATCGCATGCTCGGTTACTCGCCCGATTCCGGGCGCTTCCGCCATCATCGCAACAACCCGCTCTCCGCCAAGGTGGTGATCGTCGACGAAGGTTCGATGCTCGACGTCACCTTGATGGAACGGCTGACGAACGCGATTCGGCCCGGAGCGCGGCTGATCCTGCTCGGCGATGCGAACCAATTGCCGTCGGTCGCTGCGGGTTCCGTGTTCCGCGATCTCGTCCCGTCTGCCGGGGACGATGCCGGTCCGCTCACCGCGGCATCGATGCGGCTCGAAGTGAATTATCGGATGAAGAGCGAAAGCAGCGCCGGCCGCTCCATTTTGGTCGCGGCCCGGTCGATTAACGACGGCGATACCAGGCTCCTGAATTCAACCGGCGAATCGAATACTCCGATTGTGGCGCGGCGCTCATCACCGGACGAACTCACGTTCGGCGGCGTTGAATTTATTGCAACCGCGCCGCGCGAACTCGGCCCGTTTCTGGATCGCTGGTACGCCGATCGAGTGCGCGGCGGGCCGGAAATCGCGGAATTGGTTGCGCATGAATACGTCGAACGCGATGGCCGTTTCGATGAGGCCGACTGCGGCCGATTGCGCTGCCTGTTCACGCACGCCGGAAAATCGCGCATCTTGTGCGTGACCCGCGTCTTCGAAACCGGTGCCGAGCGAATCAACGCGCGCCTTCATTCGCGCGCAGCCGAATCCGCGGGCGTCGCCGCAGAGCTCGCCCCGGTCGTGGTTGGCGAGCCGCTGATCGTGCTGCGCAACGACTACGAACGCGGACTCTTCAACGGCGACAATGGAATCAGACTGTGGGTCCGGCGCCGCGGCGGCGCGCAAGTCCCGATGGCGATATTTCCGCGCGGCGACAACTTCGTCGCCTTTCGCTTCGAGGCGCTGCGCGAATCCGTCGAGCTCGGCTACGCAATGACCGTGCACAAGGCGCAGGGCTCCGAGTTCGATTCGATCGCCATCGTGCTTCCCGAGCAACCCGTCGCGGTTTTGACCCGCGAGCTCATCTACACCGCCGTCAGCCGCAGCAGAACGTCGGTCGTCATCGTCGGCGGCGAATCGACGCTCAACCATGCAATCGCCGCTCGCGTCGAGCGATTCTCCGGACTCGCCGGCCGGATCAAACTGGCGCTCGCCGGTTAACAGTTAGCTCTTCGGCGTGTGCGAGATCAGGAATTCTCGCGCGCGCTGCACCGTTGCGCCAATCACGTCGGGCGTCTTCCAGTGGTCGATGAGTTCGCAGTTCGGTGCCAGCGCGGCGATTTCCTTCGAGGTTTCCGCCGGATGATAGTCGTCGTTGCCGCCAAGAATCAGCATCGGCGTTTTGCACGTCCGCACAAATTCGCGCGAAACGTTGAACACGAAATCGCCGCCGTACATCCGGTCGCGGAACTGCCGCAGCGCGGCGTCGTCAAGCTTTGGACGCTGCGCCTTCAGCGCCTGCGCCCAGCCGTCGAACATCGCGAAGAACATCTCGCGATTGCGCTGGCTGAGTCCGATTGGATTCTGCAGAATCGCGGCGCTGACCCGCAGCGGCGCAACTTTGATCACTCCCAGGCAGTACGATGATCCGATGCATCCGCCCATCAGGTGGCATTGCTTGATCCCAAGATGATCGAGCAGCGCAATATGATCGCCCGTGTAAGTGTCCCAGCCATCATCAGCGCTGATCGGCCCGGCCGACTTGCCGGCGTTGCGCTGGTCCATCGCGATCACGCGGAAGTTGGCCGCGAGTTCCTTGGTCGGGTCGAACGGGCTCGCGGCCCAGAACCCGATAGTCGAGCGCATCCCGCCGGGCGCAAATAGCAGAATCGGATACCCTGTGCCGTACTCCTCGTAGTATATCGATACGTCGGCGCGCTTGAACGTTGGCATCTTCAGGCTCCTTGCAAAAATGCTTGGAATGATTCTCCACGCACGCGCGCTCGCCGACGCCCGGGCTTCCCTCAGCTATGCCACGGCTCGACCAGGATCTTCGCGTGCGTCTCCGGTGACGCGAGATCCGCGAACGCCTGCGCCACTCCTTGCACGCCAACCTTGCCGGTGATCATCGGGTCGCCGTTGACTCGTCCCTCGGCGAGATGGCTCAGCGTCGCCGCGAACTCTTCGGGCGAATAGCCGAGCACGAACTGGATATTCAGCTCTTTGCTGATTCCCGTCAGCGGCTCGATCTGGTCGTGCTCCATGCATACTCCCACCACCACGATCCGCGCATTGCCCGGCGCCGCCGACATGATCGATTCGATCACGCCCGGCACCCCCACGCATTCGAAGATCACCGCGGGCCTGAGCGCCGGTCCCCGCATCCACGGCGGGATCATCGGCGCGTTGGCGGCATCGCTGTAGGCAGCCATCTGCCGCCAGCTCTCGTAGGGCGACTTCTCTTTTGGATCGACGACCAGGTCTGCGCCCATCTGCTGCGCCAGTTGGCGCCGCCGCGGCGAAAAATCCGCCGCTACGATCGGATGCACACCGCCGAGCTTGAGCGCCGCAATCACCGCCAGACCCACCGGCCCGCATCCGATCACCAGCGGCGCGTCATCTTTGCTCAGCCGCGCTTTCTGCACCGCGTGATAGCCCACCGCCATCGGCTCCGTCAGCGCCGCGCGCTCGGTGGAGAGCCCGTTGGGCACCTCGAGCAGCAGCAACTCCGTCAGCCGCATCAGTTCGCCGTAGCCCCCGGGACTTTCGTTCGAGTAGCCGATCGCCTCGACGCCGCCCGCCTTGATCACCACCGGCATCGAGCATACGCGCGTCCCCGCCTTCAATCGCTTTTGCGTCTGCGGCCCGTAATCGGCCACCTCCGCGCAGAACTCGTGACCCATCACGACGTCGCGAGCGAGATCCATCACGAACGGCGCTCCGGCTTTGCGCGACCCCTCCACCAGCTTCTCGGCATGCTTGAGCGTGTGCAGATCGGATCCGCATATTCCGCACGCGAGCGTTTTGACCAGCACCTCGCCCGGTCCGGGAACCGGCGCGGGAATGTCATCGACGACGAGCTTTTTGCCTCGCATTACCGCAGCGCGCATGACTCTTCTCCTTCATCGTTCTCCGCTACTCTAGCAGGGTTGCTCCATCGCTCGTAAAGTCCCCGCTCCCGCGATTCCCTTGCCGTTGCTTGTATTTGCACTGTGACTGTAATATGTCTCCCGGAGATTACAGCGATGGGCCGCAAGATTCTTTTCATCACCACCGATCAGCAGCGTTACGACGCGCTCGGATGCAACCGCGGCCGTGTCGCGCGCACCCCCGTCGCCGACTCGCTCGCCGCCGCCGGAATCAACTATCGCCGCGCCTACAATCAGAACACCGTCTGCATGCCCGCGCGCTCGACCATGATCACCGGCCAGTACGTCCGCACTCATGGCGTGTTCGCCAACGGCGTCCCGCTTCCCCTCGACGCGCCCAGCGTCGCCGCGTGGCTTCACGACCAGGCCGGCTATCGCACCGCCCTCATCGGCAAGGCGCACTTCGAGCCGATGTTCGATCTGGCCGGGCGATGGGCTGAGAACCGCATGGGCCGCGAAGGTTCCCACGGACCGCATCGCGGCTTCGATTGGATGGAACTTGCGATGCACGGGCCGATGGCCTCCTTCCACTACTCGATGTGGTTGCGCGCGAACTATCCGGCCGAGGTCGGCGGCTTCGTCACGATGCTGGCCGGCAGCGTCGGCGGCGACAGCGGCGCGCCCGAGGTCGCCTACAATCCGATTCCGCGCGAGCACTATCACACCGATTGGGTTGCCGACCGCACCATCGCTTATCTGCGCACGCTCGCGCCCGACGACGACTGGTTCGTGTGGATGAGCTTTCCCGATCCGCATCATCCATGGGATCCGCCGGCTGCCGAGGCGCGTCGGATCAACTGGCGCGATCTCGATCTCCCGCCCGGACATCCCGGCTCGCGCGCGAAAATCGAAAAAATCCTCGCCGCTAAGCCGCGCCATTGGCTCGATTGGTACCAGGGCCGCTTCCGCAACGAGGAGGGCGGCCCCTGGAACTTCGTGCCGTGCCAGATGACTCATGACCAGGTGCGCGAGATCAACGCGCTCGTCCACGTCAAAAATGAACTGATCGACCAGGCCTGCGGCCGCGTGCTCGCCGCGGTTGCCGCGCGCGGATGGGAGGCCGACACCGACGTCTTCTTTACCTCCGATCACGGCGAGCTGCAGGGCGACTTCGGCCTGCTGTTCAAAGGCCCCTATCACGTGGACGCGCTGATGCGCGTGCCTCTCATCTGGCGTCCCGCACCGTCGGCAAAATTGCCCGCCGCCGAGGTCTCGGAGCCGGTCGGACATCTCGATCTGGCGCCGACCTTCTGCGCCATCGCCGGCGCGCCGGTCCCCGATTGGATGCAGGGTGCCGCGCTGCCCACCGCCGCCGGCGCGCCGCGCCAGCGCGCAATCACCGAATGGGACAGCCAATTCGCGCAGCTCGGGATGCATCTGCGGAGCATCTTTTCCGACGGTTTCGTCTGCACCGTGTACGAGCCTTCGACCCGTGACATCGGCTTTGACCTCGCGCGCGCGTACCAGGCGCTGCGCATCGAGCCTCCTCTCCCCGACATCCGCTACGACGGTACCGAGGGCGAGCTCTACGATTTGCGCGAGGATCCCCTCCAATGGCGCAATCTCTGGAATGACGCAGGCTACGCCAGGCTCAGATCCGATCTCATCGCCGACCTCTACGATCATCTTCCGCCCGAGCGGACTGCGCGGCTGACCGTCGACGCCCCCGCTTGACATCGATCGAAGCTTCGACTGGCTTGTGTCGGCCCTGCTCACGGGTTTTTCGACCCCTCACCCGCAAGCTGCCTTGCAATTCACAAATGGTTAATCTTCGATAGTCGCCGAGCCAACGCCACGCGCGCGGGCGCGCCTTCTCTACACGCAAATTCGCGCATATTTACGCAAATTCGCGCCCTGCCATCACCCCACTTGACGACCTGCTAACTTCGCGTTACCTGATTGCCAGTAATGTCCGAAATCGCGGAGAGCCCGGCCTCTCAGCGGCTTTCCGCCAGGGGAGTCAGCGATGAACAGCATGGCGCGTATGGCTGTATTCGTTGTCTTGGGATCGGCAATGATGGTCCTGGCCCTGATGGTAGCCAGCTACCTGTCCACCGCTGCCGGTTAATCCGAACCCGCTGCCCGCCGCATCCGACCTGACGGGCGAGCCTTCTTCCGGCCATTTTTTTCAGCGGCTCGTCGAAGCCGCACGCAAGGGTCTTGCGCACTGACGATTTCGCGCGCGCGTCCCCTTGTCTATTCTGACGGATCGGACACCAACGTGAGCGAAGTACCGCCCCAGTTCGTTGCGCAGCACGCGCCAGCCCTGGCGCGCCTGTGCAAACGCGCTCGCGCCGCGCGATGGAACGTCAGCGATGATTCCCTGGGCGATGCGGCCTGGCGCGGCGCGCGCGCGGCGGGCGTGCTCGACCGCGCAGGCATCGATTCGTTCATAGACGCGCTCCACGCCGAGGACTTGAGCTTGGCACTCGCGTGCCGGACTGGAGAATCTGCCCCGTGGGAGCATTTCATCACCAGTTTCAGGCCGGCGCTTTACGCCGCCGCGCGTGCGATTGCCGGCGACGAGATGCGTGGCCGTGAACTGGCAGATTCGTTATGGGCCGAGATGTACGGCTTGGAGGTTCGCGACGGCCGCCGCCGCTCGCTGCTGGGCTACTTCCACGGCCGGAGCTCGCTATTGACCTGGTTGCGCGCCGTTTTAGCGCAGCGTTACGTCGATTACATCCGCTCTCAGAGCCGCACTCAGCCCCTCGACGACCATGCCGGGCAGGCGCTTGTGAACCAAAGCGGCGATCGTGCCGATAATACCGATCTGGCCGGCTCCGACCGCGCCCGCTACGTCGCGATGCTGGGCAAGGCGCTCGACGCCGCGCTCAAGTCGCTCGCGCCGCGGGACCGGATGCGGATGGGCTATTACTACCGGCACGCGCTCTCGCTCAAAGAGATTGGCCGCGTGATGGACGAGCATGAGTCCACGGTTTCGCGCAGACTTGCGCGCACGCGCGACCATCTCAAACGCGAGATCGAGCGCACGCTGCACGACGGCGACAAGCTGAGCCAGGACCAGATTCGGCTGTGTTATGATTTCGCGGCGGGCGATTTGCAGCTCGATCTTTCACGCGCGCTACCGGACCTCGAATGAATCGACCCGCAGACTGCAATTTTCCGGCCGCGGCCCGTTCCAAGAGAGAGGAATCGTGAAAGTGAAAAAGTGAAAAAAGTGAAAAGTGAAAAATGAAAAGTGAAAAACGCGGATAGAAATAGCGAGCCGCTCGACGCAATCCTGCGCCGTGCGATGCTTCAGCGGCCGGGTGCGGCGACACCCGAATGCGCGGACCCGGATTCGCTCGCCGCATACTGCGACCGGTCCTTGGCCGCGCCGGACCGCGAGCGTCTGGAAGCTCATTTTGCCGATTGCGTGCGATGCCAGATGCAGTTGGCGGCGATCGCGCGCGCCGCCGGGCGCGCAAGCGATGCAAGCCCGGCGTCCGCGATCGCGTGGTTGCGAAGATGGCGGATCGCGATTCCCGCGCTCGCGGCCGTCGCAGCCGTGGTCGTCGTCATTAGGACGATGTTTCCCGGAAACGAGGAGTCGCAGCGCGGCCCGCTCGTCGCGATGGCCAAGCATGAAGCTCCGCTCATGGGTCTCGCCGCACGGGCCCCCGCGCCGCCGTCGCCAGCCGTCGCGCCGGCTTCGCCAGTTGCCGCGTCAGCACCGAACGAGCTCGCGATGAATGAGGCCAGGCCGGAGGCGGCGCCTCGCGCGCAAGCGATGAGCGGCGAAGTTACCCACAGAATGGCCGGACGCGCGGCGGCTCCCGGCGCGCCAGCGATGAGCGCGCCGTCGGGTGCGGCTGCGAACGTTGGAGCGCAAGGTTTCGGCGGCGCGGCGGTTGGCGCGGCGGTTGCCGCCCGCGCGGTAGGCTCGAGTGGCGGAGCGGTGGCGGGGGCAGAAGTGCTCGTGACGATTTCGCCGCCCGACCGATCTGTTACGTGGATCGTCGGCAAGAACGGAATGGTCCGGCGCCGCGACGCGGATGGCGGGACGCACATCCAGCATAGCGGCGTGAACACCGACCTGATTGCCGGCGCGGCGCCGTCGGCGGCCGTATGCTGGATCGTGGGCCGCGCCGGAACGATCATCCGCACTACAGACGGCGAGCATTGGGCGCTGGTCCCGGCGCCCACCGCGGATAACCTTGTGGCAGTGGCCGCAGGCAGCGCTAACGACGCAACAGTCACGACCGCCGGCGGGCGGAGTTTCGCCACCTCCGACGCTGGCGCGACCTGGCATCCGCAGTAACGCCCGCGCTACTCGATCCTAACCTCTCTCTACGGATTTGACGTCGCCGCGGGCGCGGGCGTTCGCGACCAGAGCGTGAAATGGTCCGTCGTCAGGACCGCGCGGAAGCCGTTGCGCGACAGAAAGTCTTCTGGAACCAGCACCAGCGGGAGCAACTGAATCGGCGAATCGCTGATGACGGCCGGGACTTTTCCACTGGCAATCGCGTCGCGCATCTGTTCGGTCCAGAAGTGCCGGGTGTCCGAGATGAGCTGGAAAAAATCTGCCGCGCCGAGGCGGCGGCGCGCGGCGAAGAAGCCCTCGCGATCGTACTCGGCTTTCGCTTCGCGATACACGCCGTAGGGTTCAGGATAGCGGATCAATTCGCGGCGTCCGGCCTCGAAGCATACGAACGACGGCGCGATCACGTCCTCGTCGGGGTGGCTTACGGCGCGCAACGCGTCGGCGAGCCGCGAGATTTCCGCGCGCGGCACGAAGCCGAAGCCATAGACGGCGCCATGCAGCCAGCTATCGTTGACGATCGGCGTGATCCAGATTAGAAAAATCGCGATCAGCACCGCACGCCCAGCAAGCAGCTTCCATTGACGCGGCGCCGCCTCCCCGGCGATCGGATCCCGCCTGGGCAAGACAAGCGCCGTCGCGCCGATTGCTGCGACGATCGCGATGAACGGGATCGCCTCGAGATAGTTGTGTGCCCACGAGGTCGGACTCAGCACGCCGTAAAAGGCGTACTCAGCGGCAACGATCGCGAGCACCAGCATGACGGCGCGACTGAATATCCGATCCGCGATCAGCCGGATGCATCCAAGGACGAACAGCGGCGCGAGCACGTCCAGGATCATCCGTGGGAAAAGTGCGATGCTGAGGACCGTGTCGCGCCCCTTCAGAAAATGAAACACGAACGTCTGGAATATGAACTCGTCGCCGTAGAGCCGGTAGAGAATCGCGCTGAACGCGCCGAGTGCGAGCGCGAAGACGGCGCCCGCAACGACCGCGCCCGCGATTCGGCGGTAAGCGACGGCGATGAACACCAGCATCACGGCAAATGGAATCACCGCCGTCAACTTGATCGCGCAAGCGACAAAGAAAATGGCCGCGAGAATCGCCGCCTGGCGAATCGCCGGTATCGTATCGTCGAGCGCGACGATCGCCCCGAGGATAATCAGCGGCGCGACGAAGCTCTCGCGCTCGTAAGCGTGATAGCGAAAGACGAGCGAGCTGTATGCGTATAGAATCGACGCGGCGATCGCGGTCGGGCGGCCGGCGGCGCGGCGCGCCAGCGAGTAAGTCAGGATGCTGGCGGCGAAAATCGCCGCCTCGTTCAGGATTTCGATCGACAGATGGCTTGTGCCGAACAACTTGAGATAGCATCCCGCAATCCATTCGAGCAGCGGCATATGCGGGTGAACGAAATCCAGGTACGGGCGCATCCCGGCGCTCACGAACCACGCGCTCTCGAGGTAGAAATCGTCCTCGACCCACACCTCGGGATAGAGCAGCCGCACGATTCGCGGGATGAGCAGCGCGACGACAAGCCATGCGCCAATGCGCGCGGCGTCGGCGTTGTCCGGATTCGCGGAGACGTGCCGCGATGAGCCCCGCGAAGTCATCGAAACCGCCTGTCATGGCTCCGTCGGGCGTTCCAATGATGCCCAGCATCCTCGAATGGGGAATCCTCGCTGCGATCATACTGCTCGCAATAATGATGGTGAGATCTACCGGCTCGCAACGCGGATACGAATTGATGCCGTGGCCGGATGGGCTCGAGTACGCCGCATCTGCGGTGAACCTGGCAAATGGTCGCGGAGCAGTTCTGCATTTCGGTGGATATACTTACCCGTCGCGCTATACCTGCGGCTACCCGCTGATCCTGGAATCCTTCTACCTCTTATGTGGCGAACACGTTTCGCCGTTCTTCTTCTCGTTGTTTCTCGGGATGCTCTCGGTCTTCGTCGCTTTCAGTTTGGCTCGCCAATTATTCGGGCGCGCTGCCGGATTGATTGCGGCGCTGTTGCTCGCGCTTTCCCCCGTCTTCATCACCTATTCGTACCTCGTGATGAGCGACGTGCCCACGTTGTGGGTGACGATTACAGCCGCGCTGATACTGGCGGACCAGACGTCGGAGCGCGCAACCCGATCGCCGAGCTGGATGCGAATGTCGGTATGGCTGATGTTCGGTCTCTTAGGCGGGTTCTCGACGATCATCCGTCCGACCAACGCTACCATCCTTGTTGGTCTCGCGTTGTGCGTCGTGATGGTGCCCCTTGGACATCAAGGTGAGCATCGAGATTCGCCGAGCCTGTTCAAAGTAGCCATCGCAGTAGCAATCGGTTTCGCGATTCCGGTCGCATTGCAGTTGCATCAGAACGTGATGAATCTCGGCAGCGCATTCGCGAGCGGCTACGCGTGGTGGGTGCCGGAGGTCTACGGCGCGGGCGGCAGGACATTCAGCACCGCGTACCTGTTTGGTCCCACGATGCCGCGAAATCCGCACGGCAACGTGCTCATTTACATCACGACGCTGCTCGGCCTGGACGGGATGCTCGGTGATCCCGGCAATGCACGCTACTTCCTCTACCCGTTCGCGGCGGCTGTATTCGCGCTTGTCGGGTTCATCGCGATCTTTCGCGCGCCCGAAAGATCCACGGCACGCCGCCTGATCTGGTTCGGGCTCGGATACCTTACCGCCCTAACGGGGGTTTACTGCTTCTACCTGTTTACCGACGTGGCCTTTATCCTGCCGGCGGCATTCATATTGTTTATCGCGGCAGGCGCGGGAGCAGCGTCGGCGAATCAATGGATGCGCGATGTGCTGCGTAACCGCAATCGAAGCGCCAGTCAGTTCGCCGGAGCCGCGGGAGTGATCGTGCTCGATCTGCTGCTGGTCGTGTCGATTGCTTCGGAAGTGGCCGTGCGCTTGAGCGCGCAGCCCGCGGACTCCGCGATGGTTGCAGCCCTGGAGTCGGCAGATTCCAGGCTGCCGCGCGACGCGACCGTGGTCAGCAACATCTCGCTGCAGTTTCTCGAACTGTATTTGCCTGCGGAAAATCGCCACTTCGTCGGCCTCAACTCACTCGACCCGGGCGAGAAGTTCACCGACTACCATCTGCATCGCCTGTACGAAAAACGAGCCGCCGGATGGAACGGCGCGGTGCCGCCGGTCGTGTTCGACGGTTCTCAAATGTCCGCCGAGGCGGACTCGCTCGCATCGGCGATTGGCGCGAAGACACCGGTCTTCGTTTTGATCGCCGCTCCCGAGTCGCAGAATTACGCCGGCGTGCTCAAGACCGAACTCGATCAATTACAGGGGAAATTCACCTTCGAGCCTGAGCTGCAGACCCGGCAAGTCGCGCTGTATCGGCTGACGACGAAGTAGGAAATTACGCGGTGATGCTGGTGGGGGGCGGATCGATCGCCGGCGGGCCACCGTAGCGCCGGCGGCAAATCGCATACGCGGGCCAGACGCATGCGCCGAGCAGGGTCGCCAGGAGGAAATCGGCCTTGCCGACCCCGGTTGAAATGGCCAACCCGAACGTCGCGACCCACGTCAGGATCGGAAGCGATCCGACGAGCGCGAGACCGACGCGTCCGCCGCCAATGGTGAACATCCCGGTGCGATTCGGCATCCGTTTCCGCAGCCGCACCAATGCAAGCAGCTCCAACGCAAGCGCCGCCATGTAGAAGAATACGTCGAGCACGACCAGCGCGACGAATCCGACCGGCACGAGCAGCGTGAAAACGATGCAACAGAGCAGAATCGACTTGCCCGGCGTCGCGGTCGCGGACCAGAGCTCGGCCAGCGGTGGCGACAGATAGCGCTCGCGAGCGAGCACGAACGGCATCCGCGATACCCACAGCATCGCGGCCTCGAACACCGCGAACGACATCACCGCGCCGCCGAGCGCCAGCGCGCCGCCGAGAGCGGGTCCGCCGATGGCGTAGCCCACGCGCGCGAACGAGCCGGTTCCCCAGTCCGCGGCGGTGACGGTGCCCGAGACCGACACCGCGAGCGGAAGCACGTAGCCGGCGGTGATTATCGGCAGCGCGATCAGGATGGCGCGCAAATAGTTACGCCGCGGATTTTCGATTTCCGCGGACACCACGCTCAGGTTTTCCCATCCGCTGAAGTTCCATATGACTACCGTCAGTCCGGCCGCCATCGCGCCCCACGGATCTGCGCCGAACAGCGGCGGCGCCGGCATCGTGAAATGGATCAGGCGCGGGAGGCCAACGATTACCAGCGCCGCGAACGGCGACACGAGGATCGCGACGAGCACGATCGACGCCATCCCGACCGGCCTGACACCGAGAAAATTAAGTCCGCCCGCCAGCCACACCAGCGCGACGCCGATCGCAATTTGGGCCGTCGGCCCGAGCGGCAGGATGAACGAAAGATAGCCGGCGAAAAGCACCGGATAAATCGCCATGTCCACCGCGGTGTAAAGAATTGTCAAATAAGCCTCGGCGAAGCCGGCGAACGGTCCGAGCGCTTCCTTGACCCAGAAGTAGAAGCCGCCTTCCACCGGCATCAACGCCGTCAACTCCGCCGCCATCAGCGCCGTCGGCAGGCTCAGCGTCAGCGGCACGATGAGACACAGCATCAGCGTCAGGCGCGGCCCCGCCATCCGGACCGCATCCTCCAAACCGTACGCGCCGCCGCTCACGACCAGGTACATCACGCATGCGAGCGCGATGAGCCCTAGCTTGCGCGGCGGCGAACGATGCGCGCGCGGGGTGGCGCTCGCGGGCGTCGGGTAACGCGTGTTTTCCGTCGGTACGTGCGGCAATTTCGGGGTGGCTCCGGCCCCCCTGCCTAGCCGAGGCGATGCGCGCTGGCAAGCGGGCAAGGGATCAAATAAGGCTTGCGCAGTCGCATCCAGTCGCGGAATTCCTATAATATAGCGTGGTACTAGCCCGAATTGAGCAGCTCTTCCGGGAATCTGTTTCGATCATGATATTTTTCAGTACACGCGCGATCATCGCACTCGGTGCCGCGTCGATTGCGTTTGCCGGCTGCACCCAAATCACAAGTGCGAAGCCCGAGCTGGTTCGCACCGTCAGCGTGAGTGGGGATAATCCCTTCGGCGGCGCGCCGGCGGTGGAGGTCCCCTCCGATGCACGCGCGATGAGCGCGTTCCTCAAGGCCGAGGTCGCGATGAATGAAGGCGACCGCGAAGAGGCGCTCAAGGATTACGCGGAGGCGGTCCAGTACGATCCCAGCAACGCCGCGCTCAAGGTCCGCCTGGCCACGCTCTACGTCCGCGACGGGCGCCTGAAGGAGGCGCTCGATCAGGTGAACCAGGCGCTCGCCATCAATCCCGATTCTGCCGACGCGCGTCTGCTCGCCGCCGGCATCAGCTCGGCGCTCGGTGACGACCCGACCGCGGAAAAGGACTACCGCGAGGTCTTGCGTCTCAATCCGAAAAACCAGGAAGCCTATCTCTATCTCGGCACCCTTTACGCCAAGCGCGGCGATTACGGCGAAGCCGAGAAGACCTTTGAGCAGCTGATCACGCTCGATGCCAATTCATTCCTTGGCTACTACTACGCCGGCAAGGTGATGGTGGCCTCGAAGAACTACCTGGCCGCCGAGAAATATTATCAAAAAGCGCTCGATCTCAATCCGCAGTCGGAGCTGGTGTTGCTCGATTTTGCGCTGTTGCGCGAGCGCGAGGAGCGGCCGCAGGACGCGCTCGTCTATTACAACAAGATCACCCAAATCAATCCGAACAACGAGCTGGTTCGAAAGCGCAAAGCGGAAATCCTGGTCGGTCAGAAAAAATACGACCAGGCTTTGGACGAGCTCAAACGCGCCGAGCAGGTCGAAACCAATCCCGCCGACACCCGCACCAAGATCGGCCTGCTGTACGTCGAGCAGGGCAATTTTGACGACGCCGCGACCGAGTTCAATCTCGTGCTCGGCTCCGAACCCAACAACTACCGCGTCCACTATTACCTCGGCACGGTGTACACCGAGCTCTCCGAGAACGACAAGGCCATCAGCGAGTTCAACAAAATTCCCGCCGACAACGAGCATTACGTCGAGTCGCGCTTGCAGCTCGCCTACCTCTACGACAAGCAGAACAAGTACGACGACGCGCTCGGCGCGCTCAAGGACGCGCTCGCCAAAAAGCCCAACGACCCCGAAATCACCGGCTTCATGGTCGGCGTCTATCAGGAAAAGAAGGATTATCCGACCGCGATCGACTTCGCGCGCAAGATGGTCGCGGCCGATCCCAAGAATGACAAGTTCCACTTCACGCTCGGCGCGGCGCTCGATCAGAACAAGCAGCGCGACGAAGGCATGGCCGAGATGAAGAAGGCGATCGAGCTCAATCCCGCCAATGCGCAGGCGCTGAACTACCTCGGCTACAGTTACGCCGAACAGGGCACCAATCTGGTCGAGGCCGAAAAGCTAATCAAGCGCGCGCTCGATATCGAGCCCGGAGACGGCTTTTACGTCGACAGCCTGGGATGGGTTTACTTCCAGAAAGGCGACTACAAGCGCGCCGTCGAGGAGTTGGAGCGCGCGGTCAACCTGACCGGCAGCGACCCCACTATCACCGAGCATCTTGGCGACGCCTATCGCAAGCTGGGCAAAGTCAAGGAAGCAGGCCACGAGTACTCCGACGCGCTGAAGAAGGCGCAGGAAACCGACCAGGTCGCACGGCTCAAGGATAAAATTCAGGTCCTGCAGAATGCCGCCAGCGCCGGCCACTGAACGCGCTCGGCGCCGAAAATCAGTTTTGTTGCTCGCGGCGGGTGCATCGATGCTGCTGCTGGCGGCGCTCGAAACTTCCGCCTGCATCGTCATTCGTACTCCCCCCGTTCCAGAGCCCCCGTCGCCAATCCCGGGCTTCGACGCCGCCAAATATCAAGTCCAGAAATTGATCGCGGCGCTGGCCGAGCGTGACAAGGGGCTCGACTCGATGCAGACCCCGGCCGTCATGGAATACACTGCCGGCGATCAGCACGTGAAGGCCAGGGAGGAAATCGTCGTCAAGCGGCCCGGCAATCTGCGCGTCGAGGCGATGGCGGCGTTCGGCGTGGCATTGCTGCTCGCGGCACAGGGCTCGGAACTCGCAATCTTCGAGCCGGGGCGCAATCGCTTCATGCGCGGCAATGCGACCGCCGACACGCTCTACCGCTACGTGCGAATCCCGATGGCGCCCGCGGACGCCGTCGGTCTGCTGATGGGACTCGCGCCGCCCGAGTTCGCGCTCACCGCCGGCGCGGACTCGGTGTCGTACGACGGCGCGATGACGGTCGCGTTGTACGGCAGCACCGCCTCGGGGACTCGCGAGCTTGGATTTTCCGCCGGCAATCTCGTGATGGTGCGGGAAACGGCGGCCAACGGCAACGGCCGCGTCAGTTACGAGGTGCGTTACAGCGACTATCATGATATCGGCGGAGTGATGTTTCCCTACGTCGTCGATGCGACTTTTCCGGCGGCCGGCAGCCACGTGACCTTTCGTTATCTCCGGCCGATCGTCAATGGAGCCATCCCCGATTCGACGTTCGTGCTGACACCGGCTCCAGGAACCACTCTGATGAATCTGAGCCTTGACGATTTCCGTGCGCTGGCAAATGAAAGCTGAAAGCCGGCGCCGGCGAATTCTGCCCGTCCTGACCTGCGCGATTGCCATATCGTCGCTCGCGATTTTCACCGGATGCCGCGTGAACCGGCCCGCGAGCGATCACGCAACCAGTCAAATCCTCTACAGCGCCGTGCTCAGCGATCCGCGCACCTTCAATCCGATTCTGATCACCGACGCGACCTCGGGCACGCTGACCGGCGATCTGTTCGAGAGCCTGATCCGCCTCAACCCCGTCACTACCCTGCCGGAGGCGGGCCTGGCCGAGAAATGGGACATCGCGCCCGACAGCAGGACGATTACCTTTCATCTCCGCCGCGGCGTGAAATGGTTTGACGGCCGGCCCGTCACCGCGCACGACGTTCTGTTCACGCTCGACGTCATCTACGATCCCAAGGTGCCCAACAGCATCCGCCCCGCGATCACCATCGACCACCAACGCATCGCCGCCGACGCGCCCGACGACTACACCGTCGTCATGCATCTGCCCAAGCCGTTCGCTCCGTTGCTCTATTCAATCGGCATTCCGGTTATGCCGGCGCACATCCTCGAGCCCGTGTGGAAGGCGGGAAATTTCAACCATACCTGGGGCATCGACACGCCCCCGGACAAGCTCGTCGGCGACGGCCCGTATCACATGACCCACTACGCGCAGAGCCAGCTCGTCCGCTACGATCGCAACAACGACTATTGGATGAAGGACGAGCACGGCGGTCAGTTGCCGCGCCTGCACGGGCAAACGGTGACCATTGTGCCGGACCAGAACACCGAATATCTGCGCTACCTGTCGGGGCAAATCGACATCTACGGCCCGCGCACCGAGGAGGTTTCGCCGCTTCAGGACAAGGTGAAGAACCACGAACTCGACGTCACGGTTCGGCAGATGGGAATCGACACGGGCACGCTGTTTTTCACCTTCAACCGCAATCCGCGCCATTACGTCAAAGGCGCCGCGACCAATCCGAAGATCGACTGGTTCACGGACCTGAAGTTCCTGCAAGCGATGGCGCACATGATTGACAAGAAATCGATGATCGATCTCGTCTTTCACAACCTCGCGGTGCCGGCGGTGGCGGACATCTCGCCCGAGAACAAAATCTTTCACAATCCCGATCTCAAGGATTACGACTACGATCCGAAACTGGCCGCCGACATGCTCGAGGCGGCCGGCTATCATCTCGCAAAACCCGGCGTGCGCACCGATCCGAAAGGCAATCGTCTCGAATTCGATCTCACCACCAACACCGGCAACCCCGAGCGCAACGAAATGTGCACCATCTTCAAGCAGGACGTCGAGAGCCTCGGCATCAAGGTCAACTATCGGCCGCTCGAGTTCACCACGCTGGTGGACAAGCTCGATTCGTCTTTCGACTGGGATTGCGTGCTGATGGGATTCACCGGCGGTATCGAGCCGAACGATGGCGCGAACTTTTATCGCTCATCGGGCAACCTTCATTTGTGGAATCCGAATCAGCCCAAACCCGCCACCCCGTGGGAGGCGGAGATCGACATTCTCCTCGACCAGGGCGCGTCCGAAATGGATCCCAACAAGCGCGCGCCTTACTACTGGAAGATTCAGCAAATCCTCCACGACCAGCTCCCGATACTCGAGACCGTCCGCTCACAACGCTATTCGTCGTGGAAAAACTCGCTGGAAAACTATCAGCCCAAGGTCTGGGGCACGTACAAGCCGGAGTGGATGCAATTCAAGGCCGACTGAACATCCGCCGCGCCACGCACGTCGAAACCATCAGGCCGCTGACAAGATGACCCGCTTTCTGATCCGCCGCCTGCTCAACATGATCCCGCTCATCCTCGGGATCACTTTCATTTCGTTCCTCGCGATGTCGCTGGTGCCGGGCGACTTCGTCTCCAACCTCAAACTCAATCCAACCATCACGCCCGAGGTCATTCACCAGCTCGAGGCGCAGTTCGGTCTCGATCAGCCGCTGATGGTCCGTTACTTCAAGTGGTTGTGGGGCGTGCTGCATCTGAACTTCGGCTTCTCGCTCCAGTACCGCGTGAGCGTCACCGGCCTCATCGCGTCGCGCGCTTTCAACACCATCATCCTGTCGCTGAGCAGCATGATTTTCTCGTGGGTGATCGCGATACCGATCGGAATCATCGTCGCGGTCAATCAAAATTCCATCTGGGATCGCTTCCTCTCCTTCCTCGCGTTCTTCGGGATGTCGGTGCCGAGCTTTTTCCTCGCCTTCCTCATGATGTACCTGGCGCTGAAAACCGGATGGTTCCCGATTGGCGCCACCTACTCGCCCGACTACTCCACGCTTGATCCGCTGAGCCAGGTCGCCGATCGCATCAACCATCTCATCCTGCCGGTCTTCGTGCTTGGCATCTCCGGCACCGCGGGCCTGATGCGCCTGATGCGCTCGCAGATTCTCGAAATCAAGAATTCGGAATTCGTGCGCACCGCGCGCGCCAAGGGATTGTCCGAGCGCGTC
>Ga0074044_10001536_pt1 | contig 20766 bp, 28 predicted proteins | sample BogForMeECP23OM1_FD_94443 | JGI IMG/M metagenome (GOLD analysis project Ga0074044, IMG submission 94443) | Bog forest soil microbial communities from Calvert Island, British Columbia, Canada - Bog Forest MetaG ECP23OM1 | ecosystem: Environmental > Terrestrial > Soil > Wetlands ...
GCTGGCGGCAATGTTCAGCGCGATGGGCGTGTTCGGAGGCTACTTGGTCGGCGTGGTGCTGATCGGTGTTGACGAGGGCTCGTTCTGGTCGCAGATGCAGAACGCGGTGGATTTTCGCGAGGATATATTGAACGGCGTGATTAAAAGTTTTGTGTTCGGCATTGCTGTAACATGGATTGCGCTGTTCGAAGGCTACGACGCCCCGCCAACGGCGGAGGGGGTCTCGGGCGCAACTACGCGTACCGTGGTTACCTCGTCGCTCGTAATCCTGGCGCTGGATTTTATATTGACTTCATTTATGTTTCGGGGGGTGTAATGGAACGCTCGACGCTCGATTTATGGGTGGGATTGTTCGTTTGCGCCGGTATCGGTGCCTTGCTAGTGCTTGCACTCAAGGTCGGCAATATGAGCGGCTTCGACGCGAAAGACACCTACCAACTACAAGCCAAGTTCGATAATATCGGAGGACTCAAGATTCGTGCACCGGTCAAAAGCGCCGGCGTGGTGATCGGTCGTGTCGCCAACATCCAGTTTGACGACGCTCGATTCAAGGCCACGGTAGCGATGAGTATCGACCAACATTTTAAATTTCCGAAAGACACCTCAGCGTCAATCCTGACTTCGGGGTTGCTCGGCGAGCAGTATATTGGGCTCGATGCCGGCGGCGATGAAACGATGCTTAAGGACGGTGACAGCATAACGCTGACACAGTCAGCAGTGGTGCTGGAAGAGATGATCGGTAAGTTTCTTTACAACAAGGCGGCGGAAGGCAATACTTCCAAATGACCGCGTTATTCGATAAAAAGGAGACTGTTGCAGTGATACGTTGGCTATTCGGTTTGTTCGTTGGCGCGTCTTTCACGGCGTCGTCGTTCGCACAGTTGCCGGAGATGACGCCCGATACGCTTGTCAAAAAAGTTACTGAAGACACCCTTGCGATCGTGCGCTCCGACCGCGACATTCGCGCCGGCAATCGCAAAAAAATAATTGACCTCGTCGAAACCAAAATACTGCCGTATTTTGATTTTACACGGATGACGCGACTTGCAATGGGGAAAAACTGGCGACAGGCCGATTCTCAGCAGCAGCAAATTCTCGTTAGTGAATTTCGCGAGCTGCTCGTCAATACGTACGCGTCGGCGTTTACGACTTACAAGGATCAGACTGTCGATATCAAGCCATTGCGGATGGAGTCGGGCGACACCGATGTCGTGGTCAGAACAATAATCAATCAGCAAAACGGGCAGCCGCCAGTCACGATCGATTACAACATGGAGAAAGTCGATAATGGTTGGAAAGTTTACGATTTTACGGTTGAGGGCGTGCGCTGGGTACAGAATTATCGCAACACCTTCAATAACGAAGTGCAGAATGGTGGCGTCGATGGTCTGATCAAGACATTGCAGGACAAGAACAGATCGCTGGCGCAAGCTTCCAGCAAATGATCGAGCACGATGGCAACACCGCTCGCATCAGCGGAGCATTGACGCTGGCAACGGCTTTATCCTTGCACGACGCGGTCAAGGAACTCCTTGCCGCAGGCGATGTGGTAGTGGATTTGAAGGCGGTAACCGAGGTGGATTCATCAGCGTTAAGTCTGCTACTCGAGTGGCGGCGCGAGGCGCAACGCCGTAACGTACATATTAGCTATCGCAATTTCCCCCCAAATCTGACCAGTCTGGCGACGCTCTACGGCGTCAACGAGATCGTCGCCGGTGACTAGACACGCGCCACCCGCATCTGCGTGATACTACCTGAACAAGTCAAGGCTCACATTGAACAAGGACTCGAATGCATGCTAGTGCAGGTCACGGGTGACGGACGCCATTTCGAGGCGGCAATCGTAAGTCCGGCATTCCGCGGCCTGCGCAAGGTGCAGCAGCATCAACTGGTCTATCGTGCGCTGGGTGACCGTATGCGCGAGGAAATTCACGCATTATCGATGCAGACTTATACGCCGGAAGAATGGGCCGCTAAACAAGTCTGATATTTCCGCCATGGACAAGCTAGTAATCGAAGGCGGTGTTCCGCTTACGGGGCAAGTGCATATATCTGGCGCTAAAAACGCCGTATTACCGATATTGTGTGCGGCGCTCCTTTCCGAAAAACCACTACGCGTGACCAACGTGCCGCATCTGCATGACGTGACGACGATGCTGAGTCTGCTCGCACAGATGGGGGTTGCGGTGTCACTTGATGAAAAGCTTGGCGTCGAACTCAATGCTACGGCGATCAACAATCCGCTGGCGCCGTATGATCTTGTCAAAACCATGCGTGCATCAATTCTGGTGCTTGGTCCATTGCTGGCGCGTCACGGCGAGGCACGCGTATCAATGCCCGGCGGTTGTGCAATCGGTCTGCGGCCAGTTGACCAGCATATCAAGGCACTGCAGGCGATGGGCGCGACTATTGACATCGAACACGGCTACGTTCACGCGCACGCCCCGCGGCTCCACGGCGCGCGCATCGTGATGGATTTGATCACGGTGACCGGCACCGCGAATACGATGATGGCCGCGACGCTTGCAGACGGCGAAACCATCATTGAACATGCCGCGCGCGAGCCAGAGATCGTGGATCTTGCCGATGGTTTGAATGCAATGGGCGCGCGCGTTACCGGCGCAGGCGGCGATGTAATACGCATTGAGGGTGTTACGCAATTGCATGCGGCGACTCATCGCGCAATGCCGGATCGCATCGAAACCGGGACTTTTCTCGCCGCCGCCGCCGCTACCGGTGGGAAAATTGAACTCACGCAAACGCGCACCGATACTCTCGATACCGTCATCGAAAAATTGCGCGCCGCCGGTGCGCGCATCGATATCCTCGGTGATCGCATTTCCCTGTGCATGGACGGGCCGCCGCGCGCAGTCAATGTGCGCACCGCGCCCTATCCGGCGTTTCCCACTGACATGCAGGCGCAGTTCATGGCGCTGAACAGTATTGCGCGTGGCACCGCATTGATTACGGAAACCATTTTCGAGAACCGCTTCATGCATGTGCAGGAGTTGCGCCGGCTTGGCGCGCAGATCGAAGTCGAAGGCAATACCGCAGTGGTGACGGGCGTGGAACGACTCGATGGCGCAACGGTGATGGCGACCGACCTGCGCGCGTCGGCGAGCCTCGTGTTGGCGGGATTGATCGCCCGGGGCGAGACCACGATAGATCGCGTTTATCATCTCGATCGCGGCTATGAGGCGATTGAAGAGAAACTGTCCAGACTGGGTGCGCGTATCCGGCGGGTACATTGAAGCAAATAAGCGCCCAGAGTACGCAAAGGCACGGCAATGAATAGCTTTCGGTTTTTTGTGCGCCGCCTGGAGGCGGAACCTTCCTGTAGCATAGCGCTACACTATTCGAAAATATCTTGGGTTAGCTATGGCATCAGAAAATATTGTTGAAGTTAGCCGGTTGCGCTTTGGGTATGGAAACCGCCCGTTGTTGACGGACATTAATCTTGCAATCCAGCGCGGCAAGGTGGTCGGCATCATGGGCGCGAGCGGTTGCGGCAAATCAACCTTGCTGCGTTTGATTGGAGGCCAGTTAATCCCTGCTGACGGATCTGTCAGGGTCGACGACCAGATAGTGCACGAGTTGAGCCGCGATGCGCTCTATCAGTTGCGTCGCAAGATGGGAATGCAATTCCAGATGGGCGGGTTATTCACTGATCTTTCGGTATTTGAAAATATCGCATTCCAGGTGCGCGAGCACACTGCTCTTCCCGAAAGCATGATCCGCGATCTGGTGCTGATGAAACTAGCCGCTGTCGGCTTGCGCGGCGCCGAGCAATTGATGCCAGCTGAATTGTCGGGCGGTATGGCGCGTCGCATCGGGCTGGCGCGCGCGATCGCGCTCGATCCGATGTTGATCATCTACGATGAGCCGTTCTCGGGGCTGGATCCGATTTCATGCAGTGTGATCGGCAATTTGATCCGTCGTCTCAACGACGCGCTCGGCGCGACCTCGATTGTTGTTTCGTACGATGCGGATGAAACCATAAAGGTCGTCGATGACGTTTATCTGATTTCGGACGGTGTGATTGCGGCCGCGGGTACCGTCGCGGCGATGCGTGATTCCAAGGATGCTTTCGTGCGCCAGTTTCTCGACGGTGCGCCCGATGGGCCGGTACCTTTTCATTATTCACACGATCCCTACGCGGCTGACCTCGGTCTCGCCGTTCCGGTGTAATCAACACTGCTTCGTCGCGCTGTTTGCTATCGGCGTGATATGACAAAGCCCTTTGTTTTTGTTTGCTTTCCTGCGTATTCTCGGCATCCTTTACGGTAAAATGCTTTTTTTATTTTAAGGCCACTCCCCATGCTGGGTATCGCGTTGTCGAAAGGGCGCATTCTGGATGAAACGCTGCCGCTACTCGCGGCGGCGGGGATTCGCGCGTCCGAAGACCCGGCAGCTTCGCGCAAACTGATTATCGGCACTTCGCGTCGTGGTGTGCAGATTATCATCGTGCGCGCGACGGACGTGCCGACCTACGTGCGTTATGGCGCTGCCGACCTTGGTGTCGCTGGCGGTGACATATTGATGGAACAAGGCGGTGACGGCCTGTATCAACCGCTCGATCTTGGGATCGCGCGCTGCCGCATGATGGTTGCAGTGCGCAGCGGTTTTGATTATCGGCGCGCCGTGCGGCGCGGCGCGCGGCTCAAGGTCGCGACCAAGTATCTTGCCATCGCGCGCGAGCATTTCGCGACAAAAGGCATGCATGTCGACTTGATCAAGCTTTACGGCTCGATGGAGCTTGCGCCGCTGACCGGGCTCGCTGATGCGATCGTCGATCTGGTCAGCACCGGCGCTACGCTCAAGGCCAATAATCTCGTCGCGGTCGAGGAAATCGCACCGATCAGCGCGCGGCTGATCGTCAATCAGGCGGCGTTCAAGCTGAAGCAGGCCGAGATCCAGCCATTGCTCGATGCCCTGAAAAAGGTAGTGCGGTGATCGCAATCCAACGACTCAAATCAAGCACGCCTGACTTTGACCAGAAGCTTACGGCGTTGCTCGCATTCGACAATGCGCAGGATCCGCAAATCGATACCGCGGTCGCGGCGATTCTCGATGACGTTAAGCGGCGCGGCGACGCCGCGGTGCTCGAGTACACGCGCCGCTTTGATCACGTCGAAGCTGCTTCCGTCGCGCAACTCGAAATTACCACCTCCGAAATGCAGCGCGCGCTTAAGGAATTGCCGACGGCGCAGCGTTCAGCGCTCGAGCAAGCGGTGGCGCGCGTGCGTAGTTATCATGAAAAACAATTGATGCAATCCTGGAGCTATACCGATGACGACGGCACGCGGCTTGGCCAGCAAGTAACCGCGCTCGATCGCGTTGGCCTTTATGTTCCGGGCGGCAAGGCCGCTTATCCGTCGTCGGTGTTGATGAACACACTGCCAGCTAAGATCGCCGGCGTGCGCGAGGTCGTGATGGTGGTGCCGACCCCGGAGGGCGAAAAAAAATCGTTGGTGCTTGCGGCGGCGGCGCTGTGCGGCGTAGATCGCGTATTTGCCATCGGCGGTGCGCAGGCGATAGGTGCGCTGGCTTATGGCACGCCGACGATTCCGCAGGTCGACAAAATTGTCGGGCCCGGCAATGTATATGTTGCCACGGCCAAACGCCGCGTGTTCGGCGTGGTCGGCATCGACATGATTGCCGGGCCTTCCGAGATTCTGGTGGTGTCCGACGGGACTACCGATCCGGACTGGATCGCGATGGATTTGTTGGCGCAGGCCGAGCACGACGCAATGGCGCAGGCAATTCTATTATGTCCCGATGCTGCTTTCATCGAGCGGGTCGGCGCCAGTATGGAACGCCAACTTGCCGGCATGCCGCGGCGCGAGGTGATTCGCGCGGCGCTTGAAAGACGCGGCGCGCTGATCGAGGTGCGTGACCTCAATGAAGCGTGCGCGCTCGTCAACCGGATTGCGCCTGAGCACCTTGAGTTGTCGGTCGCGGAACCCGAACCGTTGCTGAAGACAATCCGCCACGCCGGTGCGATTTTCCTTGGCAGTTATACTTCGGAAGCGCTCGGCGATTACTGCGCGGGCCCCAACCACGTGCTGCCGACGTCGCGTACTGCGCGGTTTGCTTCGCCGCTCGGTGTTTACGATTTCCAGAAACGCTCAAGCGTGATCGCGGTTTCGAAACAAGGCGCGCGTAAACTGGGCGCGATTGCGGCCGAACTCGCGCGCGGCGAGGGTTTGCCCGCGCATGCACTATCAGCGGAATACCGAATGAAGTGATGGTTGTTGAAGCACAGATGGACATAGATTGGAATAGGGTTGTCTGCGTTTATCTGTGTTCATCCGCGGTAAGTGGTTTTCAGAGTTACTAAACCCATGCCACAAACACCCGACGACATTATCCGCGACGAAATCCGCGCACTGAGTGCATATCAGGTGCCCGATGCCGTGGGCATGGTCAAGCTCGACGCAATGGAAAACCCGTACGCGCTGCCGCCTGCAGTTCGCGCCGAAATCGCCGCCTGTGTCAAGGACGCGGCACTGAACCGTTATCCCGATCCCGGGGCGCGCGAACTGAAAACGTGTTTGCGCGAAACGATGCAGGTGCCGGCCGGCATGGAATTGGTGCTCGGCAATGGGTCTGATGAACTGATTCAGATGCTGGCGCTGGCGGTTGCCAAGCCGGGGGCAGTGATGCTGGGCTGCGAACCGTCGTTTGCGATGTTCCGGATGATTGCAGTGTTTGCCGGGCTACGCTATATCGGCGTGCCGCTGACCGCACAGTTTGCGCTCAATATGCCAAGAATGCTGGCGGCAATCGAGGAACATCACCCAGCGCTGATCTTCATCGCCTATCCCAACAATCCAACCGGCAATCTGTTTGATGCCGAGGTTTTGGCGCGCATCATTGCCGCCGCTCCCGGCCTGGTTGTGATGGACGAGGCATATCACGTGTTTGCGGGAAAAAGTTTCATGCCGCGTCTTGCGGAATTTCCGAATCTGCTGGTAATGCGCACGGTTTCCAAGCTCGGCCTCGCTGGATTGCGTTTAGGATTGCTGGTCGGCCGCGAGGAATGGCTGTGCCACATTGACAAGTTACGCTTGCCGTATAATGTCAACGTGTTGACACAGATTGTTGCAGCAACGGTATTGCGGCATGACGCAGTACTTAACGAGCAGGCAGTCGCGATTAAGACCGCACGTGCGCAGCAGCTGCGCGATTTGCGGCGCATGGCGTGTATGCAGGCTTACGACAGCGATGCCAATTTCATTTTGTTCAGAGTGGCCGATGCAGACCGGGTGTTCAGTGGACTCAAGGCGCGCGGGATCTTGATTAAGAACCTGAACAACACTCACCCGCTACTGGCGGGGTGCTTGCGGGTGACGATCGGCAATACGGACGAGAACACACGTTTTCTCGAAGCGCTTGCGGCAACTCAAAATTCCTGATCTCAATTCGAGCCTACTGTTATGCGCACTGCCGATATCAAACGCGATACCAAGGAAACGCAGATCCGCGTTAAGCTCAATCTCGATGGCACGGGCGAAGCAAAGCTTGCTACCGGAGTGCCGTTTCTCGACCATATGCTAGATCAGATCGCGCGCCACGGCGTGTTCGATCTCGATATTTCAGCCAAGGGCGACCTTCATATCGATGCCCACCACACCGTCGAGGACATCGGGATTGCGCTCGGACAGGCGGTAGCCAAGGCGCTCGGCGACAAGAAAGGTGTGCGTCGCTACGGCCATGCTTACGTGCCGCTCGATGAGGCGTTGTCGCGCGTGGTGATTGACTTGTCGGGGCGGCCTGGACTCGAACTGAATATCGATTTCACGCGTGCGCGCGTTGGCGAATTTGATGTCGATCTGGTGCGAGAATTTTTTCAGGGCTTCGTCAATCACGCGCAGGTTACGCTGCATATCGATAACCTGCGCGGTGTTAATGCGCACCACCAGGCGGAGACCGTGTTCAAGGCATTCGGACGCGCGTTACGCATGGCGACCGAGCTCGACCCGCGCGGCCAGGGCGTAATAGCTTCAACCAAAGGAAGTTGGTAAGCTTCGCTACAATTTGACCGATGGACATCGCTGTCGTCGATTATGGCATGGGCAACCTACGCTCGGTTGCCAAGGCGCTTGAGCACGTTGCGCCACAATTGAAAATTGTAGTTACCGATGATCCCGCAGCGGTGCGCTGCGCCGCGCGCGTGGTTTTTCCTGGACAGGGAGCGATGCCCGATTGCATGCGCGAGATGGATGCGCGCGGCCTGCGCCCGGCGGTGCTTGATGCCGTCCGCCACAAACCATTTCTCGGCATTTGCATCGGATTGCAGATGCTGTTCGATCGCAGCGAAGAAGGCGACGTTGCCGGCCTAGGCGTGTTGCGCGGGCAGGTGCGGCGTTTCCCCGATGCGATGGTTGGCGCCGATGGCATGCGGCTCAAGGTGCCGCACATGGGCTGGAACCAAGTGCGGCATACTATCGTTCATCCGCTGTGGAACGCAATCGCGGATGGCAGCCGGTTCTATTTTGTGCACAGTTATTATGTCGATCCCGCCGCCGCCGCATTAATCGCGGGCACCAGCGATTACCCGCACCGGTTTACCTGTGCGGTTGCGCACGATAACTTGTTCGCGGTGCAATTCCATCCTGAAAAAAGTGATACTGCAGGACTGCAATTGCTGGCCAATTTTGCGTACTGGCGGCCAGCGCAAACACTCGATGATGTTCAGCGACAGGGGGCGGTTGAGCGACTCGCATAACGTGTAGTATGATAGTTTCCGTCAGCTTAAATCCCGCCGTTTCATTTTCAGACATTCATTTTTTCTATCGCACTTCCTCGCGCATTTAGCGCTATGAATTTTGTTTAACCTTTGTGACTTGCCATCGCGCGCAGCATGTTGATTATTCCTGCAATTGACTTGAAGGACGGCAAGTGCGTACGCCTGAAGCAGGGCGCCATGAAAGACGCCACCGTTTTTTCCGAAGATCCGGGCGCGATGACCGCACATTGGATCAAGTCCGGCGCCCGACGCCTGCATGTGGTTGATCTCAACGGCGCGGCGGCCGGCCGTCCGAAAAACGAGGCCGCTATTAAGGCGATTGTGGCAGCGGTCGCCGACCGCATTCCGGTTCAATTGGGCGGTGGCATCCGCGATCTCGATACCATTGAATATTATCTCGACAACGGCATCAGCTATGTGATCATCGGCACCGCTGCGGTCAAGACGCCGGGATTTTTGCATGACGCATGTACGGCGTTTACCGGGCACGTGCTGGTGGCGCTCGATGCCAAGGACGGCAAGGTCGCAGTCGACGGCTGGTCCAAGATGACCGGCCACGATGTGATCGATCTTGCCAAAAAATTCGAGGAATACGGCGTCGAGGCGATTATCTACACCGATATCGGGCGCGACGGCATGTTGACCGGTGTCAATATCGAGGCGACGGTCGAACTCGCGCGCCACGTTACCGCGCCGATCATCGCCAGTGGCGGACTGACCAATCTCGACGACATCAAGGCGTTGTGCAAGGTTGAATCCGAAGGCATCATCGGCGCGATCACCGGTCGCGCGGTTTATCAGGGCACCGTCGATTTCGCCACAGCACAGAAGTTGGCCGACAAGCTGTCCAAGAAAAAGGGATGAGGATCGAGGCGCGAGGATTGATCGGAACCGATGGTTAACCTAAACTTCGATCCCAAATAATCTAATCCCCGCATGCTCGCCAAGCGCATCATCCCCTGTCTTGACGTGACCGCCGGCCGGGTCGTCAAGGGTGTCAACTTTGTCGCTCTGCGGGACGCCGGTGATCCGGTCGAAGTCGCGCGGCGTTATGGCGAACAGGGTGCCGATGAGTTGGCGTTTCTCGATATCACGGCAAGCAGTGACGGGCGCGATCTGATTCTGCCGGTGATTGAAACGGTCGCCGCGCAGGTGTTCATTCCATTGACCGTTGGTGGCGGCGTTCGTTCGGTGAACGATGTGCGGCGGTTGCTTAATGCCGGTGCCGACAAAGTCAGCATCAATACCGCAGCGGTGCAAACCCCGCAGCTTATCGCCGACGCGACCGCGCGCTTCGGCGCGCAATGCATTGTCGTTGCAGTCGATGCGAAACGCGTTCCCGGCTCGGATCCTTTGTGTTGGGAAGTGTACACCCACGGGGGACGCACTGCGACCGGTCTCGACGCCATGGAATGGGGCCGCCGCATGCAGCGCTCCGGTGCCGGCGAAATTCTGCTCACCAGCATGGATCGTGACGGTACGCGGCAGGGTTTTGATCTCGAGTTGACGCGCGCATTTTGCGATGAGCTCGATATTCCGGTGATCGCAAGCGGCGGCGTCGGCAATCTGGAACATCTTGTTGATGGCATTTTGCTCGGCCATGCCGACGCGGTGCTGGCCGCCAGCATCTTCCATTACGGCGAATATACTGTGCAGCAGGCTAAGCAACTGATGATGCAGCGCGGTATCGAAGTCAGATAATGAAGCGCGACGAGGGTAGAATTGCAACCATGTCGGACAATTGGTTGGATCGAGTAAACTGGTCACAGGATGGTTTGGTGCCTGCAATTGCACAGGAAGCCGGCAGCGGTCGGATATTGACGCTGGCATGGATGAATCGAGATGCGCTAACGCGTACTGCGCAGACCGGCGAAGCGCATTACTGGTCACGCTCGCGCCGGAAAATCTGGCGCAAAGGAGAGGAATCCGGTCACGTGCAGAAGATAAGAAGCATTCGCCTTGACTGCGATGACGACGCAATTTTGCTCGAAGTCGAACAAATCGGTGGCATCGCCTGCCACACCGGCCGGCACAGTTGTTTCTTTCAGCAATTGAAAAATGATGAGTGGGTCGTGATGGATGCCGTATTGAAAGACCCGCGGGAGATTTACCGCAAATGAGCGATTTGACGATATTGCAGCGACTGTCGGAAACCATCGCCGCGCGCAAACACGCTGATCCGGCAAGTTCGTACGTCGCCGGTTTGTTCAGCAAGGGGCATGAGGCGATACTTAAAAAAGTCGCCGAGGAGTCTGCCGAAACACTGTTGGCGGCGAAAGACGGTGATAAACTCCATCTCGTGCGTGAAACTGCCGACTTGTGGTTTCACTGCTTGGTATTGCTGGCGTGGCATGGAGCAACGGTCGATGACGTGCTGGCGGAACTGCAGCGGCGTGAGGGCGTTTCTGGCCTTAAAGAGAAGGCTGCACGCAGGTAGCACCTACCAGCGAGCGTATTAAAGGAGCGATTATGGGATCCCTTAGCATTTGGCACTGGTTGATTGTGCTGCTTGTTATCGTGCTGATTTTCGGCACCAAAAAACTGCGCAATATCGGTTCTGATTTGGGCAACGCAGTGCGCGGTTTCAGGGAGGGTGTGCGCAGTGAAGATGACAAGCCGCAAAGTAACGCAGAAACCTCGTCAACCGGCCGCACCATCGAAGGTGAGATTAAGAAAGAAAACCCCAAAGTGTGAAGCGAGGTGTGAAATGAGCGACGGACAAAAAATAGAAATCTTTGTTTCGCTTCATTCCCCGCGTTTTCCCACATCTCCCTATGTTCGATATCAGTTTTTCAGAACTCATTGTCATTGCAGTGGTGGCGTTGATTGTCGTTGGTCCCGAACGTTTGCCGACAGTCGCTCGCACGCTCGGCCGCCTGTTCGCACGTATGCGGCGTTATGTCATAGAGATCAAGACCGATATCGCGCGCGAAATCGAGATTGACGAGCTGAAACGCGCGCGCAGTGATTTTGAAGCCAGCGTGCGCTCTGCAGAGCAAACTGCGGAACGAGAAACCGATGGGGTGCACAAGCAGCTCGAGGACATCGCTGCTGCAACCGGGCCATCTCGATCCGCGCCGACCGCTGAATCCGCAAAACAGACACCTAAGCAAACATAACGGCACGCCGTCCGATGGGGATGCAACAGGATACCTTTATTTCTCATCTGGTAGATCTGCGCAAACGGCTGCTGCGTTCGATTCTCGCAGTGTTGCTCGTATTCCTGTGTCTGCTGCCGTGGACGAAGGAATTGTATGCGCTGCTTGCCCACCCTCTGCTGGCAGTTTTGCCAAAGGGTGGCCACATGATCGCAACTGACGTCGTTGGCGTGTTTCTGGTGCCGCTTAAAGTTGCGCTGCTGACAGCGTTGTTGGTAGCGTTGCCGTACGTGCTTTATCAGATGTGGGCATTTGTCGCCCCCGGACTGTACGCGCACGAAAGGCGCCTGGTATTGCCGCTGGTAACTGCGAGTTTCCTGCTGTTTTTGGCAGGCATGGCATTTGCGTATTTTTTGGTGTTTCCGCTGGTATTCCGGTTCATGGCGTCAGTTGCGCCCGTGGGCGTTGCCTGGATGACCGATATTGATAAGTATTTGAGTTTCACGCTGACCATGTTTGTCGCGTTCGGCGTCACATTTGAAGTACCGGTGGTGATCGTGCTGTTGGTGCACATGGGTACCGTCAGCATCGAAAAATTGCGCGCGGTCCGGCCTTACATCGTAGTCGGTGCATTTATGGCCGGTGCAATTTTCACACCGCCCGATGTGATCTCGCAATTGATGCTCGCCATTCCGCTATGGCTGCTCTATGAAGCCGGCATTATCATTGCGCGCTTCACCGGTGTGCGGCAGGGTGCCGCTGCCGAAGCCAGCCACGCGGAAACCGACTAACCGTCTGGTTCGGGATCGAGCCGCTGTTTTGGTCGTTTGCCGATGCCGATCTTGAGATTCAACTCCTTGCTGTCGCGTATTACCTTGAGCGTCGTTGTGCCACCCGGCTTCAAGGCAGCGATGAGGTTAAGCGTGCTCGAGTAATCCGTAACTGGGTGATCGTCAACCGCAATCAGAATATCGCCGGGTTTTACGTTGGCGTGGTCAGCGGGGCCGCCGTTGACTACTTCGGTAATTAACGCGCCGGTTATTTTTGGCAGTTTTAAGGATTCAGCGAGTTCCGGCGTCAGGTCCGCTACGCCGATGCCGACCCAACCGCGCGTGACCGCGCCGTGTTCGATGATTTCCTGCATTACCTGCGCGGCGAGGCTGGAGGGAATTGCGAAGCCGATGCCTTGAGAGCCGCCGCTTCTGGTGTAAATCGCCGAATTGATCCCCAGCAAATTCCCGTTGCTGTCAACCAGCGCTCCGCCGGAATTACCAGGATTGATGGCGGCATCGGTTTGAATGAAATTTTCAAAAGCATTCATGCCGACATGCCGTCCAAGCGCACTGATGATGCCGGAAGTTACGGTTTGACCGAATCCAAACGGGTTGCCGATTGCAAGCACGATGTCGCCGACCCGCGCTTGTTCGGATTGTGCAAAGGTAATAGCGGGCAGATTTTTTAGATTGATTTTGAGCACGGCAAGGTCAGTGTCGGGATCGCCGCCAACAATATGTGCTTGAGCGCGTCGACCATCCGCGAGCGCAACTTCAATTTCATCGACGGCTTCGACCATATGCTGATTAGTCAAAACATAACCTTCGGCATTGACGATAACACCCGATCCAAGCCCGGTAATGCGCTGCGTTTGTGCCCCCAACTGGTTGCCGAAGAAAAAACGGAACATCGGATCGTCCGCAAATGGATGCAATTGCTGTTTAATTTCCTTGTTGGTGATAATACTTACTACCGCTGGCATGGCTTTTACAACCGCTTCATTGAACGACACCAGACGACCGTCTGCGCCACGCGCTGTTGCCGGGGGCGGCAATAAGCGCTGCATTATGGGAGCCCCGCTATAGCGTAAATTTTCTGGTAATAGATCCGGGCGCAGTGTCGACACTACGAATAAAATGCCAAGGCAGACCGTCGCAGTCTGTGCAAAAATCAACCAAAATTTGTACATAGGCAAGCTACGAGTGAAAATAATAGAACAATGGGGCTGGAGTAATGGGCGCGCCTACGGGCAATCTCGTCACGTCAGGCGGACTGCAACTCTCAATTGTTAATTTTATTAGTGTAATTGTTGCCGCAACGGGTCTTCAGCGCAGGAGACATGCCATGCTGACGGACTTGAATAAAAGTCATTTTGAGGCCTCGTTTATCCACACTGTGATTTTCATGCACCTACGACCATGCCTCTTTTGTTAGGGGTTTGGGGTAATTCCTATGATTTCTATTTGTTCTATAACAGAATGAATTATATCATTTATTTAGAAATGTGCTTAAGTTTTGTTGCGCAGTTGGGTAAAATGCGACCTTTTATTCATTGGCGGCAAAATACGGGTCGTTTGATTACCAAGGAAGTCGTACCCGTTCTCCGCTCACTGGTAACAGGAAATTTTCATAATGATGACACTTTATTCCGGTACTACCGATCCGTTCAGCCAACGCTGTCGCAACGTACTCTATGAAAAAGGCATGGATTTTCAGATCATTGACGTTGATTTGCACAACAAACCGGAAGATCTCGCAGTGATGAATCCGTACAATGAAGTCCCGGTGCTAGTCGAACGGGATTTGATTTTGTACGAGGCGAATATTATCAACGAGTATATTGACGACCGTTTCCCACATCCGCAATTGATGCCGGCCGACCCGGTAATGCGGGCGCGCGCACGGCTGTTTTTGTTTCGTTTTGAGCAGGAATTGTTTACTCATGTCGAGACTCTGGAAAAAGGCAATCAACGCGGCGCTGACAAGGCGCGTATTGCAATTCGCGATAATCTGGCCCAGGTTGCATCGGTGTTCACCAAACAGAAGCATATGCTGGGGGACGAGTTTTCCATGCTCGACGTCGCAATTGCGCCACTGTTATGGCGGCTTGATTATTACGATATTCAATTGCCGAAACAGGCGGCACCGTTGATGAAATATGCCGAACGATTGTTTAGCCGGCCGGCCTTCATCGATTCATTGACCGCATCGGAAAAGGTGATGCGAAAGTAAAACTATATGGCCAAAGAGCGTTCGAGCAAGCCGTATTTGATTCGTGCCATTTGCGAATGGTGTGGCGATAGTGGATTGACGCCGTATCTATTGGTGAAGGTTGATGCCCAAACCCGTGTGCCTGCAGAATTTGTGAAAGACGGAGAAATCGTACTCAATATCAGTGGCGGGGCGACCCATCGTTTGACGCTCGGCGATGACTTTGTACAATTTGCCGCTCGCTTCAACGGGATATCGCGCGAATGTTCAATTCCGACTGTGGCCGTAACCGGTGTTTTTGCGCGAGAAAATGGCCACGGTGTATTTTTCTCTTCTGGTAACGCAATGCCGCAGCCTGATGCGACCCAACCCGTTCCAGAGCCGGATCCTGCTACCACGCAGAGTGGCTCCCGGCCCCGGCTGCAAGTTATCAAATAAAACGGCTGGCGTGCACCATATGGCGGTAGCGGAGATATAATTTCCGCGGCCATTCCTCAATAGTTACCATCAGCGCCGGGTTAGCTCAGTTGGTAGAGCAGCGCATTTGTAATGCGACGGTCGAGGGTTCGAATCCTTTACCCGGCACCAAATACTTATACTTATTTATATCAAGAACAGCCCAAACTTATGAAGTATTCTCTTTATCTATTTTGACCAAACCCTGTAGACTACCAAAATACATGGCTATGTCGATCAACAAATCAATCATCATTATTAGTCTATTCGCAGTTGCCGGCAGTTCATCTGCGATGGGGGCCGATCTTGAGCGCGGGAAAGCGCTCTACGAAAATCATTGCCAGTTCTGTCACAGCATCAAGGTCCATTCGCGCAAGAATCGATGGCCGAAGGACCTTGACGAGTTACGCGGGATCGTCGATCTCAGACAGAAAGAGACTAATTTGCACTGGTCGAAAGAGGATATCGATGATGTCGTAGATTTCCTCAACACCACTCAATATAACTACTGAGCTATGTCCCCGCCCTCAAGGGCGCAATTATGAAATTCAAGGAAATACTTAAGTCCCCAGTGTTCCCACTCGGATACCGCTGGCGCTTTGAACGGCGCAAGGACGGCTATGAATCCGATGTTACCGTGCTGGTGCGCGGCATGCAGCAAGACGAACGTATCCTTCAGGATCAGCGTTTTGCCTGGGAGCGCTGGCGTGCCGATGGGCAACTGACCCCAAAGTAAAATTATCCCGGCCGGTTAACCCCGTTGGACGCGGGTTTCCGTTTATAGCACTGACATCACTTGGATGCCGGTGTCCATAAAAGGAGAATACCCGTGAAAAACCTCTGGATTGCAGCAGCCTGTTTGTTGTTGGCGGCCAATCGCGCGCTGGCGGTCGGCGGCATTGCCGACGTGACAATCTACGATCGCGCCGAGCAGCGCATATTGCCCATGTATTACCACGATGGCCGGTATTATGTCGTCGGCAAACCCGGCAACGAATATCAGATCAGTATCCGCAATCAACAGCCCGGTGACATCCTGGCTGTGGTCTCGGTCGACGGCGTTAATGCGGTATCGGGTGAGACCGCCGATTGGAGTCAGACCGGTTATGTGCTGTCCTCTGATGCTTCGTTCGATATTCAGGGTTGGCGCAAGAGTTTGCGCTGTGTCGCCGCATTCTTTTTTACCGAGCTCGACAACTCCTACGCGGCGCGCACCGGACGCCCTGATAATGTCGGCGTCATCGGCGTCGCGGTGTTCCGCAAGAAGCCGGCGCGTCCGCTCTACCGGGAGGAAGCCGCCCAATCTCGGCGTGATGCTCCGGCTGCCGGCGCGCCGCTTGCTGATGAAACCGCTTCGCTCGCCGAGAAAAGTCTCGGCACCGGCCACGGTAGAAGCGAAAAATCGGTGGTGCGTTATACCGATTTTGAGCGCGCGTCCGCAACGCCGGACGAGATCATTGCGATTTACTACGATAGTTACCGCAATTTGGTCGCGCAGGGCGTGATCAGAGAAACCCCGCGCGTTGCATTGCCGAATCCATTTCCCCACCAATTTGTACCGGACCCGAGCTGAGGCGCTGGGCGGGCAGGGTTGCCGGCATGGGCAGGCGTGCTCATACTGGCAACCCGATATGCCGGTCAGCGATGAACAATTGATGGAGCGTTACCGCGATGGGGATGGTGGCGCGTTTGATCTGTTGTACGCTCGCCATAAAGGTGGACTGTTCCGCTATTTGCTGCGCCAGTGTGGCGACCGCGGTATCGCCGAGGAGCTGTTCCAGGAAGTCTGGATGAACCTAATTCGGGCGCGCGGCGCTTACTTGGTGCGCGCCAAGTTCACGACCTATCTCTATTGCTTGGCGCACAATCGGCTGATTGATCATTACCGCTTACAGGCAGGCGGTGTGCCGGTGTCATTCAATACAGAAGATGGCCCGGCGCTCGACGATGTCGCTGCCGGGCGGGCGGACAATCCGGCGCTACAATGCGAAGTAAGGCAGCAGGCGCAACGGTTGTTGCAACTGGTGGAGGCGTTGCCGGCGCCGCAACGCGAGGCGTTTCTGTTGCAGCAGGAGTCGGATATGAGTGTTGAGGAAATTGCACAAGCAACCGGCGTTAGCCGCGAGACTGCCAAAAGTCGCTTGCGTTATGCCATCGTCAAACTGCGGCAGGGAATGGCGGAATTCACATGAGCGAGCTTCCCCGCGATAACATGGAGCACGATGACCGGCTTGCGGCGTTGTATCTTGCGGCGGTGGCGGGCACGGAACCATCACCTGCGCTTGATGACGCGATCCGTGCCGCCGCGCTCCGCGCCGTTTCCGGAGCGCGGCGAACCACTGGCTGGATCGCCGTGCGTTCTTCGTGGCGGGTGCCGTTATCCATTGCAGCAGTGGTGGTGTTGAGCATAAGCCTGGTTATACTGGTGCGTGAGCAGCAGCCGAATATCGACCGGGCACCGGCTGACACGACAAAGCGGAAACAACAGCCGGCCGATCAGCTCACCGTGAATCCAACTTCTCCGCAGGCCGCAATTCCCAAGCGCAACAAATTCGCGATTGTGCCCATGAAGAAACAGTCTGGAACTCCGCTGGAGGAGCGCTTGGCAGAACCCCTGCTTATGCAGCGCCAGCAAGCGGTGCCGCCGGTTGCTTTCCCGGGGGCGACGGATGCTAGACGTGATAGCACCGACGCACCGGCAGCCGCCGCAGCGCCTGCCACCAAGTTAGCGCCTACTCCGCAATCGGTGGGGACGGAAGCCGATACCGGAGCACCTGTGGCCGGGGTGTTATCGAAACCAGCATCGTCCGGGGTCGTCGGCGCCGAAAAATCTGCTTCGGAACAACGTGCCCGTACCGTATTGCCCCCCGACCAATGGTTGAAGCGGATTGAAGGGTTGCGTCAAAACGGCAAATTTGCCGAAGTCAAAACGGAATTGGCCGAATTCAGGAAGTATTACCCGGATTACCCGTTGCCCGCCGCCCTCAAACCGTGAGGCAGCCGTAACAATGCTGCGCCCCGGGAAAATTTAATAACCCGCTGACTGTAAAGGCATTCCACCCAAGTTTTGACTGCTTGGGGGAACTGTAATACTTGCGTGTGGTCATTGTTGCTATGCACCAATAGATCTAGTCTTGATATCTAATAATTTGACAAGCCAATGAAAATACATATAATACCGCGTCTTTTGCGTTGCACAACCCTGATTTGTAATGGGCGTGGATTGTAACCAAAATGTCAGAAATTTGTTGCGCATAGGTAAGCGAATCACTAGAATTGCCCGAATTTTTTCGGGCGACCACAACCTATAGTGGTTTATTCGAAACCGGTTTTTTAGGAGACCCATTACCCCAGCAAGGTAACTACCCGCCAGTCAGTAGTCACTGGCGTTTTACGCAAGGAGGTTTTTGCGCATGGCAAAATCACACCCCGAACAATTTTTCAGTTCCCGCTATACCCAGCGGGCGCGCAGTACCGTGGCCGGCTTCACTTTGCTGGCTTTTCTCGCATCCTTCAGCCTGATTCTGGACCATCAGCATGGCGGCAGCCGCTTGCTCGCTGTGGTGAAAGACGGCATCGACCTGCTTATCTTTACGTCACCAGCCGTAGCTTCCCAGACCGAGGGGGGGGATCCGCTATCCGTTCCCGAGTTAGCCAAGTACCGCGCGATTGGCGAGTATCTGGCGCACCGTTACCATGTGTCGCCTGAGATGACGACCGATATCGTTGCCAGGGCCCATGCGGCGGGCCACTCATACGGCCTGGATCCGTTGCTGATTCTGGCGGTGATTTCGATCGAGTCGAGCTTTAATCCGATTGCCGAAAGCGGTATGGGAGCGAAAGGACTGATGCAGGTAATTCCCCGCTTCCACAGTGAAAAGTTTGATTCGCTCGGTGGCGAGGGCGCTGCGTTCCGGCCGGAAACCAACATCTCGGTAGGCAGCCAGGTGCTCAAGGAATACTTGGTGCGCACTCGTGGTGACGTTAACGATGCACTTCAGATGTATGTTGGCGCTTCGTCTGCGGAGACCGAAAACGGTTATTCAGAGAAGGTGCTTGCTGAGTGCGAGCGGTTGCATCAGGTGCTGCGCCAATACCAAAACCGCACCCGTCAGCAGCTCGCCCAGTCGTAATTCGAGAGCCTGCTGGATGGGCTCGTGATAAAGTTGGATCGTCGCATTGACGGAGTTGGTTGTGGCCGAGCAGGATTTCCCTAAAGATTTCTTCGAGTTCATGCAAAAGGCGTGGAACCCGCTGTCATTCCCACTGCCGGGCATGATTACGCCGACGGTGAATGTCGAAGAAATCGAGAAAAAAATCGGTGAGCTCAAGACCGTCGAGACTTGGCTGACGATGAATACCGGCTTTGTACAGATGACCATCAAAACTTTGGAAATGCAAAAGGCGGCGCTCGATAGCCTACGTGCTGCCAGTACCGCCGTACCACCCCGGCAGACGGGGCAGGCCGAAGATCCTGTCCCGCCCCGCGGATCTGATTCGCGCGGCACTTAACCCGCGAGACTCTTGAATTTCTCGGCCGCCCCGACGAGTCCGGCGCGGATTCCGGGTTCCCACGCCGAATGCCCAGCGGCGGCGATGATGATGTAATCGGCTTCCGGCCACGCGCCATGCAGATCGTCGGCGCTGACAATTGGGCACACCGCGTCATAACGTCCCTGTACGATGATCGCGGGAATTTTGCGCAGGCGGCCAATATTGTCAAGCAGCGAATTTTCAGGCAGAAAAATATCGCGCCTAAAGTAATGCGCTTCCAGACGCGCGAGGCCAAGTGCGACCGCATCGCTTGCAAAGTAGGCAATGGTTTCCGTGCTTGGCAGCAGCGTTGAGCATGAGCCCTCATAAGTGCTCCAGGCGCGCGCCGCCGGCAAGTGGATCGCCGGGTCGGGATCGACAAGACGGCGGTAATAGGCGTCTAGCAAATCGTGCCGTTCCGAGACCGGGATTACTGCGGTGAATGCGCGCCACGCTTCCGGAAAAAAATCCCTCAAGCCGTACAAAAACCATGTGACCTCGCTTTTGCGGCACAGAAAAATTCCGCGCAGGATGAAACCGAGACAATGTTCTGGATGGGCCTCGCCATAGACGAGCGCAAGCGTGCTGCCCCATGAACCGCCGAATATGATCCAGCGTTTAATGCCGAGATGTGTACGCAGTTGCTCGATATCGGCAATTAGGTGCGGTGTCGTGTTGTTGCGCCACTCACCGAGCGGTGTCGAGCGCCCCGCGCCCCGCTGGTCATAGATGACGATGCGGTAGTGTGCAGGATCGAAGAAACGGCGGTGGTTAGGCGTGCTGCCGGCGCCCGGTCCGCCATGCAGAAACAGCACCGGCACGCCAGCCGGGTTACCCGACTGTTCCCAATACATGGTATGAATCGCGTCGAGCACGAGCACGCCCGAGCTAAATGGCTCGAGCGGTGGATAAATTTCGGTGCGCATGGCGGCGTGAACATAA
>Ga0074044_10001537_pt1 | contig 20759 bp, 17 predicted proteins | sample BogForMeECP23OM1_FD_94443 | JGI IMG/M metagenome (GOLD analysis project Ga0074044, IMG submission 94443) | Bog forest soil microbial communities from Calvert Island, British Columbia, Canada - Bog Forest MetaG ECP23OM1 | ecosystem: Environmental > Terrestrial > Soil > Wetlands ...
AACTTCACCTCGACTCTCCGCTATCGTCTTTCCATGATTCTGAGTGTTTATCCTCGCGAGCTCTTCTGATCGTTCTTCAAACAACTGTTTCATTCGAAAAAGGTATTGGACCCTATCTGGAACGGGAACATTTTTCCATTTATCAAAAGCCTCAAGCGCCGACTCTACAGCCCGATCTAACTCTCCCTTCGACGCTAGGGGAACTTTACTGATTACCTCACCCGTCGCAGGATTGAATACTGGTAGAAATTCATTCGATTCTGATTCTGACCATTCCCCGTTAATTAGCAAACGAAGTGTGTCTGGTCGATAGTTGACTTCGGACAGCATATCTATGAAGTCTCCGTGTCAGCCACTTGAAGAGATTTGTCTAGGGCTGAGACACCTTGATCAATTTCTTCCTCTGATGCGATCAGTGGTGGCGCAACTATCAGAGTGTTTAGCCAGCTCAATACATAAGTTCCATGTTTCATAGCTTCCCCTGCGACTCGATCTACCATCATTGCTTTTCCTGCAATTTTCTCTTCACGCGTATTGAATGAAACCTTCTTGTCTCTATTGCGGACCAGTTCGATTCCCCAGAACATGCCTAATCCTCGCACGTCTCCTATTGACGAATGTTTCTCCTTCAGCGCTTTCAATTGTTTTCCTAAGTATTCCCCTTGCTTTCGGGAGCGTTCGATAAGTCCTAGGCGCTTGTATTCTTGAATTCCAGCAACTCCCGCGGAAAGGGTGAGTGGATGGGCTTCGTATGTGTGACCTACCGCGAAGTAGTGTTCTTCGAAGTAGTCGGATATTTCACGCGTGGTCGTCGTGACGCTTAACGGAACGTATGCGCCCGTTATCCCTTTAGCGGTTGTCAATATGTCTGGTTTCACTTTCCAGTGATCCACCGCGAACCATTCCCCCGTTCTACCCCAACCAGACATCACCTCATCACAAATCAGGAGGACACCATGCTTCTGTGTAATCTCACGAAGTTGTGGCATGTATTCGTCAGGAGGTACGATCACTCCGTTAGAACCAACGATCGGTTCAACGATGACCGCAGCCACATTCGACTCATGCTTGATCATGTATTCGATGTAGTCGGCGCAAGCGATTCCACAGTCAGGGTATTTCAGTTCAAAGGGGCAGCGATAGCAGTAGGCATCGGGTCCAAACAGTACTCCTTCCATTTTACCGGCAGGTTCGATCGGATACCGCCTGGGATCACCTGTGGCGGCTATAGATCCAGCTGTTGAGCCATGATAGGATACGTATCTCGAGATGATCTTGTATTTGCCTGTAAACTGTCTCGCGATCTTAAAGGCCGCCTCATTAGCTTCCGTGCCGGATGTCGCGTAGAAGAATTTCTCCAATCCCTCAGGCATTACTTCAAGTAGGCTTTGCGTCAACTTTGCGCGCACTTCAGTAGTAAACGAAGGCACGACATACGGCAGCTTCCTCGCTTGTTCACAAATAGCATCTATCACCGCCTTATTTCCATGCCCAAGATTGGAACAAATCAGTTGGGATGAAAAGTCCAGAAATCGGTTCCCCGCGGCGTCAGTAAAGAAGCATCCTTCAGCATCAACTATCTCACGCGGTGTCCATCCCTTTTGCGACCTCCAAGTTCCATACGTATATTTCTTTGTAAGCGATGCTACATCATTCCGATCGGTCACTTGAACCAACGTGCATCATGTTTCCAAGCTATCGTTTGCACTTATGATTTTCGCAAGCCAGGATTTATGACTTAACACGTTACTGTAACCCACTGAAACCATTGATCATGCCGGTGGATCTTAATCCACAATATCGTGGGTTCGATAGCGAGAGGTAGACCGCATGTTCTTCTTCTCTGCATCTCATTCAATCAAAAGATTATAGTCATTGCCAACACATTGTTACAACGTGACATCGTATGGTGAGGAAGAAGATACTTGGCGATGGAGAAAGGAAGGTACTGGAAGCGTATCTTCGAGGCGAACGCCTCAAAACCTACGATGTGCTGCTCAAACGAATACGGAATATTGGCCTAACGGAGATGATCGAAGCATGCGAAAACGATTTAGTATTATTGAAAAAACTGTTGAAACATGAATTGGAAAATTAACGTTTTGACGTATTGATCATGGGTCGACCGGTGATCGATCAACTTGACAAGTTCCAAGACGAAGATGTCTTGAACTCAACAATTACGACTCAAAGACCCACTACAGCTCAGTTTGACTTGTGAGGGTGAGTTTTATAATCGAACCAAGCCAGTTCAGTTAGGCGACTAATACGGCAAGGAAACCTTTGAAAGGAATCTTTCCGTTGATGCCATTTGTCCTAACACAAAATTTTGAATTAGATTTGGAAGGTCTGAAAAGCAACATCGAAGGATATGAGAGGGCTGGATTCGACGGATTCGTCGCGTTCGGATGTATGGGGGAGTTCTATGCACCTTCCTACGAAGAATGGACAAAAGTAGTTGACACAGCCGTTGCAGCGGTCGGCAAGCTTGCTTGTGTTTTCGGAACGACGTTTCACAATACGGAGGAGTGCATTAGACGCACGAAATATGCGGAGGACGCAGGAGCAGACGGAGTTATGATAGGAGCCCCTTATCTTATTCCAGTCACGTTCGAAGTGGCACTTGACCATTTTCGTCGCGTGAATGATTCGGTTGACGAAATACAAATTATGACTTACAATAATCCTTCATCATTTCGTTTCAACATGACTCCCGAATTCTGGGACAAACTGATGGAACTTGACAGAGTCAAGGCTGTCAAGGAATCTAACGGAGACGTAGTACACAGAACGCGAGTAGTAAGCCACATCTCGGATCGCATTAACGTTTTTCCAGGAGGCGAGAATTGGCTCCTTGGAGATTCACTCCTGGGATCGAAGGGCATTGTTTCTGTAGTCGGCCCAGGTGCTCCAGAAGCGACACGTGCGTTTTATAATGCATGCATGCGACGAGATTTGGATAAGGCTATCCCGTTTCATGTAAAATTCACCGAGCTGTATAGAGAACAGACATCGCAGAATGAGGTGGGATGGTTCAAAGCCTGTGCTGAACTGGGAGGCTTTAAGGCCGGGCCACCGAGACCTCCTTACGTACCTCTGGATCCTCGGATCCGACGTGAGCTTGATGTTGGGCTTCAAGAACTTAGAACTATGGTCAAGGGTTAGTGTGGGGCCGGTGGGATCTTAATCCGCATTATCGCTGGTTCATTGGACTTCTGCTATGTAATCTCCGGGTACTTCATATGCCAGTCCGTAGCATTTTCGTACGCGTTTCCAATCCGTAGCACCGTTGACTCATCGAACCCTCTGCCGATAATCTGCATTCCGATCGGCAGATTATCGTGAGAGAAACCACAGGGGATTGATAATGCGGGTAGACCGGTGAGATTGAATGGAGCGAGATAACGGACTTCCGCCCCGTCAAGCGTCTCCTCATATTCCTTAAACTCAATTATTCTCTGGCCGATTTTAGGAGCCACCATCGGTTCGGATGGAGTAACTATTACATCAAAATTCTCGAATAAACCGTTAACCGCTCGATAAACCATTGCACGAATCCTCAAGGCCTGTATATAGTAAGTAGCTGGGATGAAGAGACCCTGCTCAAGAATTAAACGAACGTCAGGTTGGAACTCAGCTGCCCTCTCAGCTATTTCTTTTTGATGATAAGCGCTGGCTTCGCATGAGTCCAACGTTGTGTACGCGGCCATGATCTCTGGGAGATATGGGAAATTGAATTCTGCAACTTTACAACCCAGACCCTTCAACAAATCAATAGCCTCCTGTATTGCGTCAGTCACTTCGTCGTGGCAATTTTCGAAGAAATAATTATTCGGAACACCAATCCTCAACCCAGCGATACCGTCGGTAATTTGTTGTGTGTAATCGGGAACGGGGAGCGCCGATGTTGTAGGGTCTGACTCATCATACCCAACCATCACTCTAAGCATAAGCGCTGAGTCCGCAACTCGTCTCGAGATTGGGCCGACGTGGTCTAGTGACCAACTCTCCGGAAAGACTCCGGCGCGGCTTACTCGCGTATAAGTTGGTTTCAGTCCGACGACTCCGCAGAAAGCGGCGGGAATCCTAATTGATCCTCCAGTATCCGATCCAGTTGCGACGATAGCGGAAGATGCTGCGATCGCCGCTGCTGACCCTCCGCTTGATCCACCCGGGATGTGGTCAAGGTTCCAAGGGTTCCTTGTTGGAGGGGTAACACCACCGAGAGCAAATTCATGCGTATTCGTCTTACCCAGCACTATTGCCCCGGCTGATTTGAGCCGGCTTACAACCGTGCAGTCACTTTTCGGAACATAATTCTGCATCAGTCGTGATCCGCAAGTAGTCTTGATTCCCGCAGTTTCGAATAGGTCCTTTACGCTGATCGGTATCCCGTGAAGTTGACCCAGATCATGCCCCGATCTGAGTTGTAATTCAGCCTCTTCTGCGAGCTTCAACAACTTGGATTCGTCGAGCACAGTGACATATGCCTTCACCCTATCGTCGGTTTCCCTAATCCGTTCCAGGACGAGCCGCACAAGTTCGGTCGGAGAAGTCTCGCCGTTTCTAATCTTCGTTGCGATTTGTGCTAGCGTAAGTTTGCGAAGTTCAGAGAGTTTCATGTTCATTCAGCGAGATTGTTGGAGGAGTTTGAGGTAACTTGTCGGTTCAAGTTCCTTTGGCAGATGCGTTTGGGTGAGAGGTTTTAGACTTTCAAAATTTTGATTCAGAAACTCAGCGACAACTTTCAATCTCTCCTCGGTCATCGGGACACTTAGTAGTTTTAGCATCCGTCGAAGGTCGTCTACAGAGAGCTCCAAGAAGATCACTTCAAAATCATTACTATCTCCAATTATTTAATGGAAGCAGTCATTGAGTTATCGCAGGTTCAATTTCAGAAATAACTGGATCTTAATCCAAATTATCGCGGGTCAGATGCGAGCCTTGACAGAATCAACTGCTAAAACGGCTACGATTTTCTAATTTAAATTTCATCCGAGTCGTTCAATAGGATGTAAGCGAGACGAGGACTCATGCAAACCAACGTCTTAAGGAAGTTATATCTGAATTCAGTTTTCGTAGACTGCGACAAATCCCGAGGGAGTTCGGTGATATGAGTGAACGCAATCTTCTGATGATACCCGGACCCACAAATGTGGATCCGATGGTTCTTCGCTCGATGGGACGACCAACTCTTGCTCATACGAGCAACTCGTTTGCGGCAATACTCAAAGAGACTCTTGCAGACTTGAAACACATCTTCAAGACGGACGGCTTGATACTGCCAATAGCTGGCTCAGGAACACTCGGCGCTGAAATCGCATTAGCAAACATACTCGAGGCAGGTGATAGGGTTCTATCACTTACGGGTGGATATTTTGGTGATCGACTTGCAGAAGTAGCTGTGACGCTTGGAGCCAAAGTAGACAAGCTTGAGACAAACTGGGGATCAGCGGCAGACCCGAATGAAGTGGAAAGGAGGCTATCATCAGCTGACTACAAGGCATTGTTGGCTGTGCATGTTGACACGTCCACCGGCGTAGCAAACCCAGCCAAAGAACTAGCCGGATTAGCGAAAACGAGAGGCGTTCTATTCGTCCTCGACACGGTATGTTCAATGGGCGGCATGGATGTTCAAGTAGACACTTGGGGCATTGACGTCTGCTTCACTGGCTCTCAGAAAGCCCTCGCAGTACCACCCGGATTGGCAATTATCTCCTTCAACAAAAGCGCCCTAAAAGTCAGGAACGAGCGCAAGAGCCCAATTGGAACCTACTACGGCGATATCAATCGTTGGATACCGATACTTGAAGATCCTACGAAATACTTCGCAACACATGCGGTGAACATGATCTATGCGTTGAACCAAACATGCAAGATGATTCAAGCCGAAGGCTTGGATACGAGGATCAAGCGTCATGCCAAGCTTGCGAAAGCATTTCGAGCAGGCCTAAGAGCAGTGGGCCTAAGCACATTATCTATAGAAGAAGTGTCGGCTAACACGCTTACTGTGACATACTACCCAGAGAATGTGGATGACATCACGTTCAGAAAAATGATGGCGGAAAAATACGGGGTCATAGTTGCTGGAGGTCTCGGACCAATTAAAGGGAAAACATTCAGAGTGGGACACATGGGAAACGTCGATGCAAATGACATCTTATCAACAATTGCGGCGATAGAGGGCTCACTCGCAGCACAAGGCCACAAATTCGCAGAGGGAGCGGGCATTGCAGCTGCAAACCACATTTTAAGCGACTGACCACGCTGACACAATCTCGCAGACTTAGTTTGCATCCTCACCCTTCAATGACACGAACTAAGCTCGACCATCTATATTTCCGCGGACAGTGGATGATTGGCACTTCGAACAGAAAAACCGAAGATTGGCTACGGCTTGGCCCTGCTTGCAGGCTTCTTTTTGTCTCTTATCAGCGTTGTAGGGAAAGAAGCGCTCAAACTTGGTGTAGATCCTCTCACCCTCTCAAGCCTCAGAGCCACCTTCACTGCAGTCATCGTAGTCGTAACTTTGATGCTCACAGATCGTCAGGCATTTCGGATTGAGCGCAGAGATCTTACTCTTTTTCTTGTGTATGGTTTTGTTGGGATAGGGCTAAATTATTTTCTGTACTTCTATGCCTTGCAAGTCACTACGGTAGCGATTTCGATTACTTTGCTCTACACCTATACAGCGTTAGTCGTCATATTTGCTTTCTTTATCTATCGTGAACGCGTCACTCGTACGAAAGTAATCGCGTTGGGAGTAACGTTTCTCGGAGTAGCGCTTATAGCTCTCTACATTTGACATTTGCTCCAGATTTCCGTGGGTTCGCATTCAGTTTGCTTTCAAGCGTGGCCACAGCAGTATATGTTCTTGCAGGAAAACGTGCTCAAGCAAAATACAGTACTCAGACGGCTTTGCTCTACAGTTTTCTATTTGGAGCACTCGCGTTGGACGCATTTCGCGTTGATATGCTAGGTACAGTTCTTAATCTAACGCCTCTAGTCTTATTCGTTATCTTTGTTTTGGCGGCCGGCCCGACATTGCTTGGTTACACCGCATTGACCCTCTCGTTTCGCTTCATCGAAGCGGGGAAGTCAACTATAGCCTCAAGTATTTCGCCGGCAATTGCTATCTATTTTGCCGCTCTCTTCCTCGGCGAAATTCCAGGTTTGATCCAACTGTTTGGATCTGGACTTGCGATCCTGGGAGTCATGATCCTCCAAATTCGAAATCCGACATCAACAGATATCTGACTGAGCGCTTTGACGTTCTTGGTTACATGAAATTTGGAAGAATGTTTTTCGAAAATAGTTCTAGGCTATGTGTGGAGGGAAAGTCGGGGAAACCGAGCACGATATGCGTGGCGCCCGCTTGTACGTAGGACTCTATTTTCTTCGTACATTGGTCTGTGGTCCCTATGATCCATGGTAAAGATTCAACCGTCTTCCCCGTGGCATCGAGCAACGGCTGAGTCATTTTCTTCAGACTAGCCTCGTCTTCGGCAACGAAGTTGTAGAGGTCCCCGCCTCCCCAGGCCATCGAAAGGTTATCAGGATCCCGGTTAAGCTCTTTCGCCTTTTCCCTTATGAACCGGATTCCGGCAGAGAATTCTTGAGGGGACAAACTTTCAGGTATCCATCCATCTGCCAATTCGGCGGTGATTTCCATTATTTCTTTCATGACACCACCAACCCATATCGGAGGATGAGGTTTCTGAATCGGTTTGGGTTCCATCATCGCATCTTTCACGTTGTAATACTTTCCAGAAAACGTAGCTTTGTCCTCAGTCATGAGCGCCTTCATCAGTTGGATGCCCTCCCTCAACCTTTCCAATCTAACACGCAAAGGCGCCCAATCGAGGCCAAATAACTCGAACTCTTTCTTGAGCCAACCAGCACCGATACCGAGTTCGACTCTGCCATTAGAAATGAAATCTAAGGTACTCACGATCTTTGATAGAAGAGATGGATGTCGAAACTGATTGCTCGACACATACGTCCCCAATCTAATCGTCCGCGTCACCGTCGCTAATGCCGAGAGAGCCGTCCATCCGTCAAGCGCAAAGGCATCTTTCTGGGTCAACCTCACGAGATGCTCTGGTGTCCAAACTCCTTTTGGAAGAAATTCGGTTCTCAGCCAAGGCGTCCAGTTTATGAAATGATCAGGGACCCACAGTGAGTCATACTTCAAGGCTTCGGCAAGTTTAGCGTACTCAGATATTTTTTCCCACGAGGCCCGTTTCTCGCCGTATAATGGAAGAATTACTCCAATCTTAGCGCGTGTCATGCAACGTAGCCTTCGGGCCTAGTTAGTGAGCAAGAAGAAGTTACCGGCGAATTTCTGGTTACTCCGGCGGAGGTGCTTTGAAGGCTAATCCAATATCGATCCCCTGCCTCTTCGTGTAACGCGCAACGTAGTATAATGCGCCAAAGAATAACTCGCAATGATTAACTCCCATGATGGAACATTCGGAATAATATCTGGCAGAGCGCTCGGTTGCTATATAATACTTGTCGGCAGAAAATGACCTTTGAAAAGTTTGTTTATCCGAGTTCCTAGTTGTTCCTGATTAGTAGGGAACGATTTGACTATCCCAGGAAAGAACCTCAGAAGAGGAAGAATATTTCGAAATGACGGTAAATCGTTGATAGTAGCAATGGATCATGGAATGGCTGATGGTCCGATAGAAGGTCTCGAGAAACCTGGGCAGACGCTATCGAAGATCCTCAGCGGTGGAGCTGACGCTGTTTTGACAACTTTCGGAATCGCCATGCAATTCCACGATCTTATGAAGGGGAGAGTTGGCCTAATTGTGAGGCTTGATTGTGGAGAGACATCATTCTGGAGAGAACCCGAGAGCAAGGAACAATGGTATAAGCCCTATTCGGTCAGGGACGCCCTAAGAATTGGTGCAGACGGCGTCGTGGTGATGGGTTACCTAGGAATTCCTAGCGAAGGTGAGACTCTGAGAAATCTAGCTGCGTCATCGCGAGAATGCTTCGAATGGGGAGTACCATTACTTGCTGAAATGATTACGTTCAAAAACTCCACAATATGTGCCGACGTCAATTCGGTTGCTATTGGATCTAGAATTGGGGCCGAATATGGCGCCGATTTCATTAAAACGTATTACAGCGGAGAGCCCGCAGGCTTTAGGAGAGTGACTGAAACCTGCCCCGTTCCCGTACTCATTGCGGGTGGAGAGAAGATGAAGGCGAGCAGAGACGTTCTCGAGGTTACTAAGGCACTGATGAAGGCAGGAGCAGGTGGAATAGCCTATGGCAGGAACGTTTGGCAGCATGAAAAACCCGAGGCCATGGTTCGGGCTCTCGCGAAGATTATTCATGATGACTCTTCCGTGGAAGAGGCATTGAAACTACTTTAGTACATCCTGGATTATGCCTGATCTGATCATAATGCCAGGCAAGATGAAGGCTGCGTTACTTTACGGTCTAAATGATCTCAGGGTAGAGGAAGTTGATAGGCCAACGATTGGCTCAGGTGATGTCGTTGTAAAGGTAAAAGTCTGCGGAGTGTGTCCCACGGATATAAGAAAGTACAGAACGGCTAATCACGGGGTAGCCAAATTTCCGTTTAACATGGGTCATGAGTGGGTAGGGGACGTTGTCGAGGTCGGAGAGAATACAAAAGGGTACGCGGTTGGGGCACGTGTCGCTGGAATGAGTTATGGTGGCTATGCAGAGTACAATAAAGTCAACAAGGAGGATTTCGATCAGTTTGCTCCGCACCCAGAGATCCTTCTAATGCCTATTCCTGATGATGTTTCATACGATGCAGCTACTTTCTATGAACCCCTCGCGGATTGCTTTCACGCAGTTGTAACTCAGGCGCAAGTTGTCGTAGGCGATACCGTCCTTGTGATTGGAGCGGGACAAATGGGACTACAATTGCTAATGGTCAGCAAGAGTGTTGGGGCCAAGGTAATCATATCAGACGTTCTGAATGACCGTCTTAAGCTAGCAGATCAACTTGGGGCAGATATGACCGTTAACGTTAGAGAGGAGGATTTGAAGAAGCGGTTGATGGCTTTTACAAACGGAAGATTGGTGGATGCCGTTATTACCTCTGTTAGTCAAAGTGCAGTGATCGCGCAAGCTTTGGGAGTGGTAAGAAAAAGAGGTAGAGTAGTTATCTTCGGTGGGGCGCCTGAAGGCACAGTAATACAGATCGACCCAAATGTTATTCACTATAATGAGGTGTCGCTCGTGGGGTCAGAGTGGGTAGGAGTAGGAGGTTTTCTAGATGCGAGAATGTGTGATGTGGCACTCGAAATGATTCGGTCAGGCAAAATCCCTGTGGAGAGACTAATTAGTCACAAGTATCCACTAGATCGCATTCACGAGGCAATTGAAACTGTCGAACGGATGAGCGGAACGAAATGCCTGATTACGATTCCGTAGTGGTTTCTTCTAAGTTAGCTGCTTCATGATAGACCGCGGCGACGCCGTCTTCCACTCGTCTGAAGACTTTGTAGACTTTATCATAACGCCTTGCGAGTTCCATCTGAGGCTCCACCCTCGAGGCTATTTCCAGCTTTCGTGCATATAGATAACTTAGGGGCGAACCTTGGAGAACAGCAGAGGCGACGAGCGCTAAACCTAGCGCCCCTATTTCCTGTTCCCTCGGCAAAAGAAGACGTTTTCTTAGGACGTTCGAGATTATGTGGGCCATCAGTTTACTCCTCATGCCTCCGCCGAATGCCGTGATTTCTTTGAATTCCATTTGACTCGTCTCCTCAACGAAGGAAATCGCTTTCCTCAATTCGAAGGCGATTCCTTCGTGAATGGCTCTCGCGATATGAGACCTAGTGTGGCCCAAGCTCAATCCGTAAAGAACAGCTCTGGCATCGGGATTCTCTGGACAGCGTTCCCCCATTACGTGCGGAAGGAAAATAAGGCCTTCAGATCCTGGTTCAATTTTACTTGCATCTTTCTCCAATTTCTTGAATGATGATTTATTCCGCTGAGGCGTATTGACACTCACGCTCTCGAATTGTTCGGTGTACCAATTCAAGGCTGCTCCAGCCGAACTTAAGGACCCCCAAAGCATCCAACGCCCCGGTAGCTGATAGTATGGATCGCAGAATAGGCCAGATCCAGACAGGGTATCGTTATCGATTTCCCTATCGATTGAAATGCCGAAACAAGGAGCGGTTCCGGAATAGATGAAACCGTCTCCTACTCCTGTATTCCCGAGTGCGATGGGAGTTGTTCCCCAGTCTCCTGAGCCGGTGAGAATGGGCGTTCCTACTCTCAGTCCTGTTTCCTTTGCGGCTGAGGTCGTAGTCTCGCCGGCGATTTCCTCCATCGAATGGACATCCGGAAATTGTTCTGAGTTAAGTTGTAGATACTCCAATAGGTGGTCGTTCCATTTCCGTAATCGAAGGTCATATAGCTGAGTGCCAGCAGCATCCATGGAGTCGGTTACAAATCCTCCACCCAACTTGTATCGTATGTAGTCTTTTGGCAACATCACTTTGCGAATCATTTTGAACTTATCTGGATAGTTTTGTTGTATCCAGAGAAGTTTTGCGGCAGTGTACCAGGCCTGGATTGTTCCGCTGATGGATCGCTCTATACCTAGCTCCCTAACCTTTGCTCTGAGTTCTCTTGCTTGAGGTTGCGCCCGGAGGTCTGGCCAAATGATGCATGGAATAATCGGTCTATCTTTCGAGTCAAGGATAACCGGTCCGTGGCCCATTCCAAGTATCCCAATAATCTCGATACGTTTCGATTTCTTGAGAACTGTCTTTGAGGTTAGTTTGAAGGATTTCCACCACAAGTCCGGATCCTGTTCTGCCCATAGTGGTCTCTGTCTCTTCGTGATGTATCCGTGAGAGGAACTTGCTACAGCTCTGCCATTTTCTTCGAATAGAAGCGACTTGCACAGTGTGGTGCCAATGTCTGCGATCAAGATTGAAGGACGCAAGTAAGACTTTACCTGCACTTCTCTTGTTCTACTCGAATCCTTGCAATTAAGCTAGCTTAGACGTATCGGGGAAGATTTTTTCTCAAGAAGATAGTCCAGCATTTGCTGAGGCGGAAAGCAAGTCAGCTTTCAATAGGCAAGACGATCACGCCGAGAAGACGAACTGCGCTTCTCTCCCAGGTATGCTTGTGAGCTTCCCGTCAGTTCTCATGCTTTCCAACGTTGTCAGTGGCAGACGCACAAAAGCAGACCATGTCTTCGCTTTGATGAATACCGCTTTGGATGTTACGGCGGCTGGGGCCGAGTTCTCGATTCCGAATTTCCGTCGCAAAGGCAGAATTGCGTCCTGCAGGAGGTCTATCCCCTGGGGGCAGACACTGGAAAGTACAGGGTCCAATGGAAAACGAGCGAGGCCGGATTTATCCGCTAGTTGTGCTCGGTCGATTCCGTCACGTGGATCAAGGCTGAACCTAGCGAACTTCGTCAGAGCGGCAGGTCCGTGAGTATCCCAAATGGGACCATCGCTGGAAATGCCTGCCACTGATACTGCGCTGCTGCATAGATAACACTCAAAGCAGCTCTGCAACAAATCTGTCTGTACCATGCGATCGTGACTAATTCTCTCGGGGAACTTCGGCACAGGTCCAGATCGCTTCATGAAAGGGTACAAGTCCAAGACTAGCTTCTCGTAACCATCTATATCGATCACCAGATCTCTGAGGATTGGGAAGTTGGCCAAGGGTTCAAGGACCATTTTGTCCTGCGCGGCCTCCCAACAGGATAGTGACGGCCTTCCGTTCAACGTAAGCCCACAGGTGCCGCATTTCTTTGACCCACAGAACCATCGGTACGCGATATCACTGACCTTGAGCTCGCACCTTATTCGTTCAAGGGCGTCGAGTACTCTCATCTTCTCCGTGTATGGGATTGTGTAACTGTCGTACCTAGGAGCGTTGTCAGAGCTCGGATCGAATCTGAAAACGTTGACTGAAATTTCCGCGATCATTCGGAATCACGTTCAGTAGTCGACTGTGAAGTAGTCCGCCTTTTCTTGTTCGGGTCTTAGATATTTCGGGTTTACGGGCTCGAACCGCGCTTTCATGCCTCCGTTGCCTTTCCGCACAACGATGTACTTTAGCCAGTTCTTGTTGTCTGTGAATGGGTATTCCTCCCTGAAAAAGGGCCCTCTGCTTTCGTGTCTTTCGAGTGAGGCGAAGCTGGCCATTTCACACGCGTCGAGCATATCAGGCACATCGATCGCATCAATCAGGTCGTAGTTGAATTTCCCGGAGCTCCTCGCGTACATACGCGGTAGCATGTCCTCCCTTATTGCTTTCAACTCGTCTAGAGCCGTCTTGATACTGGTCTCGCTTTTTACGAACCCCATGTAATTCCACATTGTTTTCCGTATCTTCTCCTTGAGATCCATGGGCACATATTTCTTGTCTGAATTAGTCAGGAAACCCGTTATCCGCTCTACCTCTCCTTTTACTTGGGCATCATCTACTTCGACACGATGTGTTATTTTCGCTCGTTCCGCTGCGTTCTTGCCCGCCATGTAACCGTCATAGCAAACAAACTGAATGCCTCCGAGGAAGTTAGCTGACACTGATCCAGCTACGTATAGCCCTGGCAACGAGGTTTCCATGGATTTTGGGTTGCATTCGACGCCGCCTGAACTCATGTGCCAGGAGGCACCGCACTCTATGGTATCCTTACTCATATCGTAGCCAAGTTTCTTGTAATGTTCATAGTGATACAGGTAATCCTTGAGTATGTTCTGGTCTATGTGCTTGTAGCTCCCGTAAAAACCTCCATCCCATTGACTCTTCCCGGCTTTAACTTGCTTGTAGAGCGCCTTCATTTGTTGAATATATGGAGCACCGGCAAGAGGGTTCCAGCTGCTGTCGTAGAACACTTCCCCGTCAGTGTTGATCATCTGTAGTCTTTTATCCGTCGCCGGAAGCGGGCTAGGGTAATTGTGAAGCTTGGGACCCATAGCGCTGGGCCCACCGTGAGTATCGGTGCAATGCCACCACTGCATCTCCATGTTCTTGAGTTCACAGCCTGCCCTAAAAGCCATAGCAAAGCCGTTGCCCGCTTGCTCTCGTGTTCCCGTTGCACGCGTTGCGAGCCAATTAGTATGCCCGGTAGCGAGGATTGTTGATTTAGCTTTGATCACATAGACATGCCCTCTTGCGTAGTCAACGGCAAGTGCGCCGACGCATTGTCCGTTATTCATGAGCAATGTCGTGACTGAGGTTTCCTCCAACACGCGTATGGCGTCAGCCTTTACTTCCTTCCGTTTCATGTCCATAAGGGCCGTGCCGGTAAATCCATACTTGTAGAAGAAAGCTGCTACTACGGACTTGTCCGTATTTGTGACGAGTTCGCCACGAGAATTTCGACGCAGATAGAGACCCTTTTCCTCAAGGGCTGGGAAGAATTCTCTGACCGACCAAATCATAGAGTCGAAAATGTAGTCCTGATCTACCAGATACATCATGTAATATTTGATGGCCACATACATCGCAACTCTATACTGCTCTGGAAGCTTGTCTACGACACGAATTCCAGCATTCGAGAGCATCGCCATGAAGTTCTTGCCGATGGAGAGCATCGCATTCGGAAGCAAAGGGCCAGCGGCGACCTCTAGTAGTCCGAAATTTGCCGAACACCCGCTTCTACCCAATAATCCCTTTACAACAATCGTTACATCGACGCCTTGACCCTTTGCGCGCTGCGCGGCGCTAGCTCCGGCTGCGCCACCACCAATCACCAAGACATCAGTCGTTATTTCCCTAATGCGCTCCTGCATAGAAACACAAATCCTCTTTCATCCTGCTAAAAACGTTTGTAGTATTACTCGGGCAATTCACGAGATAAGGTCGACTAGATGTGGAATGCAACCCGGATCTGGATCAGTTCCTAATCCAAATGAATCTCGCCGATTTCGACTACTCGGGCGGAATCGCGCTGAAGATAAGGCTGAAATCGATTCCTCGTCTTTTGTTCAAATATTTCGATAATTGGAACATTGCGAAAAGCCCGACAAGGATGACTGCTATCGACTCGAATCCTTCGGCGCCAATTGTTCCTAGAAACGCAGGGGTTGTCAGATAGTCCCAGAAGAAGAAAACCCCCGCCACGATCGCTCCAATCGCTATAATATCGTAAAACTTTCGATAAAACGAGATTGACGCCATGGACTTCTCGTATTCAGCACGTCTCCTATATTTGTACAGCAAAAGGCCGACCCCTACCAAAGCAATTGGGAAAATGAACATCACGGAAACGAACACATCATAAAGGATGAATGCAATCGCCGCTGTCGACGAGAAAATGTAAAAGACCGCAGCGCCCAGGCCCAGGATCAGGGTCACTATCATGCCTTTCACAGGAACGTGAAATCTATCGCTGACGTCACTGAAGAACTCCGGCACGATTCGATCAAACGAGTAAGAAAGGAGCAACCTTCCTCCCAAGGCCACGACATTCATCGTGTACCAAAAATTCATGAGTAATTGACCGACAAGTATGAAACCGCCGATAACCATGTTGTTGCTGATTATTGCGGCAAGATATGTGGTGTACGGAGTCACTGCGAACGGCGATAGTCCGAAGTTAATAGACTTTGTATAGAGATTTGAAAGGAATACGTAACCGAAGGTATTGTAGCTGAGCAAAACCCCCGCCGCATACAAAACAGTCATCGACGCCAGCGAAATTACCATGGCGAGAGGCAAGGTCTTACTCACTTCCTTCGTTTCCCCAGCGAAATACACGGCGAATACTGCGGTTCCGAACAGGTTCGCTCCGAAAAGTCCTGCCAGCCTGATCGTGTTCCCAAAGTCAGTGATGGAAGGAACGGGACTATTGTTCTGAGCCCCCCAGGAGTTCATCCCAGAAACCATTGAGGAGTTTCCCGCAAAAGTATTGAGTCTATCCAGCGCGACATTTTGAGGAGTTACAACCAGGATAGCAAGGACTAGGAGAAAAGTAAACAGAATGAATGGAAGAGCAATCTTGTTTGCGAGCTTGAAGACCCTGTTCCCAAGGACAGGGATTGCGACAATGAGAATCGTAAACACTGCTCCCACAATGTATTGCGAAGTCGGATCGACGGAAAGCAAATTGCCCCAGTTCGTCAGAGTAAGATTGTTCGCAGCCTGTCCTAAGTAAGAAAACAATGGAGCGAAGCCTATGAAATTTATGGCAGACAATGTTATGGCGGTCCCAAGAAAAGGTTGTACCACGTAGAAGACTCCGTTACTTATGAAGCCGAGAGAGGGATTCACGTAACGACTGGTAAAGACATACTCTCCTGCACTCCTGGGTGTTATGGTACCCACGAGCCCAATGGAAAGGGCAACGACCAATAACAGAACGAATGAAATAAGTGCCGCTGTCAGCACATCGCCCCCCATCAAGGGAGCGGTGGAAGAAACGAAAACGAATGCAAATTGGATACCTTGCATTCCCAAGTTAATCCAGATTAGGTCGAAGAGCGAGAAATTCCGAACTAGTCCGGTGGCTTCACGGACAAATACGGGCTTCGGCAATGCCCTCACAGGTAGTGTATTGATCTGCGTTTTCGTATTTATGACTTATCATGCTAGTCCCGCGCACTTTCGTGACGATCATAACGATTAGATTACGTCTTTCGCGAGTGCTCTCATGCCTCTAAAATAGCATGATTTCAGAACCATAGTTCTTGGAGGGAAGATGAAGGATCGAAAATTGGTCGTTGTTTTAATGAAGTGTAGTGGTCGTACGAAAAATGAGTCTAAGAAGGCTCTCATTCGATGATATGTGGGAATTAGTTTAGATATTCTTTTTGAGAAGCTGCACAGGCTAACGAACATGAGCAAAGTGAGGAAAAAAGTTTTCAGTTGATTCTATGCTCCAATTTTGGTTTTCGTACGCTCTAATCTCCACTATCTTTTTCGGATTCACTACAATAGTCGATAAGCTGATGCTTGAAAAACGTCTCAGCTCATTTTCCTACCTTACCGCATTTGTCCCACCTGCTTTGGTTTTCGCGATCGGCATTTTGTTCTTTTTTCCGACGAACATATTTTCAATACCTTATTGGATCGCCTTCTTAGCCGGAGTACTTAGTGTTGGGGCTTACTTCTTTTACGTTGTTTCAATAAGGAAGGAGGAAGCATCAAGAATAGCGGCATTGGCATCACTTGCCCCAGCCTTTGTCGCAGTGCTTGCCCTTTTCTTTGTTAATGAAATTTTCTCCGCAAAATCCTACGTAGGAATAATTCTGATGATATTGGGATCAGCACTCATCTCGTACAAAAGAAAACGTGTGAAAAAAATGATCCCCCTTTCGCTCATACTGCCATTAATTGCAACAAATTTCGTCTACGGTCTGGAACAGACAATTTCGAAAATAAGTCTCAACCAAATTTCTTTCTGGCCATTCCTAATGATGTTCATGTTCGGAAGATTTGCGGTTACATTTCCCGGCCTTGCTATCCCTACGGTAAGGAGAAAATTTCTCTCAGAGGCTAAGAAACTAGGAAGAAATTTCACTCTCACACTTGCATCAGGCTCCGTTATGTGGAGTCTTGGAATAATCTTCTTCTTTTATGCTGCCTCGGTCGGTCCAATAGCCCTTGTGTCAACAACAGTCCTAATCTCCCCGTTATTCACACTCTTCTTCGCAACCCTGATTACGAAATACCTTCCGAAAGTTCTGAGAGAGGAGATAGACAGAAAAACTGTGGCGTTGAAATTTGTTGCAATTGTCCTGATTGTTCTCGGAACATATCTGATAATCACCTAAGGGCTTCGTGTTCTTACGTATGTACCCATGATATGGTGGGGCCAGTGGTTTCCACATGGATTTGCCCGTGAGACACAATCATCGAGAAATGAGGCGATTCAAGTAGAAGTAGAAATTATGAAAGCGATCTGATCCCGCTGCCATCCCATACTTTCGTGACTCATCAGACTGTGAACTTTTCACTCACATCAAGGATCTGTGCATCCTGACTCGTGTTGTCGAGAAGCATAAGAATGGCTAACGACACAGGTTTCGCGTGATATACTACGAGTGAAATCGGGATCAGGAAGGATGAGATCGATACTCCTGCGCTATTAATAGATCTAGATTCGATGGAAAGAAACATATCGATCATGGCAAATTTTTTTAGGAATAAAACCGCGAGACTACGGGCTCATTCTAAAGTTCATAGGGTTCCGATCATTGCTCACAAGCAGATAGAGGCGGGTGCCAAAGGTTTATGCTGCCAAAAGGTCGCTGAGGCTGAGATCATGGTTGCGGCCGGAATTAAGGATATTATTGTTACAAACGAGATAGTCACCCCTGCGAAGATCAAGAGGCTCGTCGCACTGGCTAGGCAAGTAAAGATCGTCGTACCAATTGACAGCGTCTCCAACGCGGAGACTTTGTCTGGTGCCGCGCAAAAGGACGGTGTTGAACTTGACGTTCTGGTGGATGTGCACCTGGGTTCGAGTAGATGTGGAGTGGAAGCGGGTGAACCTGCAGCTAAATTGGCGATGGCTGTCAAAAGCTTCAAAGGGCTTAAACTGATGGGGCTGATGGGTTTTGAAGGTCAAGTTTCTTGGATAGAGCCTCGTGAAAAAAGGAGGATCGAAATTGAGAAGTGCGAAAGTCTATTGATAAATTCCAAAAACCTGATCGAGAATGCGGGAATAAAAGTTGAGGAAATATCAACCGGCTCAACCGGAACATATGATGTTAGTGGTGCGACACCAGAAATAACCGAAGTGCAAGCTGGCACGTATGTGCTAATGGACAGCGAATACCGCAAACATGTTCCAGAATTCAGTTGTGCTCTGACGGTGCTATCAACGGTCATCAGTAAACCATCCGATCGAAGAATCGTTACTGACGCAGGTCTCATGTCAATAAGCGTAGCAGCCGGAAAACCAGAGATCGGAGTCGAGAATCTTGCAGTAGACGAACTTCATGCAGAAAATACCGTCCTGGTAAAGTAGTGAGCGACGTCTAGCGGTTCTCTGATTAGATGGATCTGAGTTGGTTACAGATGCGAAACCCGACAGCCTTTCTCAGAGAGGAGTTCGAAGAACTAGTAAGCGACGAGCTTGATTGGAAGCTTCGCATTGTGTCCCACACGGAAATCATGGTGGGGCCGGTGGGATCTTAATCCACATTATCGCGGGTTCACATTGTTGATGAACGGACTCAACTCTGTAGGGTAGCCAGGTTTACCCGAACATTTTCGTAACTTACGTATGAACCCATGATATGGTGGGGCCGGTGGGATTTGAACCCACGATTTTTGGCTTCAAGACCGGTTTTTCTTGAGGTCACCAACGCCCCAGGTTCACCGCGCCCGTTCGCGCTCTGGTATCCTGTTGGCGGAATCGTGTTCCCAGACCAAGTTGCCCAGAGATTAACAGCAATTGACCTCTTCTAGACGACGGCCCCTCGCAATCGCAGAAGCCTAGGCACTCATAATAAGCTTTCATGCTCGTCAAGTGAAAGCTCTTCGAGAATTTTATGAAAATTCGTTACTGAATTATCTTCCTTGTAAACAGTCAATGTTCTCAATAATGATTTTCTGCTTCCGAAGAGTCTCCGCGCACCTATTTGTTTGGAGAGTTGCCCGAAGATGAAGTATTGGAGTAATGAAGTTACGTTTGCCACTCGTCTGGAAGTGCTGGCTGTTTCGAAATCAACGATACACGATCCGTCGTGAGCTCCAACTAGTACGTTCTTGGGTGCGTGGCTTAATTCTCCATGATCTAATCCTATCGCGTCAAGTCTGAAGCATTGGAAGAGTAGGTGTCTAAGAACGAATCTGAGAGATGTGGTTTCTCTTTGAGTTTGAGCCCATTTGAATAATGGTTCTCCTTCGAAGAGTTCCATCGCAAGAAAATTTCGTGTCGCGGTGATTAGACGGGGGCCGACATTTACACTATTTGCAGTCCGTAATAATCTGGCCTCTTCCATCATATCGGATCGGTTTGCATCGGTGCGTCGAATTTTGAGTGCGATTTTAGTTCTGTCGAGTCTCGCCTGCACTACCACTCCGACGCATCCCTTCCCAAGTAAGGGTATTCCGTCGATACGTGTTGATCCTCGGAACTGTATTGCAGTTATGTCTGCAGCCCGCAGTTCGTCGATTCTATTCTTCGCTTCGGTGGGATCAGTTTGTGGATATGTTAGAAGTCGTGAAGCTCGAGTTTCGATTATGTCTTCCAATTGTAATTGTTGTTTTTCAAGCATACCAGATCGGTCTTCCTGAGAGGTAGGTGCGCATGTATTTCGCGAATTGAATGTTTCGAGAAATCAACACTGCGATCTGGTTGCCTTCGCATAAGCGTGATTGTTTCTTTAGCGACTGGGCGAGTAGGCTTGCGACACCTACCTGTCTTCCGCCTGATCTAAGCGTTGATGCTAATAGCTGGATTGCTGAAGTTTTCGGTCGTTGATTATGAACAATCCATTTCTGTCCTTCAATCCAAGGGCCTGAGATTGTGCTCTTTTCACGTCTGTGTTTTTTGATGAAGTTTGCACTCTCGGTCATTTTGCTTACTGGTGGGCCGCCGTGGCGTCGCGTTCGCGCTAATCGTTCTGTTTCAAGTTCGAAGAGGATGAGGTTCAGTGATTTTTCGTCGGTCCATGATCCTGATCGTATTACTTGAAAGTCGTTGGTTTTGAGTAGGTTCGTTAACGCACGTTCTGTTTTGTAGAGTTGGCTCCAAAGAACGTCGGCTACTGCATCGATTTTGCCGATTTGGAGACAAGTAATGGATGAAGCTCGGTCTCTTATGAGGG
>Ga0074044_10001538_pt1 | contig 20751 bp, 14 predicted proteins | sample BogForMeECP23OM1_FD_94443 | JGI IMG/M metagenome (GOLD analysis project Ga0074044, IMG submission 94443) | Bog forest soil microbial communities from Calvert Island, British Columbia, Canada - Bog Forest MetaG ECP23OM1 | ecosystem: Environmental > Terrestrial > Soil > Wetlands ...
TCAAGGCTGAACGGTACTAACGATGCCCTCAAAGTAACTCCCGGATTGCCTCGGCTCTCGGCGTTTGCTATAACCCCATCAGTTGGCAAATGCCTTGAACATGACGCTGCCAAATCGAGAAGCAGGCTTTTCCTTCCTGGTGCGCAATTGGTCCGCACAGGAGGAACGGTTTCGCGCGGCATTCGACATCCTGGAAAAGGCCGTTGCCGGGCGCGTTTTTCCTGCCTGCTCACTGGCTGTTACTTTCCACGGAGAACTTGTCGCGCACCAAGCGCTTGGCCGCTTCACTTATGATCCCGCGTCGTCCGAGGTCACGACCGCCAGCCTGTTCGATGTCGCTTCGCTCACCAAGGTCGTCGCGACCACCACCATGGCCATGATTCTTTATGAGCGCGGACTGCTGGATCTTGAAGCGCCGGTCACGGCGATCGTCCCCGAATTCGCTGCTACTGATGCTCGCCGGCGCGAAGTCACGCTGCGCATGCTGCTGGCGCACAACTCGGGCCTGCCCGCTTACGAGAAACTTTTTCTGCGCGCTTCCACTCGCGAAGACCTGCTGCACTTGGCCTTCGCCACTCCACTTGCCGCCGCGCCCGGCACCTGCGCCGCGTACAGCGACATCGGCTTTATGATTCTTGGTGTCGCCCTCGAACGCCTGGCTGATGAAGCGCTCGACTTGTTTTGTCAGCGCGAAATCTTCGGTCCGCTGTGCATGACGCACACAACCTTCAAACCCGCTCACGGCTTGAAGGATTCTGCCGTCCCCACCGCGGACGATCGCAGCTTTCGCCATCGCATCATTCAAGGCGAGGTGCAGGACGAGAACGCAAGCGTTCTCGGCGGCGTTGCCCCACATGCTGGACTTTTCTCGACCGCCGAGGATCTCGCCATTTTTGCCCACGCCATGCTTAACGGTGGACATCCGATCCTGCGCCCGGAAACAGTTGAACTTTTTTCCCGCCGAGAACGCGCGCCGGAGGGCACTTCGCGGGCGCTCGGCTGGGACACGCCCTCGGCATTCTCGCAATCCGGGAAATATTTTTCTGCACGTTCTTTTGGGCATCTTGGTTATACGGGCACGTCTCTGTGGATCGACTCGGAGCGCCAACTCTCGGTAACTTTGCTCACCAACCGCACCTGGCCTGATTGCGCGAACCAGGAAATCAAACGGGTACGTCCGGAGTTTCACGACGCAGTGGTGGAAGCGTTGGGAAAGACAGCTTGAAACGCAAAGCAATGGCAACTGACCTTCGCCGGCTGGGCACCGAGAAAACGAATTCTGCTTCCGCCGACCTCGACAGCAAGAGCGCACTCGAAATCGCGCGCATTATCAACGTTGAAGACGCCAAGGTTGCCGCCGCCGTGAAGCGCGCCCTTCCGCAAATTGCGCAGGCCATCGAGTGGGTCGCCGCGGCGCTCTCCCAAGGCGGACGGCTGATCTACGTGGGCACTGGCACCAGCGGACGCATCGCCGCCCTGGACGCGGTCGAATGCCCGCCTACGTTTGACGTCCACCCGCGCGTGGTTCAATTCGTCATGGCCGGCGGATCCAAGGCGCTGGGCGCAGCTGTGGAGGCCGACGAAGACTCTCGCGAACTGGGGCGCAAAGCCATCACCAAGAAGAAGCCCACGAAAAAAGATGTGGTTGTAGGCATCGCGGCTAGCGGGCGGACTCCGTTCACCATCGCCGCCATCCAACATGCGCGTGCTCGCGGCGCTCGAACCGTTGCGGTCGTCTGCAACCCGAAATCGCCTCTGGGCAAAGCCGCGCACTTGGCCATCGTCGCAGAGGTGGGCGCGGAAGTAGTCGCCGGCTCCACGCGCATGAAGGCCGGCACGGCGCAGAAGATGATTTTGAATATGCTCTCTACCGGAGCGATGACTCGTCTCGGTTATGTCTACGGCAACCTGATGGTCAACGTTCACCCGAAGAACGCGAAGTTGGCGGAGCGCGGCGTGGGTATTCTGGAAAAGGCCGCCGGGCTCAACCGCCGAGCCGCGCGCAAACTGCTCGCGGCTGCTGGAGGTCGTGTTCCTGTGGCACTGGTTATGGCTAAGGCCAGCGTGCGACGAGATCAGGCTGTGGCTGCGCTCAACAAATCCCAAGGGCAAGTGCGCCAAGCTATGGCGCTGGCGAAACGCCGCCTTCTCGATGGCGATGGAGAAAAGGCTTACCCACAGGGGACACTGAGGTTCCAAGGGAACACGCGGCCCGGAGTTTACGTCGGACTTCTTGCCGCAGGCGCCCCGCAGTTAAAATGAAAGCGGACTTTGATTTGCGATAGCACTCTATGGACAAGCTGGTAATCCGCGGCGGCAATCCCTTGCTCGGGACGGTGCGAATCAGTGGCGCTAAGAATGCCGCACTGCCTTGCATGGCGGCCGCTTTGCTAACTGAAGAGCCGGTGATTCTGGAGAACATTCCGCAGGTGCGCGACATCGAGACTACGCGCAAGCTGCTGGCCGCCATGGGCGCCGAAGTCGAGCTTGGCTACGGACGCGCCCACCATCGCACCACCATTTGCGCGCGCACGCTGGCGGCTCCGGAAGCTTCTTATGAACTGGTCAAAACCATGCGCGCTTCGACGCTCGTCCTCGGACCGCTCCTGGCCCGCTGCGGACATGCTCGCGTTTCGTTGCCCGGCGGATGCGCCATTGGCGCCCGTCCAATAGATCTGCACATCAAGGGGCTGGAACGTCTGGGCGCTAAGATTACGCAAGAGCATGGCTACGTTGAGGCGGTCACGGATCCGCTTAAAGGCAACCGCTTGCACGGCTCTGAAATTGTCTTCGACAAAATCACCGTCACCGGCACCGAGGATCTGCTGATGGCCGCTACCCTGGCCGAGGGCGAGACGGTGATGCAGAACTGCGCCCGGGAACCGGAGGTCGCCGACCTTGCCGCGCTGCTCAACGCGATGGGAGCCAAAATTCACGGCGCGGGCACATCCACGATTCGCGTGAAGGGCGTAGAGAAGCTCCACGGCGCCCGGCACCGTATCATCCCCGACCGCATCGAAGCTGGAACTTTCATCGTTGCGGGAGCGCTGACCGGAGGGGACCTCAACGTTGTCGGATGCGAGCCCGCGCACCTGACCGCGATTCTGCAGAAGCTGGCGGAAACCGGCGTGAAGACAGCGGTGAAAGCCGATTCCGTCCGCGTCATGGGCGATCAGCCCCACCAGGCCGCGGATCTGAATACGGAAGAATATCCCGGGTTCCCTACCGACATGCAGGCGCAGTATATGGCGCTGACTACGCAGGCTGCGGGCACGTCGATCATAACGGAAAATATTTTCGAGAACCGCTTCATGCACGCGCAGGAACTCGTTCGCATGGGAGCGAACATCAAGATCGAGGGCCGCCGGGCCATCGTTCGCGGCGGAACTCCACTTAGCGCCGCCGCCGTTCTCGCGTCTGATTTGCGCGCCTCGGCCTCGCTCGTGCTCGCCGCGCTGGTCGCCGACGGTGAAACCATCATCGACCGCGTTTATCACCTCGACCGCGGCTACGAACATATCGAAGAAAAACTGAAGGCCGTCGGCGCCGAAATCCGGCGCGTCGGAGACATCTTCCCCAAGCGCGCCGCGGCTCCCACCCACTCTTGAAACGGTAACGATGGTAACCTGCGGACTTCTCGCTTATTCCGTTGCGCCTTATCGCGGACCGCATCAGTCTCCTTAGATCTCCAGCTGTTTAGTTAGCATCGCTCGCCTCTCATGGAAGCCGCTTGGGTGACTTTCGTAATTCTGTCTTCCTCGTTGGCGTGTGGGATAACTGACTTGCGGAACGGTTAAGCCGCACAAATCGAAGAGGCCATCGGCCTCTACCCAGGCATTACGCAAAAAATCATGACCAACCGGCTGGCGAAGGATCTCGACCACATTCTCGAGCGAACCGAGCCACAGTGGCAGGAACTGCGCGGCCAGCGCATCCTGATCACGGGCGCAACGGGGTTTTTTGGATGCTGGCTGCTCGAGAGCTTTGCCTGGGCGAACCGGCGACTGGATCTTAATGCCCGCGCGGTGGGACTTTCGCGGCATCCGGAAGTGCTCGCCGAGAAAGCGCCGCACCTGGCGCAAGATGCAGCGATCAGCTTACATGCCGCCGATATCGCTCACGGGGAATTTCCGCAAAGCACGTTTTCACACGTGATTCATGCCGCGACTGAAGCCAGCGCGAAACTGAATAGCGAAGCGCCCAAGGTAATGTTCGATACCATTGTCGAGGGAACCCGCCGTGCTTTGGATTTCTCGCTTGCCAGTTCCGTCAGCAGATTTTTGCTCGTCAGTTCGGGCGCAGTTTATGGAAACCAGCGGCCGGAACTTACGCACGTAAGTGAATCTTTCGAGGGCGGACCCGATCCTCTCAATCCTGCCTTCGCCTATGCCGAGGGCAAGCGCTCCGCGGAGATGCTATGCACGCTTGCGGCATCTTCCGGCCCGAAGATCAAAATTGCGCGCTGTTTCACTTTCGTCGGGCCCTACATGCAACTCGACGCGCATTTCGCCATCGGCAACTTTATCTCCGATTGCCTGCACCATCGCCTGATTCGCGTGAAGGGAGATGGTTCCGCGGTGCGGTCGTATCTTTACGCTTCCGATTTGATGGTGTGGCTCTGGACGATTCTCTTCAAAGGTCAATCCTGCCGTGCCTACAACGTGGGCTCCGACGAGGCTCTGAACATTGCCGCGCTCGCGCGCGAGGTGGCCGCCGCGTTGCCGCCCGCAGTCGACGTCAACATTGCATCGGCCGCGACACTTGGCGCTCCGGTGCACCGCTATGTGCCGTGCACGGCGAGGGCGCGCGAGGAACTGGGACTTGGCGTCCACGTGCCATTGCGAGATGCCATTCGACGCACCGCTGCGTGGTTCTCCGAAACTAAAGCTGCGGCGCGAAAAACCACTCGGCCAAGAGTTGCCGCCCGAGGCGCCCATGCATAGCTCCGCTACTCTGGACGCGCAGCCGCATCGCGCGTGTGGTGCTTGCGGTGCAAGCGGAGCCGCCGTCTGCCACACGCAGCGGTTTGTCGTGCCAGATGGCTATCCACTGCCGGATAAGTACAACGTCGTCGTGTGCCGGCGCTGCGGCTTCGTCTATGCCGATCCGGCGGCCACCCAGCGCGACTACGATCGTTTCTATTGCGAGTGGTCGAAGTATGACGACTCGGCGACGGCGACCGGCGGCGGTCTTTCGCCTTACGACGCCGCGCGACTTGCCACTACCGCCGCCGACATCGCCCGCGTCCTGCCCTCGCGAGCCGCCAGCATCCTCGATGCCGGATGCGCCACGGGCGGCTTGCTCACGGCGCTTCGCGAGCAAGGATTCACGGCTGTTGCCGGACTCGATCCTTCGCCGCGCTGTGCGGCCGCGTGCCGCGATCGCGGCTTTGAAGCTTATGTCGGATCGATATCCTCGGCTTCCGCATCGACTCCCGCGCACATGCCCAAGTTTGATTGCGTCGTGTTGAGTCATGTGCTGGAACATGTGTACGACATCCCTTCGTTCTTTGACGCCACACGCCGCTTGCTCACGCCGGGAGGCTATTTGTATCTGGAGACGCCTGACGCCACTCGCTACGGCCAATACCTCTACGCGCCGTTCCAGGAATTCAATACCGAACATATCAACCACTTCTCGGCGCGTGCGCTCGACAATACTAGCCGTCGCTTTGGCTTCGAACCGGTTCTGGTGGAACAGAAAGTGTTCAAAACGGCGGCAGACACGTGGTACCCCGCTGTCTTCGGCTTTTTCCGCGACGGCGGTGGAATTGCCGACGAGCGAATGGTGGTTTGCGATCAGGAGTTACCGTCGAGCATCACCGATTATATCCGGCATTCCGGTGAGCAGATGGACAGGATCAATGGGCACTTAGCCAGCCAACTTACTAACTATCGGCGCGTCATACTTTGGGGTGCGGGGCAATTGGCTATGAAGCTTCTCGCTCTTCCCGCTCTGGCGCAGATCGAAGTTTGCTCGGTGGTGGATAACAATCCCGTGCTCCGAGGCAAAACGCTGAAAGGCGCGCCGATTGTCGGCCCGCACGAGATCGCTGATACGGGGGAGCCGATCCTTATCGCCACCTTGCTTCATGCCGACGAGATCATTGCCCAAATCCGGCATCTAGGACTTAGTAACCCCATTTTGTTGCCGCAGCCGGCTTTGCGATCTGAGGAAGCCCACGCATGAAACTTTCCGACTACATCGTCGGGCAACTTGCGGATTGGGGCGTGCGCCATATTTTCCTGGTGACGGGCGGCGGCGCCATGCACCTCAATGACTCGATCGGTCACGAGCCGCGCCTGCAGTACGTTTGCAATCACCATGAACAAGCTTCAGCCATGGCGGCCGAGGCTTACGCCCGCATTAGCGGCCGGCCCGGCGTGGTCAACGTGACCACCGGGCCCGGCGGCATCAACGCGCTGAACGGCGTGTTTGGGGCTTGGACTGACTCGGTTCCAATGCTCGTCATCTCCGGCCAGGTTAAGCGCGAGACTTGCATGCGCGTGCAGAAAATCACCGGCCTGCGCCAACTCGGCGACCAGGAAGCCGACATCATAAGCATGGTCGCAAACATCACTAACTATGCGGTGCTGGTCGACGATCCTCTGTCCATTCGGTATCACCTCGAGCGCGCCTGGCATCTCGCGCAGCATGGACGCCCCGGTCCGTGTTGGCTCGACATTCCCGTGGACGTGCAGGCAGCGGCCATCGAGCCTGCCAGCCTTCGCGGTTACGATCCGGCCGAAGATAGTCTTGCTGAGAATAACGCGGGCGACGCCGATTTCTCTCAACTTAAATTGGCGTGCCGCGACATCCTTGGGCGCATTCGCAACGCCAAGCGCCCGGTAATTCTGGCTGGTACCGGGGTTCGCGCCGCTCGTGCAGTCGCTGAATTTGACGAACTCTTTCGCCGGCTGGGCGTGCCTGTAACCACGGCCTGGACTCATGATCTTATCGCCTCCGACGACCCGCTTTTTTGCGGACGCCAGGGAACCATCGGGGACCGCGCCGGGAACTTCACCGTGCAAAATGCCGACGTTCTCTTGATCCTGGGATCGCGCCTCAACATCCGGCAAACCAGTTATAACTGGCAATCGTTCGCGCCGCGCGCCTTCAAAGTACAGGTCGATATCGACGCTGCCGAGTTCCACAAGCCCACCGTGCAACCAGATCTGGCCATCCAGTGCGATCTCAAACAGTTTCTGCAAGAACTCTTGCGGCAGTGCGATGCTGAACACTACCAGCCCGGAATGCACGCGCCATGGCTTGCCTGGTGTCGTGATCGCGTCCAACGTTACCCAGTCGTGCAAGATCGCCAACGCCAACCGGGACCACCGTTGAATCCTTATTACTTCATCGAGCAGCTGTCGTCTCGGCTCGCCGATGACGAGGTTGTCGTCTGCGGCAATGCCAGCTCTTGCATCGTGCCGTTTCAAGCCATGCGTCTGCGCAAAGGGCAGCGCCTCTTCTCGAACTCCGGCTCCGCCTCCATGGGGTATGACTTGCCCGCCGCCATCGGTGCGGCTTTCGCCCGCCCGGGCAAGCGCGTCATTTGTATTGCCGGAGACGGCAGCATTCAGATGAACATTCAGGAGTTACAAACGGTTGTTCATCATCGCTTACCGCTCAAGATCTTCGTCTTGAATAACTCAGGCTATCTCTCGATGCGGATGACGCAATCCGGATTCTTTCATCGTCTTACTGGTGAGAGCGCTGCGAGCGGCGCTTCTTTCCCCGACATGGTCAAAGTGGCCTGCGCCTATGGCATTCCCTCCATTCGTATCGATCGCCAGTCGCAACTGGAGCAGATCGATCGCGCGCTTGCGGCGGACGGGCCAGCTCTGATCGATGTTGTACTCGATCGTAATCAAGAGTTCGAACCGCGATCACGGGCGCGGCAGTTACCGGATGGGCGAATCGTTTCTCCTAATCTAGAGGACATGTACCCTTTCCTGGATGAGACTGAACTAATGGACAATATCATTCGCGAGTAAGGACATTACCATGTTACTACACCGCGCATTCCTAACTCTATGCGACCACGAATGGACAGGCAAGTAATAACATGACTGGCAACGATATATTTGACGAGCTATTCGTCCTGGAGATGGCTAATAACCATCTCGGCGACCTGCAGCGGGGCCTGAAGATCATCAGTAATTATGCGCAAGTGGTCCGCTTCAATAACGTGCGGGCGGCGATTAAATTACAGTTACGCGACGTTGACACTTTTGTACATCGCGACTTCCGCCGCCGCGACGACATCCGTTACGTCAAGAAAACGCTGGACACGCGCCTGCAGACCGAGGATTACGTTAAGTTGGTGCGAGCTATCCGCGAAGCCAGCTGCATTCCGATGGCAACTCCGTTTGATGAGAGTTCTGTCGATTTCTGCTGCGAGTTGGGTATTCCCATCCTGAAAATCGCCAGCTCAGACTGCAACGACTGGGTGCTGATCGAAAAGATCGCAAAGACGAAAAAGCCGACCATTGTCTCTACCGGCGGCTCCTCCCTCAAGGATATCGACGACCTGGTTACTTTTTTCGATAACCGCCATATCCTGCTGGCCGTGAACCACTGCGTGTCGATTTATCCCACTGAGGATTCTGATATTGAACTGAATCAGATCGAGTTCCTTCGCAGCCGCTACCCTAATCACGTGATCGGATTTTCCACGCACGAGTATTGCGACTGGACTTCATCGATGCTGATGGGTTATGCCAAGGGGGCTCGAACTTTTGAACGGCACGTCGACATTCAGACTGAAGGCATGACGGTTTCTCCCTACTGCTCTTTGCCGGAGCAGATCGACACCTGGTTTAAGGCTTTTCATCGCGCGAAGAGAATGTGTGGAGCGCCCGGCACGCAGAGGCGGTTGCCTCCGCAGAAAGAAATTGCCTATCTCGACTCGCTCGTGCGCGGAGTCTATGCCAGGCGCGATCTTGCCGTCGGCCATGTTCTCCAGGACGCCGACGTTTATCTGGCGGTTCCGCTGCAGCAGGGGCAGATCTCCTGCCGCGAACTGATGCGCGGCGAGGTCATCCTCAAGGCCGTGCCCAAAGATCAGCCCATCATGATCGACGCGATTGACAGCCCTTACGCCAACATTCCATCGCTCACGGAACTGATTTACCATCGCGGCCTGCCCCCGCAACCTGCGGCTCGCGCGGCCAAAGCGGGCGGTGGTAAATGAGTGGCTGTCGCGCCATGAAGACCATCAGCGTGGTCACGCCCTGCTTCAACGAAGAAGGCAATGTTCGCGAAGTCTACGAACGTGTGCGCGATTTGATGTTGAGCCTGGGAAAATACCACTACGAGCACATCTTCATCGACAACGCGTCGCGCGATACCACCTTTGCCATTCTTGGCGAAATCGCCGCGGCAGATTCGAATGTCAGGGTCATTCGCAATGCGCGGAACTTCGGACATGTGCGCTCGCCCATGCACGCGCTGCTGCAAGCTCGCGGTGACGCCGTTATCGTGCTCATGTGCGACCTGCAGGATCCGCCCGAAGTGCTGGCGCCACTGCTTGAACAATGGGAAAAAGGGGTTCCCATAGTGATTGCCGTCAAGCATCAAAGCCGCGAATCGGCCCCGATGTTTCTGGTCCGCAAATTGTTCTATCGGCTGGTCAACCGCCTTTCCGATGACATCGAGACTTACGAAAACTTCACCGGCTTTGGACTGTACGACCGGCAGGTGATCGACCTGGTGCGCCAGTTTGGCGATCCCTACCCTTACTTCCGCGGCATGATCGCGGAAATTGGACTTCCGCACGCTGAAGTTCTGTATGAACAGCAGCGCCGCAAAAGCGGGAAGACGAAAAACAATTTCTACACTCTGTACGATCTGGCTATGCTCGGTATCACCAAGCTTTCCAAGGTTCCGCTCCGGCTGGTGACCTTTGCGGGATTTTTTGGATCGCTGCTGTCGATGCTTGGCGGCATCGCCTACTTCGCATACAAACTATTGTTTTGGCACGACTTCACGGTTGGCGTCGCGCCCATCGCGATTGGAATGTTTCTTTTGGGATCTCTCCAGCTTCTCTTTATGGGCATCATCGGAGAGTACATCGGGAACATCCACACCCAAGTGCACAACCGTCCGTTGGTGGTCGAGCGCGAACGATTGAATTTCCAGTACGAGCCGGGCGAACCCCTACCACGAAAGGTTCTTGCTTCAGGCGCGGCTGCCGGCCGCTGAACGACGCGCCGGCGAATGCGAGATCATCCTCCGTTAGTGAGCAGCCTGAGCTGAAGATTTACTGCTTCCAAAATACCTCGAAAATTCCGAAGCGCGTGGAATGAGGAAATCTTTTCTCCACCTCAGCTCTCACTTCCGGCTGCATCCGCCCCCCGGGGAAAAACGGCGCATCATTAATCACGACCAGATACAGATTGTCCGACTGTATCGCCTTCAGAAATTCTGCCGGCGGCCCACCTCCGTCGTCGCGCGCAACATTCGTCAACCCGGAGAGAAAGTACAGCTCAGGACAATCGTTTCCGGCAAACATCAACCCGTTCGGACTATGCTCGCGCAAGAAACGGGCCAAGTCGTCGAAGAACTCGGCGCCCCCGATCTTCAACCCGCCGGCCCGCGGCTCCTGCATGGCGTCAACGTGCCCCACCAGGTATGTGATTTCGTAAATGCTGTGAGGAATGAGGGTGAACACCTCAAACGCCATGTAAAGAGCCACCACAGAGGCCAGCGCATAAGTTCCGCGCTGCGTCTTGTTCGTACATACGATCGCCAGGAGCGCCAGTATCGTCAGGGGCGCTGCATAACTCAAATAGATCGCAACCGCCAGTGGAAACTGCACCAGGCTGCAGGTTGCCGCCAGCGCGATCAGCAGTACAACCTGTTGGCGCTCGAGTTTCCCGCGCGGTCCCGGTTTCCTCCGGATCCACACCAGCACGGCGCCGAGCAACACTACAAGCGGCGTCAGCACCGCCGCCGAAAGCCAGATCCCCATCAGCACGTCGGTTGACTGCCTGGACTTCACCGCAAGCACCACTGCCGCCAACCCGAGAGTGGCGCCGACTACTCTCCCCTGGAACTTATCCCAATACATCGCGGCCGCCAGAAATCCCACCAGCGGCAAAGCGTACATCACTTTCTCAGCTCCAAACGGACGGAAAAGTCCCAAGGCAACCGATCGCAAGATTACGCTGGAAGTCACTCCAAACAGAAACTTCCCGACCATCCCAGACCTGGCATACGGAACGAGAAAAACAATGATCGGGCTTGCCATACCGCAGACAAACGGACCCGCCGTCCGCAAGATCGTTTTGAATCGTTGCCCTGTTCCTACCCGGACATTCCGCTCCCCGAGCAGGATCAGCCCGACCACCACGGCTGATGGCAGCACAAATTGGTACCATTCCGGCGGTCCCAGTCGCGAGTTCAGCACTTTGACCAGCGTCATCAAGTACAGCAACAGAGCAGCCCCACTGAAGCCGCGGTACGTCCAACTGCTTTTCGAACTCTCTTTCGCCGCGCCTTCTTGCGAACTGTCATGCGCACGATCCTCCGAACTCTCGCTCTGTTCCAGAAAAGCAAGAAACAGGAACACCCCCGCAATGTAATACGCCCCAATAATCTTGATCAGGATCGACACTCCGCCACAAACTCCCGCCACAAACAGCCACCGCCGCGTCCGTACTTCCAGATAGCGCAAGAGCGCCGCGGCTCCGAACGTCGCGAAGAACAGGTTGTACCAGGAAGGCATGGCCGCCGGATAATTCGGATAACTCCACGAAACTGCCAGCAGCGTAATTGCTCCGGCGCCGAGCGCCGAAGTAAAGCGCAGCGCAATGTAATAAACCGCAGGAAGCCATGCCAGAAAAAACAGAAACACACAAATCCGCAGCGACATCAGATTCACGCCGAACGCTCGAAACGCCAGCGCATGAATGAAGCTGAGACCTCCGGTGTAGATTTCGGCAAAATCGCGATGAGGAAGTTGCCCGCGCAGCACGCGCAGCGCGCTTTGGCTCAGAGTCCCATCGTCGGCCGGAACCCACCCGCTGCCGATGCGGATCCCGACATAAATACCTGCGATCGCCAACACCACAACCAGCACCAGCCATCGAACCAGCGCCCCCTCCGCAGCGGTAACCGGCCCCCCTCCACCTTCGCTGGCGCTCATCTCCGCGTCCCGTTCTCGAACCCTGATTTCTACGCTCAATGGCGCGTCACTTTGGATTCTGGACTTCGCAGAAGTCTTGCCAATTTCCCCTATCATTTCGCCTCCAGCGCCGTCAGCCGCAGTTTCGCTTCCTTGCTGTCCTGGTTCAGCTGCAACGCTCGTTGATACTCCGCCCGCGCACCGGATATGTTCCCACTCTTTTCCAAGGACTCGGCCAGCCAATAGTGATAGTCCCAAACGCTTGGATCCATGGCCGCCGCTTGCAGTAGGTAAGGTTGTGCCTCGTCGTTCCGTCCTTGTTGGAAGAGTGCGCGCCCCAGAAAATGTTTTGGCGCCGCCTGCTCCGGCACTAACTCCACCGCGCGTGACAGCAGTTGTTCCGCGTCACGGTATTGACCGTCCATTAAGTGGATGTTGCCGCAGTTATAGAGCGCCGAGTATAGGTTCGGTTCCTTCTCCAGGATTTCCGAGCACAGCGCGAAAGCGCGCTCATAGTCGCCCATTTGTCCATACAGGCCGGCGAGTCCCGCCATGCCTACCTCGGACTTGGCATAATCCGGATTCACACGGTCCAGCCAGACGCGACCTTCTTCGAATTGCCCGGCGTGTATGTACGCTTCCGCGAGGGCCAGCGGTCCGTAGCCATATTCCGGATGATCTTTGACCACGGATTGCGCCAGCGTGATGGCGCGATCATGCGCACCTCGCTGGCTGTATTCTTTCGCCAGTCCCGCCAGCGCATACGGATTCCCCGGATACAGCGATTGTCCACGCACCAGCAGCAGCAGATCGTTTCCCCAATACACTTGCTGGGCGAGCGATGCGCTCACATAACCAACACACAGCACGATGACCGCGCACGCCTGTACCGCTTGCGCATTCCATTTTCTAAACGAAGGCAGCCGTCGCAACCCCAACGCAGCGAGAATGGCGAATCCGATTGAGGGCAAGTACATGTAACGGTCGCGCACGAAATCGCCATTGCCAAAGTTTCGCAAATACAGAGCTGGCGCCAGCCCCACCAGCAGCCACAGACCCGCAAACGCAACCGTGGAACTCCCCTCGCGCCGATTCCAATACCAGAGCCCAACCACCACCATTCCGAGTACCAACACCGGAATTACGACCTGATTGAAGATCGCGCTCGTGACATAAGGCGTGTAATAGAGCCCGGTGATACCGACTGGGAGCAGCAACTGGCGCAGATAGACGGATAGCACCAGAGGCAAAGTCCGCGCGACGTCGATCATCCCATGACCAGGATCAAACTGGCCCGTGGCATGCGGCAAAGCGTGCCTTCGCAGCAGCGTGTACACCACCGTTAGCAGGGCATAGGGAGCCGCTTCTATCACGGACGCACTTACTCTCCGCATGGCTGATAAACGTTTTTCCGTGGGATGCAACCACGCGTAGATTGCCACCAACGCAGAAAACACGACCGCCATTTCCTTCGTCAGCAACGCGCATGCGAAAAAGCCAAGGGAAGCAATCTGCCATGCCGCCCTAATTGTTCGTTCGGGATAGCCCTCCAGGTCGCGTCCGTTAAGAAACGCTGCAAAAGCGAGCGCGGCAAACATGGTCACGATGGTGTCCGAAGCCGCGGAAACCCATGTGACTGGCTCGATGTGAATGGGATGTAAGGCAAAAATCAGCGTCGCCAGTGCCGCTGTCCAGTATTCCAATCCCAGCCGTCGGGCCAACCAGAACACTGCGGTAACCGCGCCTAGATGCAACATCATCGCGCCCAGGTGCCATCCCCACGGATGCAATCCAAACAAGGTGTAATTCAGCATCGACCAGGCCACGAACAGCGGCCGGTAATACACCTGGTGTCGCGCTACGTGATACCAGAGGTCGCTGCCGAACGCTCGCGGCAGATTGCTCCATGTGCGGATGATCGGGTTGTTCACTATCTGCGGCCAGTCATCCCATACAAAATCGAAAGATAGAGAGCCGCTATAGAGTACGAAAGTCACTAGCCCCAGCGAAGGCAGCAGAATGAACGGTCGCCGCAAATGCTTGGCCAGTACTTCCGTTGCACTGGGCTCCAGATGCTCTGCGGTCTCGTTCATGAGATTCGTTTCCCGAGTCACTCGTTTCCACACCAATGGTGTTTCGCGCTCGATCAGCTCATACTAACCGTCCCTACCTTCTAGCGCATGTTACTCAGGTTACCTAGGTGTGCCGCTTATTCCCGCTGTTTGCCCTCTTATTTATGCGACGATCATGGCATGGGGTCTGCCACAGGAGCGAAACCCGTCAAGGCGCCGTCGCCGGTGTTGTGCGTGGATCTAGATGGTACTTTGATCCGAGGCAACGTGCTTTGGGAGTGCGTCCTCCTTCTGCTCAAGACCCGTGCCTTCACCTTGCTCTTACTACCCTACTGGCTGCTATCGGGACGAGCCGCCTTCAAACGCCAACTCGCCGCCAGGGTCCAGCTCAACCCTGCTCGTCTTCCCTATCGGCCGCAGGTTCTTGAACTTCTTCAACGGGAAAAAGCTGCCGGCCGGCGCATCGCGCTTACGACCGCTGCTGACCGTACGCTTGCCACAACAATCTCCGACTATCTCGGCCTGTTCGACGAAGTCCATGCCAGCGACGGCCAAGTGAACCTCAAGGGACAAGCCAAAGCTGCCCTTCTGACCTACCATTACGCCGACACTGGCTTCGAGTACGTGGGCGACTCTACCGCTGACGTAGAAGTCTGGCGGCACGCCCAGGCAGCTTACGTGGTCGGCACCGAAGCCCGCGCCGAGCAGGCCGCTGCGGTAACCACGCTCAAAGCTACGATCCTTGAACCGCGCACATCGTGGCGCACTTCGGTGCGCACCTGGATCAGCGCCCTGCGCGGGCACCACTGGGCGAAAAACTTGTTGCTCTTCTTACCACTGGCACTCTCTCACAATCTGGCAATCGACCCTATCGTGCGCACTCTTGCCGGCTTTGTGCTCTATGGCGTTTGTGCCTCCGGACTCTACATCCTTAACGATCTGCTCGATCTGCATTCGGATCGCGAACATCCCTGGAAAAAGGAGCGCCCCTTCGCTGCCGGCCAGATCTCAATTCCCGAAGGTTTGATAGTGTCGCTTATCTTGCTCACTACGTCGCTCGGCCTCGGCTTTCTGCTCGACTTACAATTTGGGCTGGTTTTGCTCGGATACGTCATCCTAACCATGTTATATTCCTTCTATCTGAAGCAAATTGCTTTGCTGGACGTTTTTATTCTTTCGAGTTTCTATAGTTTCCGCATTCTTGCTGGAGCGTTGATTTCCGCGACCCCACTCTCCCAGTGGTTCCTGGCCTTTTCAATGTTCCTATTCTTGAGCCTGGCGATGGCCAAGCGTTATTCGGAGTTACTCCATGCCAGTGACTTAGTCAGGGCGGGCAACTCTGGACGGGGCTATCATACTGGCGACCGTGAGCTACTGTTCTCGTTGGGCGTGGGCAGCAGTTTTTCCGCGGTTGTTATCTTCAGCCTATACGTGCACAGCCCGGAAGTACGTTTGCTTTATTCGTCGCCGGAGTTTCTTTTTCTACTTTGCCCCATCGTTCTTTATTGGCTTAGCCGAACTTGGCTGCTGGCGCATCGCGGAGAGCTAAAAGAAGATCCTGTCACTCTCGCCATCCGCGATCCAGTAAGTTATGGGGTGGCGTTGGCATCGGCGGTAGTGATCGCCGCGAGCATGATACACGTGAACTGGTAACGGCCGAGGTACAGCCTAACCGGTTGCCGCACTAACGAACCTGGTGTCGCTCACTTACTATGTCGGGACAATCTGCCGCCGCTTTACGCAAACAACCCGCTGCTCTGCCACCGGTCACGGGAATTCTTTCGTGGGGCCGTTACCCAAAGGTTTCCCACCACCATGTTCACAAGCCTGCGTGGAACGACCAGTTACCAGAGATTCTCAAAGCCGCCGCACCCGGCTCTCTACTACCTTATGGCCTCGGCCGCAGCTATGGCGATTCTTGTCTCAACGGCGGCCGCGAACTGGTCGATTGTTGCCGACTCAACCGCATCCTTGGCTTTGACGAATCTACGGGCATGGTGCGCTGCGAGGGCGGTGTAAGCCTTGCCGATATTATCGACGTATTTCTCCCTAAGGGATGGTTTCTTCCGGTCACACCCGGCACGCGGTTCGTCACCGTTGGTGGGGCCATTGCGAATGACGTTCATGGTAAGAACCATCACTGCGCGGGAACCTTTGGTGCCCACGTGCGGCAGATCGGATTGCATCGCTCGAACGACGGACTAGTACTCTGCAGTCCTGAACACAATCTTGATATGCTGCGCGCTACTATTGGTGGTCTGGGCCTGACAGGCGTGATTGTGTGGGCAGACGTTCAACTTAAGCGCGTAGCTGGTCCGTGGATGAACGCAGAGCTCGTTCCGTTTCAATCTCTCAATTCATTTCTTGAGCTTAGCCGCGAAAGCAACGACTGCTTCGAGTACTCTGTGGCGTGGCTGGACTGCTTTGCTGGAAGGAACCTTCGTGGCATTTTCTTTCGCGGAAACCATGCGGCGGAACGAGGCAAGGACTTTCATCCCAAGCGCGGTCCGAAGTTGCCATTCCCACTGCCGGCGTGGATGCTCAATCGGTACTCCGTAAGGTGCTTCAACACTGCCTATTATTGGATTCACGCCACGAAACAAAGCGCGAGCGTCGTTGCCTGCGACTCGTTCTTTTATCCGCTCGATTCCATCCGGCAGTGGAATCTGCTCTACGGCAAACGCGGGTTCCTCCAATATCAGTGCGTAATTCCGGAAACAAATCTGGACGCTTTCGAGGAGTTACTCGATAACATCGCCCGTTCTGGCATGGGCTCGTTTCTCGGCGTGTTGAAGCAATTCGGTTCTGCTTCTCCGGCCGGAATGCTCTCATTTCCACGCCCTGGTCTTACCATCGCACTCGACTTTGCGATGCGCGGCGAGCGAACCCTCCAACTTATGGAGTCGCTCGATGAGATCGTGTTGAAAAGCGGCGGAGCGCTCTATCCCGCCAAGGACGCTCGCATGAGCCCTGCCCTGTTTGAGGCATCGTTCCCGCGCTGGCGCAGTTTTGTTCCCTATGTCGATCCAACAATGTCGTCCTCATTCTGGCGACGGGTGACCGGGGTGCGCTCGTGAAAAAGATCGTCATCCTTGGCGCTACTTCTGGGATTGCGCTCGAAGTCCAGCGTTTACTAGCTCGCCGCGGCTGCGAGTTACTGCTCGTAGCGCGCTCCGCGCAACGTCTTGCCGAGCTCAAGACCGACTTATTGGCTCGAGGCGCAGAACAGGTCTTCACTTACCCTGCGGACTTAGGCTCAATCCAAGAGCACGCAGCTATTGTCGAGTTTGCCAGGCACATGCTGCCCGAGTTTGACACGGTTCTGCTGTCCTACGGTTCGATGCACAACCAGAAGGATGCTGAATCCTCGGTCGATATCCTTTTGGAAGAACTGCACGTCAACTTCGTCAGCGCCACTGCGATTCTGACGGTGTTCGTTGCCGACTTGGAACGCCGGCGCACGGGCTGTGTGGCCGCGATCACCTCCGTCGCTGGAGATCGCGGCCGGCGCTCGAACTACATCTATGGTTCGGCGAAGGGCGCTCTTTCCTTATTTCTTCAAGGACTCCGCAGTCGCCTTCATCCGGCCGGCGTACGCGTTATTACTATTAAGCCGGGACCGGTGCGGACCCCCATGACCGATCATCTGCCCAACGCGCGTTTTGCCGATCCGGAGCAAGTTGCTGGCGACATCGTGCGGGCGCTCGAACGGCGGTCGCCCGATGTGCTTTACACGCCGAGAGTCTGGCGATACGTCATGACTGCGGTCCAGCAGATTCCGGAAGGCATCTTCAAACGCTTGTCGTTCTGAATGACTATCTGAATAACTATCTGAGTAACTGCGCAGGAAATAGAAAAGGGCCGCAATCGCCGCGGCCCTTTCGTGCGTTTATCATTTCCATGTTCCCAGCACCAAAAGCGCTGGACCCCGTTAGCTCGCCTCTTACAGGGATCGATTCATGTTCTTACCTTCTGCCGCGTCCGCCTCCGCCGCCGGAATGACCGCCCCCGTGACCTCCCTGGCCGCCGCCCGGACCGCGTCCTCGACCGCGGCGCCGGCGATTACGATCACGATCGCCGCCACCGCCGGCGGGACGTCCCTCGCGCCCGCCTTCCGGACGCGCGACGCCCGCTTCTACCGACGCTACTACTCCATCTACACGGTTGAAGTTCGGCTCATCATCGGCATCGAACTCGGCGCCACCTTCGATCACTGCCGTGGGCGTGCCTTGCGGAACTGCGTGCGACACCGGCGGTGGTACCGCATCAGCTCCTTCATCCCCTTCTGGAGGTGGCGGAGCCCCTCCCATTTTTGCGCGCTGCTCTTTCAAGATCGCCTTCCGCGACAGCTTGATCCGATTGCCTTCCACGGCCAGAACTTTCACCAGCACCTGGTCGCCTTCTTTCAGTTCATCGCGAACATCTTTGATTCTGTGTTCGGCAACCTCGCTGATATGCAGCAGGCCGTCCAAGCCCGGCAGAATTTCGACGAACGCACCGAAATCCGCCAAGCGGCTCACCTTGCCTAGATACGTCTTCCCCACCTCGGCCGAGGCCGTCAGATCGCGGATAATCTGCAGCGCCTTGTTGGCCGAAACTTCATCGTTCGACGCCACGTTGACCTTGCCCGAATCTTCCACATCAATCTTCACGCCGGTCTGCTCGATGATGCTGCGAATCATCTTGCCACCGGGCCCAATCACGTCGCGAATCTTGTCGACCGGAATCTGCAGGGTGTAGATACGCGGCGCATACGCCGAGACCTTGACGCGCGGCTCGTTTAGAATCTCGTCCATTTTTTCGAGAATGAACAAACGCCCACGTTGCGCCTGAGCGAGCGCCTCGCGCATAATCTGCGACGTGATGCCCGCGACTTTGATATCCATTTGCAGCGCGGTGATGCCGTCTTTAGTTCCGGCAACTTTAAAATCCATGTCGCCGTAATGATCTTCTGCGCCGGCGATGTCGGTCAGAATGGCGTACTGCTCGCCTTCCTTCACCAATCCCATCGCGACTCCGGCCACGGGAGCTTTCAGGGGCACGCCCGCATCCATCAACGAGAGTGAAGCGCCGCAAATCGTGGCCATCGACGACGACCCGTTCGACTCCAGAATGTCGGAGACTACGCGCATCGCGTACGGCCAGTTGTCTTCGGTGGGAAGCACTGCCGAAACCGCGCGCTCAGCCAGTGCTCCGTGGCCGATTTCGCGCCGACCCGCGCCACGCATGAAGCCGACTTCTCCAACCGAGAAAGGCGGGAAATTGTAGTGCAGCATGAAGCGCTTTTTGGCTTCGCCTTCGAAGCCCTCAAGACGCTGCATGTCGTCGCTGGTGCCGAGCGTGGTGGTAACTAATGCCTGCGTTTCACCGCGAGTGAATACTGCGCTGCCATGCGCGCGCGGTAACACGCCCGCTTCGATCCAGATTTCGCGAATCTGGTCGAAGGCGCGTCCGTCGGGACGGTGCTTGTGGTCGATCACCTGGTTGCGGAAAATGCGCTCGCGCAGAATCTCGTAGTACTTTTTGAGCTTCGCCTTGCCGGCCTCGTCGTCTTCAGGCAGAGCGGAGAGCAGTTCCTTTTCCAATACGCGCACCAGTTCGTAGCTCTCCGATTTCGGATGTTTCGCGGTATCGAGAGCATCCGTCAGTCGAGCGCCGATCTTCGCCTCCAGGCTCTTGAGATAAGCCTCGTCGAATTCCGGCGGCGTCACTGGGCGTTTTGGCTTGCCGACTTTGCTACGCAGCTCTTCAATCGCGGCGCAAATCTTCTTGATTTCGGTGTGCGCGAATTCGATCGCATCGACGACCGTCTCTTCCTTTACTTCTTTCGCTCCCGACTCGATCATGACGATGGCATCGGCGGTGCCTACGACCATGATGTTGAGTAGGCCGTCACGCATTTCGGTGTAAGTGGGATTGGCGATAAAACGGCCGTCGATCAAGCCGACGCGCACGGCGCCGATGGGGCCCAGAAACGGAATGTCGGAAATGGTCAGAGCAGCCGAAGCTGCATTGATGCCGCAGACATCGGGATCGTTTTCCGTATCGGCAGAAAGTACGAAAGCGATGACTTGGGTCTCGCACCTGAAACCGTCGGCGAACATGGGACGCACCGGGCGGTCAATTTGCCGGCTGGTGAGAACTTCGCGCTCGCTCATGCGGCCTTCGCGCTTGATAAAACCTCCGGGAATGCGTCCGCCGGCATAGGTGTACTCGCGGTAATCAACGGTGAGCGGGAAAAAATCGATGCCCTCGCGGGGATCGGGATTGGCGGTCGCGGTGGCCAGCACAACATTGTCTCCGAAGCGCACGACGGCCGCGCCGTGGGCCTGCTTGGCAAGTTTTCCGGTTTCGATGGAGAGTTGTTTTCCGCCTGTGAGTTCGACGGATACTTTGGTGACTTCAGGCTTCATAGGTCATCCTTTTTATGGGGCGGAAGTAGGGCAGAAGGGCATGCGCCAAGGTATGGAGTCCGCTTGGACGGGCGTAGGCCAGGGGCCGCGGTTGGGTAAACGCACTGTGCACAGGCTCACTGGTCCGGAGAATCAA
>Ga0074044_10001539_pt1 | contig 20749 bp, 19 predicted proteins | sample BogForMeECP23OM1_FD_94443 | JGI IMG/M metagenome (GOLD analysis project Ga0074044, IMG submission 94443) | Bog forest soil microbial communities from Calvert Island, British Columbia, Canada - Bog Forest MetaG ECP23OM1 | ecosystem: Environmental > Terrestrial > Soil > Wetlands ...
AAATAGAAAGTGACCTTGCGCGAGTCGAGGGTGTAGTCGGCGCTCACCAGCTTCATCCCGAGGCGGCGCTCGCGGATGCGCTCGACGCACAAGCGGCGCGCGTGCGCCTCGCGCGAGAGATTTTCCTGCTCGACGTGGAAGTCGCTGTCGGAAGCGATGCGGATGATGGGACGCAGCGCCGAAAGATCGATCGTTTGCGCGGGTTCGTGCGGCTCGATCTCGACGGTGCCGACGCGTGCGCCGGCTTCGCTCTCGACCAGCACGCGTTCGCCGCGGCGCAACTCCCCGTCACCGGCCAGGAAATTGTACAGATGGCCGGTCTGCTGGAGACTGACCGCGACGATTTTCGCGATGGGCGGCGCGCCTTCAAACGGATCGATGTCTGCCACTATCCTCTACTCACCCCGCATCGCATGACCGGCTATCGTCCACCAATTCTCGGCCTGCATCCGCGGATTGGCGTTCGCTTCGACCGCTCCGCTGGCGCGCACTGCCGCGTCGATACATTTCACTACCGCATCGACCCCGAGACCGTCCGCCAGGCTCGCCAGTTTCGACCGCGCCTCGGGCGGAAACGCCCCGAAATCGGTCTTAAGCAGTTTGTAGCATAGTATTTCCTCGAGCAGTCTGGCGAGCAGCTCGAAATTGCCGGCGGCGGCGTCGCGATTGGCAAAGAACTCCTGGGCGAGAGACTGCGCGCGCGCGAAATCGATCGATTTTGCACTGCTCAGCGCGTCGAGTAGCTCTTTCATCGGCGGTTGATCGCCGTCGGCCAGCGCGATCGCATTCGCCGCGCTGCCTCGCGCCAGCAACGCAAGCGCACTTGCGCGGGCTTTATCGGCGACGCCATGAGCGGCAACTATCGCCTCGAGATCGGCGGCCTGGAGCGCGGCAAATCTCACCGTGCGCGTGCGCGAGCGGACGGTGTCGAGCAGGGCGCGCTCGCTGGCAGTCACCATGATGATGATCGCGTGGCCGGGCGGCTCTTCGAGCGTCTTCAGGAGCGCGTTCTGCGCGGGAATACCGAGGGCCTCGGCGTCGTCGATAATTGCCATCCGAACCGATGAGCGCGACGGCCGGATTCCCAGCCGCGCAATCAATTCGCGGACCTGGTCGATAAGGACTTCGGTGCGGCCGACCGGCCGCGACACGTAGGTGAAATCCGGATGCACGCCGGTCGCGATTTGCACGCATGCAGAACAACAATCGCATCGCGGCCGGTCCGCATCGCTGGCGCGCGCGTGCGTGCGCTCGGTCTGCGGCGCAATGCGGACCAGGCATCGCGCGGTTGTGCAGCAGAAATTCTCGCCGGGCGACCGCTCGCACATCAGGGCGTGCACCAGGCTGGTCGCGACCAGCGCCTTGCCGACGCCGCGCGGGCCCGCGAACAGGTAGGCGTGAGAGGGGCGGCTGTGCAATTCGGCGAGCAGCCGTGTCGCGATTTCGCGATGCCCGCGGATCGAAGTTATCGGCATCGCGATTCCGTCATCGGCGGGCGAGCAGCTCGTCCACGGCGCGGCAGATGTCGGCGGTGACGGCGGCAACCGGGCGGTCGGCGTCGATGACGACGACGCGCGCGGGCTCGGCCGCGGCGATCGCGAGAAACCCGTCGCGCACCTTGCGATGGAACTCGGCGCGCTCGCCCTCGAAGCGGTCGGAGCCGCGGCCCGTGCCTTTCGCCCGCGCGCGAGTGCGCTCGAGGCCCGTCTCGACAGGCAGATCGAGGACGATAGTCAGGTCGGGCGTCACACCGTCGCTGGCGAGCCGGTTCAGTTCGCCGAGCAGCTTGAGATCGAAGCCGCGGCCGTAGCCCTGATAGGCGGTGGTCGAATCGGAGTAGCGATCGGAGATCACGATTTCGCCGGCTGCCAGCGCGGGCCGGAGTTTTTCGCGAACGTGCTGCGCGCGATCGGCCAGCACCAGCAGCAGTTCCGCGGCTACGTCCAGCGAGACCGCGGGATCGAGAAAAATCGCGCGAATCGTTTCGCCGGCGCGCGTGCCGCCCGGCTCGTGGGTGACTGTTACGCGGCGGCCGCTTTTGCGGATCGCGTCGCCGAGAATTGCGGCCTGCGTTGTCTTGCCGCTTCCCTCGACGCCTTCGAGCGTGATGAATACGCCGGCTGCCATCGTCTATTGACCGGACGCCGCGCGTCCTTAGCCGCCAAGATACCAGTGCGTGAGTTGCGGCTGAAAGAGCGCAAAGACGCCGGCGGCCAGCGCGAGGTACGGGCCGAACGGAACTTCGGTGCGCAGAATCGAGACGTCGGCTTCCTCCGGATCCGTCGCGGGCTCGCCGAGCGGGGCAGGCGCAGTGGAACCGCCGCCGGTGAGCGCCAACGCGATCCCGCCGATCGCGCCGATTACCGAACCGAAAAACATCGTGAAGAGCGCGCCCGGCCAGCCGAGAAATCCGCCTACCATCCCGAGCAGCCACACGTCACCCAGGCCGACGCCTTCGCGCCCGCGGACCAGCTGATAGAAATAGCCGGTGCCGAACAAGACGCCGCCGCCCACGATGATTCCAATCAGCGAGCTCTTCCAGCCGACCTCCGGCATCATCAGCGACGCGGCGATGAATCCCGCAATCGTCCCCGGCCACGTAATGATGTTCGGAATCAGCCGCCAGTCGTAGTCTATGATCGCGACGACCCACAGCGCCGCGCACAGCACCAGGCGCGCGATCGCCTCGGGGAGCGGAAAGGCTAGGCAGAGATAGAGAGCGGTGATGGCGAGTCCGAATTCGGCCAGGAAATGGCGGAACGGAATCGGCGCGCCGCACATCACGCATCGCCCGCGGAGTCCAAGGTAGGCGAGAATCGGGATGTTCGCCCACCACGGAATCGCACGCTCGCAACTCTCGCAATACGAGCGCGGCGAGACGATCGAAAGATCGCGCGGCAGCCGGTAGGCAACCGTGCAGCCGAAACTGCCGAGGCTCGCGCCCAAGATGAAAGCGATTGCGGCGCCGATCCCGGTGGGCATGTCCAGTGTCATCGCGTCACCATAACATGCGCGCCATCAGCGGCGCGCCGCGCATAGATCGATCGTCAAATCGTAAGTGGCCTTGATGCCGCGATTCAGATTCTCTACCGACAGGCGTTCGTCGTCGCCATGAACGCGCGAAATTTCTCCGCTGTCGAGGATCACCGGGACGAATCCGTATGACGGCACGCCCTTGGCGCGGAGCGAGCGCGAGTCGGTGCCGCCGGTGGTCATCCAGGGCACGACGATGGCGTTTTTGAAGTCGCTTGCGGCCACGCGTTTGATCGCATCCCACGCCTCGCCCGAAGCCGGCGACGGCGGAGCGTCATCGGGCCGCTGCAGGTAGTCGATCGTGAAGTCGCCGGCGCCGAGCTGTTCGCGAAGGTGCTTCAGAAACGCGTCGGCGTCGGTGCCCGGCAGCAGGCGACAGTCCAGTCCCGCCTCGGCGACCGTAGGCACGACGTTCACCTTGAATCCCGCGTTGAGCATCGTGAGCGAAATCGTATCGCGCATCAGGGCCTGGATATTGTACGGGCTGAGCACGCCCGCCGCCGCAACTTGAGCCATCCCGGGCCACTCGAGATGCGCGAGTTCGAACGACGCCGGAAACGGCTCGAGCGCTGCGATCGATTCCATCGCGTCGGCAAAGATTTGCGTGATTCGAATCGGCGGCTGACTTTCGAGAAGTTGATGCAGCGCGTTGATCAGGATCAGATTCGGGTTGTCGGGCTTCGGCACCGAGCCGTGTCCGCCCTTGCCGCGGACGCGGACGCGAAGCCAGTTCACGCGCTTCTCCGAAACCGCGACCAGAAAGGTGGTGCCCGCGACGCCGAGCCAGTCCGGCGCGCCTTCACCGCCCTCGTTGAACGCGAACGCGGGATCGATCGCGTCCCAATGATTTTTCACCATCCAGTCCGCGCCGTTCTCGCCGCCCGCTTCCTCGTCGGGATTCACCATCATCTCGACCCCGCGCCTGAGCGCCACCGCGTTGCGCTTGAGCGCGAGCATCGTCATCAGCGCCATAATTCCGTGCGCCTTGTTGTCGATCGCGCCGCGCGCCCACACGTAGCCGTCGGTGACGTCGGCGTCGAACGGATGATGCGTCCAGTTGGCTCCCACCGCGGGCACGACGTCGGCATGCGACATGAGCAGCAGCGGCTTCGCGCCCGCGGGTCCGGGGAGGCGCGCGACGAGGGTCACCATCCCGGGCTTGCTCTCGAAGGTCTGCGTCGCGATTCCCTCCTTGTCGAGAATCGCTTTGAGGTAGGCGATCGCGGCGGCGGTATTGCTCGGTGGATTGGTCGTGTCGAAGCGCAGGTAGGCGCGGAAGTAATCGAGCGCTTCGGCGTTGGCGTCCCGCGGTAAGAAGATCATGTCGGCGGCGACCATATTGGCGCGGAACGAGGCCGCGAGAGCCGGCAACGCGACCATCGCGGCGGCGAACACGATCGCCGCGGAACGAAATCGCCTTGCACAATTGAGTCGCTGCGTCATGAATCGTTATACACCTTCGAGCCCGATCAGCGCTGGCATTGCGGACAATAGAAGCTGGCGCGCTGGCCCACGATCGCATTCTTGATCGGCGTCGAGCATGTGTAGCACGGTTTTCCCTCGCGACCGTACACGCGCAGGCGCGCGGCAAATCGCCCGGGCTGCCCGCGCGAATCGCGATAACTGCGAAAGGTCGTGCCGTTGCTGCCGATCGCCGCGCGCAGGATCGCCGGCACGGCCGCCGCGATTTTTTCGATCTCGATTCGCGTCACGCGGCCGGCACGCCGCGCGGGACGCACGCCCGCCCGAAATAGAATCTCCGACGCGTAGATGTTGCCGATGCCGGCGACTATTCGTTGATCCATTATCAGGTTCTTGATCGCCACCGTCTTGCCGCGAGCACTCGCAGCAAGATAGCCGGCGTTGAATTTGCGCGACAACGGCTCGGGGCCGAGACCCCTGAGTTCCGCCGTGGAAGCCAACGCGCCGCGCCCGACCAGACGGACCATGCCGAAGCGCCGCGGATCGTTGTAAACCAGGCGCGACGCGTCGTCGAGTAAGAATTCGAGATGGTCGTGGCGCGGATCGAAGTCGTCGGCACTGAAGCCGGCGTGGCGATGGGTCAAACTGCCGGACATCCCGAGGTGCACGAGCATCACGTCGTCGCCGTCGAGCTCGACGATCAAATATTTCGCGCGGCGCGACAGTTTCACAATTCGCCGGCCCGCGATCGCCGCGGCAAAATCCGCGCTGACGCGGCGGCGCAGCCGCCGCTCGCCGATTCGAACGCTCACGATCGTTCTGCCGACTGCCGTGCGAACCAGTATCCGGCGCAGCGATTCGACTTCCGGCAGTTCAGGCATCGTGCGCGACGATCCGGCCGGCCAGTTCGATGCGTAGCGCGTCCGCCAGTCTCAGAAAATCGGCAACGCCGAGCGTCTCCGCGCGCGCGCCCGCATCGATCGCGGCGCGCTCGAGCGCACGCACGATCCGCAAGTTGTCGATGCCGAGCGAATGGCTGAGCGCGTTGCGAATCGTCTTGCGCGGCGCGGAGAACGAGGCCCGCACGGTCGCGAGCACGTCGCGTTCGTTTTCGTTGCCGACCGCAGACGGCCGCGTTGCGCGGGGAGTGAAAACGAGAACTTCGGCGTCAACCTTGGGACGTGGATGGAAGCTGCCGGCCGCGACGGTGAAATGCAGATCGATCCTCCAGCACAGCGCGGTGTACACGCTGAGCGCGCCGTATGCATCGTCGCCGGGCGCTGCGCGAATCCGTGCGGCGACTTCGCGTTGAAACATCAGAACCATTCGCGACACGACGCGCGAGCTGTCGCACAGCCTGCGCAGCATAGCCGCCGCGACGTTGAACGGGAGATTGCCTATTACCTTGACGGGCCGATCGCCGGCGAGTGCTGCAAAATCGATCTCGAGAAAGTCCGCGTTGATCACGCGCACCCGCGCGTCGTCTGCGAAGCGCTCCTGGAGCCGGGCTGCTAGGCGCGGATCGATTTCGACCAGCGTCAGCGAGCGTCGTGGCCGCGCCGCGATCTTCTCTGTCAGGATGCCGAGGCCGGGACCTATCTCGACCACCGCCTCCGATTCACTGAGTTCCGCCGCCGCGACGATTCGATCGGCGACGCCGCCGCTGGTCAAAAAATTCTGGCCGCGCGATTTAGCCGGCCGCACCCCGGCTCGCGCCAGCGCCGCTGCCGGACGCGACGGCGTCTCATCGATGCCGCGCGGTTTTCGTGCGATCGTCATCTGCTCCCGATTCACAGCGCGAGATTGGCTTCCGCGTCGATGCTTAACGCGTCGCGCTCGCCGCGCAGCAGACGGTAGCTGCCCGCGAGCGCGATCATCGCCGCATTGTCGGTGCAGTATTTCATCGCCGGTGCGACCAGCCGCCGTCCATCTGCCGCCGCGGCCTCGGCCAGCTTGTCGCGCAATCTCGAATTTGCCGCGACTCCCCCCGTCAGCGCGATCGTGTCCGCGCCCATTTCGCGCGCCGCTGCGATCGTCGGCGTCACCAGCATGTCAACGACGGCTTCCTGAAAACTCGCTGCGAGATCCTCGGTCCGCTCCGCGCGTCCGCCCTCGCTGGCCAGCAGGGTCGCGACCGCGGTTTTCACCCCGCTGAAACTGAAATCCATCGGCGCACCTTTGACGTGAGCGCGGGGAATTCGCACGCGCTTCCGGTTGCCGCGCCGCGACATCGCGTCGATTGCGCGCCCGCCCGGATAGCCCAGCCCCATCAGCTTGGCGACTTTGTCGAACGCCTCGCCGGCCGCGTCGTCGCGCGTGCGCCCGATGCGCCGGTAGCGCCCGAAATCCTCGACCGCGAACAGCGCGGTGTGCCCGCCGGAAACCACCAGCGCCAGGTACGGCATCGCGATTCGATTTTCGAGCAGCGGCGCCAGCAGATGTCCCTCGATATGATTCACGCCGACCATCGCCACGCCGCTCGCCTGCGCCAGACCCTTGGCGAACATCAGGCCGACCAGCAGCGAGCCCACCAATCCCGGACCCCGCGTGACTGCGATTCCCTCGACCTCCGCGAGCGTGCATCCTGCGGCGCCGAGCGCGCGCTCGATCACCGGCGCGATCGTCACGACGTGATTCCGCGACGCGAGTTCCGGCACGATGCCGCCGTAGGCACGATGGATATCGTCCTGGTTGGCTACCGTGCTCGAGCGAATCTCGCCGATGCCCGGTGCGCTGGTTTCGAACACCGCGGCTGCCGCGTCGTCGCACGAAGATTCAATTCCAAGTATCAGCACAGCAAGTTCGCTAAGAATGACACAAAAAAACGACGGCACAAAAAGAAGGCAACGCCCCTAACTAACTTCTAACAGGCACGAAGTCCCGCATCTTTATCTTAATACCGGGTGCAGGGGTCACCCGGTCACCCCTGCCCAGGGAAGTGTGAAACCCAGGAGGGTTTCACGTTAGATGATCGTCCCGTTCAATCCGACGCCGGCGGCGCCGACTTCGGCGGCGGCGGCGGAGCGGCGGGCTCTGCGGGCGCGGGCTGATCGAGATCCCCGGCCGGCGCCGACGCGCTGGCAGCGGCCGGCACGAATCCCGCCACGCGCGTGACGCCGACGCGCGCCGTCAGGTTGCCCGGACTCGCGGCGAGCGCCTTCTGATAGGCGGCGGCCGCCTCGGCGGATTTCCCCGCCTGCTCCAGACCGAGTCCTTCGAACGCGTAGGTTTCGCCGAGCCACGCCGAATTCGATGCGAGCCCGATTTCCGCGCGCTTGAAGAACGTCTGCGCCTGTCCGTAGTCCTTGCGCGCAGCGTACGCCCGGCCCAGATAGAAGTACGCGTACGAGTTGCTCGGATCGATCGAAATCGCGTGCGCCAGCCCGCGAATCGCGTCGTTAGTGCGACCATGCTCGAGTTCGACGCGCTGTTGTTCGGTGATTCTCAGCGATGCGGCGCGGGCCGGAGTTGGCGCAGTATCGATCAGCGGCGCCAGCGACGCGTCGCTGATTTGCGGCGTCGCCGCGATCGAGCCGACGTCGATCGCAGGTGCGATTTCGGCCGGCGCTCCGGCAGTGGCGGGCTGTGCAGCGGGTGGAATTGGATTGGCGGCCGGCCCCGGCTGCTCGGCGGCTGTCGCCTTCCCGGCGGGCACGGCGGTCCATTCGCCGGAACCGGGATTTGTCTCGGGATTGGCATTTGCGTTAGCGGCGGGAGATGGCGTCGCGGCGGGACTTGCCGGCGCCGCGAGGTCCTGCGCCGGGATCGATTCCTCGTGAAGCTCCGCAACTATTTGAAGCTCCGCGCCTGTCGTCGGTTGGCGCTGCGATGCGGTCGCGGAAATCGCCAGCATCGACAGAAATCCAAAAAAAACAAATGGGCCGAGTCGCATCATCGAACTAGTCGTTGGGATCGGCCACGGGATTCGGCTCCTCGGGCACTTTGTGGTCAACCGCCGTCAGCGAGGTTGCCGACTTATGATACGGGCAGTCCTGAGTTGGCGCCATCCCTTCCGGATACACGCCCATCATCGTCACCGGACAATAGGGCGTCGCCTTATATCCCGTGGTGGGATCGACTTTCACCTCGACGATTCCCGGCGGCGCAATGAAGTCGAGCGGCGGGCGCGACGCGGTCGCCGCCTTCATAAAAGCAACCCACGCCGGCAGCGAAGCTTGCGCGCCGGTCAGCCCCAGCTCTTCCTTTTGATCGAAACCCGTCCAGACCACCGCCAACAGGTTCGGCGTAAAGCCCGCGAACCACGCGTCCTTGGCGTCGTTGGTGGTTCCCGTCTTGCCCGCCGCCGGCCGCGTGAATCCCATCGCGCGCGCGCCCGCGCCGGTGCCGTGATTGATCACGTTTTCGAGCATGAACTGCATCATGTACGCGAGTTGCGGCGAGATCGCCTGCTCCGCCGTAAGTTCATGACCCTCGATCACCTTGTTGTTTTCATCGACCACCGCGGTAACCGCGTAGGGCTGGATTTCCATCCCGTCGTTGGCAATCACCGCGTACGCGCGCGCGACCTGCATCGGCGAGACCTCGATTCCGCCGAGCACGATCGACGGATATTCCGGCAAGTCACCAAACCCGAGCTTCGACGCCATCGCGCGGATTCGATCCAGTCCGATGCTGTTGGCCAGCCGCGCCGTCGCGGAGTTGAGCGACTCGCCGAGCGCGAACTCCAGCGTGACGTGTCCGAAGAAGCGGTCGCGATAGTTATTCGGCGTCCAGCTCATGTCGCCGTACTGCCAGGTGAACGGCGCATCCTCGATATAGGTAGTCGGCAGAAACTTCTCCGCTCCGCCCGACAGCGTCTCGTCGAAGGCCGCCAGGTATGTCACCGGCTTGAACACCGAACCCGGCTGACGCTTGGACTGGGTAACGCGATTGAACTGGCTCGAGCGGTAGTCGCGCCCGCCGGTCATCGCGCGAATCTTTCCGCTCTGCGGTTCGAGTGCGATCAGGCACGACTCGAGGCGTTCCCTGGTCTCGCGGCGCGCCAGTTTTGGATGTTTGGCTTCCAGCTCGGCGAGATTGTGCGCGATCGCCGCTTCGGCGAGCTTTTCCATGTGCACGTCGAGCGACGTGAAGATGCGCAAACCCTCGCCGCTCAGCACTTGCGGCGGATAACGCTCCGCCAGTTCTTTCTTGACGTAATCGACGAAGTACGGCGCGTCGTTGCCCTCGGCATAAACTTCCCGCGCACGCAGCGGCTCGCTCACCGCCGCGTCGTAAGCGTTTTTGCCGATGTAGCCGTCCTCGAGCATCGCGGCCAGTACTTCGTCCCGTCGCGGGCGCGCGGCCTCGGGATGATGCAGCGGATTGAGCCGGTTGGGCGAACTGATCAGGCCCGCGATAGTAGCCATTTCGCCAATAGTCAGATCGCGCGGCTCCTTCGAGAAGTAGTACTCGGACGCTTCCCAGACGCCGTATATCCCTTCCTGTCCGCGCTGACCCAAATAGATATCGTTAATATAGTTCTCGAGGATTTCATCCTTCGAGTAGTCGCGCTCCGCGATATACGCCATCATCGCTTCCTTGAGCTTGCGGTGGTAGCTGCGCTCGCGCGTCAGGAAGAAGTTCTTCATCAGTTGCTGGGTGAGAGTCGATCCGCCCTGGCGCACGTGCCCCGAGGTAAAATCGACCCATGCGGCTTTGACGGTGCGGACCAGGTCAACGCCGTGATGCTCGTAAAATCGATGGTCTTCGGCGGCCAGGATCGCATTGATCATCGTCGGCGGAATCTGGCTCAGGCGCACCAGGCGCCGCTGCTCCCATTCGCCCTCGAAGATGCCGCTGATGAGCTCCGGTTCGAGCTCGATCGAGAAGATCGGTTTATGCGTCACCGGATCGCTCATCGAGTCGATCGCATCGCCCCTCAGATTGAGCACGACCAGCTCACCGCCGAAATTTCCGTACGGATAGGCGAAGCTATGCAGAAAGATTTCGAGCTTGCCGCGCTTGCGATCGATGCTGTACTCGCCGCGACTGGCGACCTTGCCCGGATCGACCGGATGGTAATTCAGCCGTGCGAGACGCTCGAAAAAACCCAGGTCCTTCAGATCGTGGCCCGGATAAATCAGCACCGAGTCGGAATATATGCGCGACGGGATGTTCCATCGCGGGCCCGAAAACCGGGCGACAACTTCATTTTCGAGCTCATGGTAGTAGCTGGAGAACAGCCACAACGCCGGCGGGATCGCGAACAATATGAGCGCGCCCGCGCCGATCAGCGCGAATTTCAGAATTCGTTTCGGGGACATCGTCGGGAGTGCGTCCCCGGCTCAGGCCTCCGGCTTGACGGTCACGTAGATCGTCGCGTCGCCGCGCCTGACGAGCAGCAGCACGATCTTGCCCCTGGCGCTCGTCTTCAGCGCACTTTGGTACGCGTCAACGTCCTTGACCGCCGCGCGATTGACCTCGAGGATCACGTCGCGAGCGCGAAGCCCCGCCTCGTCGGCGCGGCTGCCGGGCTGGACCGACGAAATCACGACGCCGCCAGGAGTATTGAGCCCGAGTTCCCTGGCGAGGTCGGCACTCAGGTCTTTTACGTGAAGGCCGAAGGGCGACACCGCGCCGAGGTCGGGCTTCTGCGATTTTTCTGCGGACGCCACGATTTCGGGCTCGTGCGACTGAGTGATCGTGACCGGCAGCTCGATCGCCTGCTTGTCGCGAATCACCTTGAGCACCCCTTTGTGGCCAAGGCCGCTGCGGCCCACCAGCAGCGGCAATTCCCGCGAGTCGTCAACCGGCTGATTGTCGAAGGCCACGATTACGTCGCCGCGCTTGACGCCCGCCGCCTGGGCCGGTCCGTCGTCGAGCACCTTGGCGACCAACGCGCCGCGTGAATCCGCCAGCCCCAGCGACTCGGCCAGCTCAGGCGTCACCTTCTGGATGTACACGCCGAGCCATCCGCGCACGACTTTGCCCGAGCTCTTGAGTTGCGGCAGCTCTTCCTTGACCAGGTCGATCGGAACCGCGAAGCCGATTCCCATGCTCGAGCCGGTGTGCGTGTAAATCGCGCAGTTCACTCCGATCACGTTGCCGCGCAGATCGATCAGCGGACCGCCCGAGTTGCCCGGATTTATCGACGCGTCGGTCTGGATGAAATCCTCGTAATTGCCGGGGATGAAACGTCCTTTGGCGCTGACTATCCCGGCCGTCACCGAATGATCGAAGCCGAACGGATTTCCGATCGCCATCACCCATTCGCCGACCTTCAAATCGTCCGAGTTGCCGAGCGGCGCTACCGCCAGGTCGTGCTTCACGTCGATCTTCAGCAGCGCGATGTCGCTCTTCTCGTCGTGCCCGACAATCTTCGCGATGTAGTTGTGCCCGTCCTGCAAAGTCACCGTGACTGTGCCCGGATTCTCGACGACGTGCTCGTTGGTCAGGACGTAGCCGTCCTTGGTGATGATAAAACCCGAGCCAAGCGCCTTCGAATGCTGCGGGCCGCCGAACTCCTCGAACGGACTGTGCGAGTGCGGCTCGAGAGGACCGCCATGCGGAGACTCTTCAGGCGGTGGCGCCGCGCCCTCAATGGGTTCGTCGGGCTCGTTGGTCGAGATGTTCACGACGGCGGGGCTGAGTTTGGCTGCCAGCTCAACAAAGTCCGGCATCGACTGCGCTTTCGCAGCCTGCGCCGGGTCGGACAGCTCGGTCCAGAAGTGCGCGGGCGCAGGCGCGATGGAATCCGCCGCTCGTGCCTCGCGAGCAGGGGCAATCAGGATAAATGTCGCAGCGAGAGTCGCGACGCCGAAAAGGGCGATGGGTCGAAACAACTTATTCGTCATGTCTGATTAAGCGAAGACCGCCGCTCAACGGCCCGGCTGTCTCGCCAATTCAACGTACTTCATTTGCAGGCTGGAAAGAATCTCTGTGAGCAAGGCTTGTTCGTGGGGATTGAGATTTCCGCGGGTCTTGTCGCGCAACATTATGATGATATCGATCATCTGCTGCGCCATAATCAGGTCGCGCGAAACTTTGCCGCTCACCGGGTCCGGTACTTCGCCCAGCGCCGCCAGCGCCTGCTCCGACAGGCTCCATAGAAATGCCGCGAAGGTCAGCTCCGGTGGCGGTTCGTTCGATTGGCGGCTCGCCGCCGGTTGCGAGCTCGGTGCAGGCTCGGATGCGGCGGGCCCGGATTTTATATCCAGCGCCTCGCTGCACTCCGACGGCGTGTCGCCGCCGGGTTTGGCGTCGCCTTCAGCGGAAAAACGCCGGCGGTCCTGGACCTTGAAGCCGCGCTTGTCTTCGGATTCTTCCATCGACTGCCCTGTCACCCTTGTCCGATCTGTCCCGACACCATCTGCTCGAGCCGGTGGATTCGCTCCTCGATCGGCGGATGCGTCGAGAACAGCCGCGAGATTCCCGCCGCGCTCAGCGGATTCACGATAAACAGATGGGCCGTCGCCGGGCTGGCGTCCAGCGGCATCCGCTCGTTGGCGGCCTCGAGCTTGCGCAGCGCGCTGGCCAGGTACAACGGATTGTGAGTGAGCCGCGCGCCGCTCGCATCGGCCTGGTATTCGCGGGTGCGCGAAATCGCAAGTTGAATGAGCGTCGCCGCGATCGGCGCGAGGATGCCCGCGATCAGCAGTCCCGCGATGCCGCCTTCCTCGTCGTCGCGATTGCCAAGTCCGAAAATCGCGCCCCATCGAATCATCGTGCCGATCATCATCACGGCGCCCGCCATAGTGGCCGCGATCGAGCTGGTCAATATGTCGTGATTGGTCACGTGCGAGAGTTCATGGCCGATAACGCCCTTCAACTCCTCGCGCGTACAGATTCGCATGATCCCGCGCGTCACGGCGACGGCGGCATGATGCACGTTGCGGCCGGTCGCAAAGGCGTTGGGCGTGTCGGAATCGATCAGGTATAGGCGCGGCATCGGGATTCCCGCCGAATGCGCCAGCTCGTTGACGATCGAGTACAGCTCGGGCGCCGATGAAGCGTCGAGTTCCGTGGCGCCGTAAGCGCGCAGCACGATCTTGTCGGAGAACCAGTAGCTGAAGAAGTTCATCACCGCGGCGATGACGAAAAAGATCGCCACCCCGTGCCTCCCTCCGATCAGCCCGCCGATCACCATCAGCAGCCCCGTCATCAGACCGAGCAGCAGCGCCGTCTTCAAGAAGCTCATAGCCCCTCGCCCGCGCGACTTTCGTATGTTGTCCGATGATTCATACCCATTGAGTGTATTATTTTTGACGCCGCTCCACAAATTTCGCCAAAACGCCGGCGACTTCCCGGACCTCGATAGAATCGATCGGCGCGCGCCTGAGAACGGTGATTTGCCCGTCCCGCGCCGGATGCGGACGCCATCGCGAGGGATCGGTCGGCCCGAAGATCGCCACGCCCGCCGCGCCGACCGCGGCCGCGAGATGCGACACGCCCGAGTCGTTGCCGACGTAGGCCGATGCGCGGCGCGCGATTGCGGCGACCGTCGGCAAATCGAGATGCTTCAGGACCGCGACGCCCGACCGGCGAAAGGTCGGCTCCAGCGCGATTTCGGCGGGTCCCAGAATGGCCGCGACGCTCGCGCGATTCGATCGCGACAGCGTCGATGCGAGCGCGGCGAATTTATCCGCCGGCCAGTTCTTGCCCGGACTTCCGCTGCCGGGAAAGATCGCGATCAAATTCGCGCTGCCGCATTTCGATTGCGCCAGCGCGCGCGCGGCTGCCGCCAGGTCATCGGGGGTCGGTTCGAGCCGCGCATCCGCCGGCGCAGCGGCCTCGTCAGCCTCGATCGCGCGCAAGTAGGCCGCCGCTACGTGGCCCTCGCCGCTCGGGCGGAACGGATGAAACGAGACGCCGGCGTCGGTCGCCGCCGCCAATCGCGCGCGAAATCGCGGGTCGTCAGAAGCGAAGAACGAGTAGATGCGATCGAAATCCACGAAGAACCGCCGCGCATTTAAGTTGACCGGCGGTTCATCGGAGAACAATTCGCCGACCTCGCGAGCGTCGATCGAATGGCCGCGCGCGACGACGGTTCTTCCGGCTGCGAGCCGGGCCAGCTCGCCGCGCGCCATCAACTCGACCGACGCGCCGGGGTGCCGCCGCGAGATCGCCGCCAGCGCCGGCAGCATGCACATGAGGTCGCCAAGCGCGCCCGGAAAGATGACCAAAACGCGCCTGATCGAACGCGGCGTGCTCTGCTTCGGCTTCATCGGGGAAAGCCTATCACTTGTATGCGGAACCCACCGCGGGTTCCGCACCTCCCTGTGCAGGGGTAACCCCTGCACCGCAGTGTCAAGATGAAGATGCGGGACTTCGTCCCTGTTAGAAGGGTTAGGTAGGAGGCGTTGTTGATGGTTCCGGTTTCGATGCTCGCGCCTCGTATTGTTCCTGTCATGCTTTGCGGGTTAATTTCCTCGCCCTGCAAGGGAGAGGATGAAGGTGAGGGTCCTTGTACAGCGCGCTATTCTGCGCGCGATTCAAGATTCTGCCTCCGTATTCTTTACCCGCCCGCTTGTTATCTTTGTGTCATCCCGAGCGGAGCCGAGGGATTGCTCGGTCGGTCCTTACGTCGACGATGTATAGCTTTAGTTCTAACCTTGGCATTTCGTTTATGGGTTTTTTTTGCGCCGCGCAAATTGCCCTAACGGGCGTTGCACTAGCTGTCGATTACAGCGCTCGCGAGCTTGCAGCACACTGTTTGCACTTGCCTATGTCGTTACCGGCAGAGAGGTGCGGGCGAAGTAGGTCAGAGAAAAACATCCGGGGTCCCTCGACTTCGCTCGGGATGACGGAAAGAAAAGAGCGCGGGTAAAGGACACGGACGCGGAATCTTGAGTCGCGCGCGGAGTAGCGCGCTGTATAATGACCCTCACCTTCATCGTCTCCCTAACAACACCCTCACCCCGGGCGCGGACGCCGTTCCCTCTCCCGCAACCGGGCGAGGTTAATGGGTACTAAAGAGACACAGAGGGAGGGGAAACAGTCCCTGCACCCTCACCTGCCTCGCGCCGCGAGGCCGCCTCTCCCGTGACGTAACGGGCGAGGTGTTGGAGGCTGCCGCGGCCGGATCGTGATAACGCGCAGAACCCTCACCTAACCTCTCCCGTGACGTAACGGGCGAGGTAGGATTCGAAGCCGGGGCGGGGGGCGGATTCCATCCCCTTTTCAACATTCGCAAACGGCCATATTTTCCGGATAGAATCGGCCTCTATGCCTATCAGCGTTGCGCAATCGCCGCTTGAACTTATCGGCAACACCCCCGTCGTGCGCCTCAATCGCATCCCCGGCAAGGACGACGCCGAAATCTGGGCGAAGCTCGAAAACTTCAATCCCGGCGGCAGCGTCAAGGACCGGATCTGCCTGGCGATGGTCGAGGCGGCCGAGAAATCCGGCCGGCTCAAGCCCGGCGATACAATAGTCGAGCCTACTTCAGGCAACACTGGAATCGGGCTGGCGCTGGTCGCCGCGGTGAAAGGCTACCGGCTTATCCTCACGATGCCCGACACGATGAGCGAGGAGCGGCGCTCGCTGCTGGTCGCGTACGGCGCGAAGCTGGTGCTGACACCGGACACGCGCGGGATGCATGGCGCGATCGCGAAGGCCGAGGAGCTGTGCCGCGAGAATCCCGGCTACTTCATGCCGCAGCAATTCAGCAACGCCGCCAATCCCGACATCCACTATCGATGCACCGGGCCCGAGCTGCTCGAACAGTTCCCACGCATCGACGCGTTCATCGCGGGCGTCGGGACGGGCGGAACGATCACGGGCGCGGGCCATTACCTGCGCGAGCATCTCGACCGGAAAGTGCTGATCGTCGCCGTCGAGCCGAAGAACTCGCCGGTGTTGTCGGGCGGCGAGGCGGGGTTTCACAAGATCCAGGGAATCGGCGCCGGCTTCGTGCCGAGCAATCTCGACACCAAGGTTTACGACGAGATAATCGCGGTCAGCGACGAGGACGCGACCCTGTTCTCGCGCCGTCTCGCGCGCGAAGAGGGCCTTTTGGTCGGGATCTCGTCGGGGGCAAACTGCTGCGCGGCGTTGCAGATCGCCCGGCGGCTCGGCACGGGCAACATCGTGGTCGTGGTTTTCTGCGACACCGGCGAGCGATACCTGACGACCGACCTCTTTCAGGCCGAGGGAATTTGACGAGCGATCCGATGGACGCCACCAAAACGCTGGACGCGAAGCTCGAGCGGATGCGCGCGGTGTTTGCGCCGATGCGGAGTCTTATCGTGGCGTTTTCCGGCGGCGTCGATTCCACCTTCGTGCTGAAAGTCGCGCACGAGGCGATGGGCGACGCCGTGCTCGCGCTGACGACGACTTCGCCCACGATGCCTGACGAGGATCGCGACTCGGCGCTGGCAATGGCGCGGCTGATCGGCGCGCGCCATTTGGTAATCGAATCCAACGAGCTGGAGATTGCGGGCTACGCGGCGAATCCCCTCAACCGATGCTACTTGTGCAAGCACAACCTGTTCACGATTTGCGAGGCAAAGGCCGCCGAGCTTGGTATCGACGAGATAGTGGACGGCCTTAACCTGGACGACCTGCGCGACTATCGGCCGGGGATGCAGGCGGCCAGCGAGAAACGCGTGCGCCATCCGCTGGTCGAAGCCGAAATGACCAAGGCCGAGGTGCGCGAGGCGTCGCGCGCGATGGGGTTGCCGACCTGGGACCGTCCGGCCTCGCCGTGCCTGTCGTCGCGCTTTCCGTACGGCACCGAGATAACGCCCGAGGGCCTGAAAAGAGTTTCGGCGGGCGAGAAGCTGCTTCATTCGATGGGCTTTGCGGTCGCGCGGGTGCGCTACCATGGCGAGGTCGCGCGGCTGGAGCTGGAGCAAAGCGAGATCGCGCGCATCTTCGAGCCCGCGCTTCGCGAAATTATCGAGCGCGAGTTCAAAAGAATCGGCTTTCGATTCGTCGCCGTCGATCTGAAGGGCTTTCGCTCGGGATCGCTCAACGAAGGCCTGCTTGCAAATGCATCGGAGCCGGCGAATCCGATCCGCCCGCCCGAATAATCTCAATCCCTGCGCGCCATCCGAGCGGCGATGATTGCTTCCACTATCGCGAGATCGGACGGCGTCGTGATCTTGATGTTCGCGGTCGAGCCTTCGACGACTTCAACGCGAACTCCCGTTCGTTCGACCAGTTCCGCGTCATCGGTCGCGACGATTCCTTCACTGACGGCGCGTCGATGCGCGGCGACCAGCAGCTCGCGGCGAAACGCCTGCGGGGTTTGCGCTTGCCATAATCCGGCCCGCGCGACGGTCGCCGCGATCGCGCAGTCGGGGTCGGCGACGCGCTTCAAAGTGTCGGCCACCGGTATCGCCGCGATCGCACCGCCGGCCCGCGCCGCTCGGTCAATGCAGGCCTCGAAAATTGCGGGCGCCGCCAGCGGACGCGCCGCGTCGTGCACGACCACCAGCTCGCTCACTGAACTGGTGAGTCCGAGCGCGAGCCGAACCGAATCCTGACGCTCGATCCCGCCCGGCGTAATCTTGACCGGCACGCCAAGCCCTGCAGCCGCAGCTTCGGCGCGCGCCGCATTCTCGAATCCCTCGGGCACTGCTATCACCAACTCGCGAATCGAACTGACTTGCCCGACGGCGGCGAGCGAGTACGAGAGCATCGTGCGACCACCGATCTTCACGAACGCCTTGGGCACGCTCGACCCGAGCCGCAGACCGCTGCCCGCCGCGACGATGATCGCCGAGGCTGTCAATTCGCGTTACCGGCGTTTTTGATGAAGTTCGCGATCGTTCCGATCACCGCGACGTCAACGTGCCCCGGCGTGTCGTACTCGGCCGGTCCGGGCTTGCCCGCGCCCGCGATGAAGAGATGGTTGAGCGAGGGAAAGGTATCGACCCGCACCTTCGCGTCGTCCTTGAGGCCGTGTTGCCAGTAGCGGATATCCTCGTCGAGCACCTGGTAGTCGCGCGAGCCGTGCAGAATCAGGATCGGTATGTCGAGACCGCGCGCGCGGCGGCTAGTTCGCGAAGATCGTCTTGAGTTCTTCCATGATTTTCTCTTCGGGATGCGCCTTGGCAATCGACAATTCCTTGACCAGCAACGAGCGCGCCGTGTCGAGCATCTTGCGCTCGCCGAACGACAATTCCTTGTCGCTCTTGAGCACCAGCAGGTCGCGGAGCACCTTGGCGATTTCCAGCGGAGAACCGGTTTTGATCTTTTCCGTGTATTCGCGATAGCGGCGGTTCCAGGTTTGGGTGTCAACCTCGACCTTGCGCTGGCGCAGGATACGGTAGATTTTTTCCACCATATCTTTTCCGATAACGCGCCGCAGCCCGACCGACTCGACGTTCTCGGTCGGGATCATGATCGTCATCTTCTCGGTGCCGAGGATTCGGAGCATGTAAAAGCGCCGCTCCGTCCCGGAGATGACTCGCATCTGGATGTCTTCGATGACCGCGACCCCATGGGCGGGGTAAACCACCTTTTCACCTTTCTTGAACGGCAAATTCATCGCGATAGTGGCACTCGATGGCAGGCTCTGGATTTCGGACATGGTTGATGACCGCAGAGTTCATCACCGATCCGATCGGCCTAGAATGTTAATGTTATTATGCCACAAAATGATTTGATTTGTAACCCCAGTATCAAAAGGAAACTGAGGAACTGGATTATATAGAACAATGTTTAAAACAATTCAATTCCATCAACCGATCCGCAGTTCCATGATGATCGCGTCCTCTCCCGGACCATAGTAATGCCTTCTCAAACGCCGTTCTTCAAAATAAAGTTTACGATAAAGCTGCCTGGCGGGCAGATTTGAACGGCGAACTTCCAGCGTGACCACGCCTGCGCTGCTCAATTTAGCCTCGTTTATAGCTTCGGTTATCAGCACCGTGCCGATCTTTAGCCGGCGCGATTCCGGATGCACGGCAATATTGAGGATGTGACATTCGTCGGCGACCAGCCATCGGCAGAGGAAGCCGGCAATCGTTCCGCCGTCGTCATGACCAGGCCCGCCGCTGGCGGCCGGGAGCGCGACGATGATGCGCGAAAACGGCAGGGTCAGTTCGCGTTGAAAGGATGCCAGCGTCCAGGGGGCGGGGAAAGAAAGCCGCTCGATCTCGAGGATACGGGGCAGGTCGCGATCTGTGGCGTTCCGAATATGGATCGCCATCTCAACCAAACTTAACTGCGTTGTCGTCGCGCCGCTTCCGCCGGTCCAGGCTCACCGGGTTAAGCTCGCGAAAGTCCTCAGGCGGCCTGTTGAAACTGAGCAGCTTCCGCCTTGAGAATGACGACCTCGAGCACCTTGTCGTGCATCCGATGCTTGAATGCGCCGACCGGCTTGCCGAGCTCGATTCGGCTGGTGAAATCGGCCGGAAACGACGACGAGACATAGGACAATCGGCGGATGGTCTCGCCGCGCACGCTCGCGCTGATCGTAAGCACGTTGTCGCCGAGCATGATGTTGTAATCGTAGTCGGGCATCTCGTCGGGCAGATTCCACAACCGCTTGAGCGATGACGGCGGCAGCTTGCGCGGCATCTCGAGTCGAACCAGGTACGCGTTGGCATACTCGGCGACGGTATAGACGGTCCCGTAGCGGCGATCGCGCTCGGTCTTGTCCTCATGCATCGTGCCCTCGAAGCCGTCGAAGGCGACTTTGCGCTCCGTGCGACGGCCCGCGCCGCCTGCGCGGGTAAGGATGGCGCCCAGCGGCGCGAGCGCGAGCCCGTACCAGCAACCGCGATATGTCAATTCGTGGGCGGGCTTGGCGTGGATCACTCCCTCGCGCAACCGCCACGCGGCCTCGCCGGCGGCAATCAACACGCCGAGCATGATCCAGCCGCCGGTGCTCTGCGAAAACAGCTTGTCGCCCAGCACCGCAACCGCGAACGCAGTCAGCAGAGCAGGATAAAGAATCAGGTTCAGAATCATGTTGAGTGCAGTCGAGCGGATCCGCGAGAATCCTCCGGTGCTGCCCACCGCATGCTCGAGGTTCGCCTTCACGCGGTCGGGCATCGCGCCGAGAACCGCCTCCGCAAGCCGAAACGCGATTTGCACCGGCACCGGGGCCGTGCGAAGCGGCGAAGCGTCAACCGACGCCAGCACGGTATCGAAATCAGCTTCGAGCTCGCCGGGGAAATGTTTCTCGCCGATCGGGCCGGGCAACGCGCCAATGTCCTTCGGCAGATGCATCATGGCGAGTCCCGCCGCCGCCACTGGCGCCGCTGCTGGAGCTGCCGCCGCAGGCTTCGCTGCCGCGGCGGGTTTCGCGGCCGCCGGTGGCGCCGGCTTGGGCGCCGCGACTGGCGCGCCATTGGCCGCCGCTTCTGCGCCGCCTGCCGCCGGTGCTGCTGCTGCGCCG
>Ga0074044_10001540_pt1 | contig 20736 bp, 18 predicted proteins | sample BogForMeECP23OM1_FD_94443 | JGI IMG/M metagenome (GOLD analysis project Ga0074044, IMG submission 94443) | Bog forest soil microbial communities from Calvert Island, British Columbia, Canada - Bog Forest MetaG ECP23OM1 | ecosystem: Environmental > Terrestrial > Soil > Wetlands ...
GAGCGGTTCCCGCGGGCGGGGGCTCGTCACCTCCGCTCCCGGGCGGCTTCGGGAAAACGCCCGGCCGGCATGATGACCGGTCTGCGACTTGGTCGCTGGACTGGGACAGGAAGGAGCGGGTAACGCCCGTTGAGAAGCGCATGATCTTTCGAACCATCGGGATCGTGCGCTCCGACCGAGTCCCAGGAAGCGCGTTCTGGAGCTGAGCTGCGGCGTTTGTTCGCTGCAGCAAGCGCCGTGGTGGAACGCCGGTAGGCGTGCGCGCGACGCTTCGCGCGCGCCGCGCCCGTATGGCGCGGAGGTTGGACTATGCGCCTGCCGGCGTTCCGCTTCCCTTTTGTTTGCCGAGCATGATCCGGAAAAGTGGATACCGGTTTTCCGAAAAGATCATGCTCAAACAAAACGCTGGAGCATGATCGAGCCGAAGGTCGGTCCCACCACCGCCTTAGGCGTGACGCGATCCTGCTCCGCGGGACGATTTTGCGACTGGCGTTGGCATAACTCGGGCGCGCATGCGTCGCGAGAAGGGAATTGTTTTTTTCACCTCTCCCCGCTGCGCGGGGAGAGCATAGGCGTCCTGCGGACGCCGTTCTTAGCGCTAAGAACGCCGATGCAAAGCATCGGCTATGCGAAGCGAGGGTGAGGGGGCGCTGCCGCGATTCTGAGCGATGCGGATGAATCTCAGCCCAGCGGAGAGGCCCCCTCACCCCACCCTCTCCCCGCACGCGGGGCGAGGGAGCGCGCTTCAGGATGACGGAACAGGGTTTTAGCACTCCACAAGACAGAGAAAGACAGCAGATGCCCACACTGCGTAACAAAGAACCGAGCGAGAAAAACTTCACCAAGCGGCGCACGGTCGAGCAGGGCCTTAAGCTCGCCGATGCGGCGCATGTGGCGGTCTGGCGGCTGTACTGCGAGGTGTTCGGCTTGTGGCGCTCGTGTTCGGTAAAAAAGTGCCGCCGGCATCGGCGCTGCCTGGGCGAGCCGGCCGGCTGTCTCATGCGCGGTGTGCCCGCGGTGCCGGAACAGCGAAGGCTGACGGCGGCGAACGAGGTGGTGGCGGGCGGACCGCGGCGCATTGCGCCGGCGACCCATCTGGAATGGGTCGTGCGCCGCGAGCCGCTGCCGGCGTTGACGTCGTGGCGCGCCGGTTCGGGCGAGGCTATCCGCCCCCGCGAAGCGGGGGAGGATAAACGGTAGTGGGCTACTTTGACTAAGCGGCGACTGCTTGATCATGCTCATAGGTTTCCCAAAGTGCAACCAAATCGCTCACTTCCCAGAGGCGGGAGGTGACGCCTGCGGCCATGGCGGGGCTGACTTTGAGCGTGTGGTGAATTTTGATGAAATTGTAGGCGAAATAATTCAATGCAACCGCAGCTGCGTGGTTTTCAAGTTTCCGGGAAAACCCGTTCGACAACCGCGTGTATCGCCGCATGTTGGTCCGGACCGTCCAATTCTGCCGTTCGACGAAGCTCGTCGAAATATGTGCAGGGTCTGGATTGCCGGTTATGACTGCCATTTGAACACCGATGCACTGAGGCGGCGAATATCGAGTCTCAGGCTGAGTCGGCGTCCCATAAATTTTCTGCAACACAGCGAAGTCACAATCGGCCCCAAAAGCGCCTTCCATGGCTTCGAGGTAGGCTTTGTGACCGTCCGTGGTAACTTGCACGCGGCCTTTCATGCGCCCCGCCAAATCGGCGACGAACGCGGTCGCAGTTCTCAGAGAGCGGTCACCCAAAGCCCAAGACGGCACAAGCTTAGTGTCGGCATCCACTGCGACCCAAAGCCAAACATCGCCCGCATCGGGATGCTTGGCGGCAATCTCGGCGGTACGGTTTTTGTCTTTGCAGTAAATCCACGCCCACAATTCATCAAGTTGCAACCGACGGCAGCGGGGGTTTCGGAAAGTGCGATCTTGATAATCGGCGCAAACCTCACCAACTTCCACCAAGAGCCGCATTACCGTCTTTTTGGCAACACCCGTCATGCGAACGGTGGCGCGGATGGAACACCCCTCGATGAGGCAGTTGATGACCTGAGTGCGGGTATGCGAGTCCAATCGGTTCATATGGTGACAATACTAAAGCCGCTTTAGCATGTCAAGGATATTTTCACCATTTCGGTATGGTATAAGGAGCGCAATGATGGCACTATTCGGAAGGCTTTGGGAGAACCGGAACATGGCAAAGCGCAAGGATCAGGCAGTTGCCGTGCGAGCGCGTGGGGCGACACCCGTGATGGTTGAGACCGTCCTTTTGGACGGCCTCCAGGCAAATCCTGAGGTACAGATTGTCATGGAAATCGCCATGCGTGCGCGGCAGGTTGAGGCTAGAGAGCCACCGCGCGAGATGGATATGACAACCGAAACTGTCGCGACGTCGACTAGCTCGCAGGGTCTTTGGCAAAATCCTGTGTGATGAGCGAATGGTCGGCTGACTCAAACAGCTTCAATTTCACGGTGTTTGGCGCCTGCGGAATGTTCATTTGAATTTCCGCCCTGATGTAGTATTCCCATATCAGCTTCCAAAGATCGTCGGTTCTATCAAGAATATCTACACTAAGTTCGAGATCGTCCCGAGCGTTATCGGCATTGATGAAGTGGCCGTGAATTGGAAACAGCTGCTTAGATAGCAACTTTTTGGCTACTTCCTTAGCCTTGTTCTCCCTGTCAGCGTCCTTCTTAATTGTTGCCTTCAGCATATATTTGTCTAACAAGCGAATTGCTGTCTTTTCGGCGAAATTAATTTGGTTTTGCATTTCGTGAGTGAATGGAATATTGAGCCCAGCAAGCTGTTGCAATAGGGCGGCGGTTGGTTCGTTCGCTTTAGTAGCCTCTTGAATTTTGGTCATTATTTCATCACGCGACTCTACAAAAGCTAGAGCCGAGATGAAGTGCACAATTCCAGATACGGCGACGCGGATTTGCGGATCAATCGGACCAAGTTCAGAGCAATATCCCATGATGATCGTATCCGCGCCGAGCGCAAACACAGTTGCGGCGCTCTTCGCAATGTTTGGCACTATGACCCGCAGCTTCGCATCACGTCGGGGAAGATGACCACGGCACATTTCAACTATCTTCTCGATGATCGAGCCGTCACCCCCGGGGCTATGGAGAAGCACGTTAAGTTCTTGCGCGTGCGATATGGAATTTAGAACCGCATCCAAAGGCGCAATGTCAGCCGAAGTGATCATCGCTTTTGGATGATCGAAGCGAAATATGTAGCTGATGATTCGGTTCGGAGCGTGATAACGATCAGAGAGCGCCTTCTCAATCCTGCGCATCAAAGCTTGGCGCTTGAGAAGTTGATCTTGAATGAGATTTAATTCGTTAATGACAACAGCGAACACAGGCGATTGTTGGATTTTCACCTGAGCAGCCTGAGCGTCTGTGGAATCTGGTGTAGGTTTGGCCGGCGATTTAGCCATATTTTACTTCCCCCCGTCCTTTCGTATCCCAGCAGCTATTCTTATGGCTTGGGAGTCTTGTCCCAACGTGCCTTTGCTGCTTTGGCGGCAATCTTTTTTCGTTCTTTCGCAGTCATAGTGGTAAGACGGCGTTTGCCGCCAATTTGTCCGCCCTTGCGACCTATCGCAGCCATGTATTCGGATATGCCGGTCGGGACCTCTGACATCGCAGCGGAGGCAGGCATATCTACCTGTGCAGTAGACTGCTCAACCAAGAGGTGCGCAAGCTGATTCACGTCGCGGGGACGTTTGAGCTTGGCTCGATGCTTAATCCGCTTTGGCATAGAGCAAAGATGGCATAAGTTACGGGCGATTGCCAGCCCGGTATGAGCTAGACAAAGAGGACACCATGCAGTGGGAATACCGTCTCTATTCGACAGACCCAGAGAGGACCGACGACCAAATTGAAACGGCGCTGAACGATCTTGGGCAAGACCGTTGGGAACTCGTAACCAGCTATCTGTCTACACTGCGAATTGTTTTCATCCTTAAACGGGCCATTCAGCCAAAGTAGCCCACTACCGGATAAACGCGTGGCTTGACCTTACCGTCACTTGGGCTCTACCGCAGGCGCCATGCTCCATTCCGCCACGCTCAACGTCATGACCAAGGCCGCGCGACGCGCCGGGCGCGGCCTCAAGCGCGATCTTGGCGAGGTCGAACACCTGCAGGTGTCCTTGAAGGGGCCGGGCAATTTCGTCACCGCCGCGGACCGGCGCGCCGAGGAGACCGTGCGCGAGGAACTCGCCAAGGCACGGCCGGCTTACGGCTTTCTCGGCGAGGAAGGCGGCGCCCGGGAGGGCACCGACAAGAGCCATCGCTGGATCGTCGACCCGCTCGACGGCACGACCAATTTCCTGCACGGCATCCCGCACTTTGCCGTCTCGATCGCGCTTGAACGCGAAGGCGCGATCGTCGCCGGCCTGGTCTACAACCCGGCCAACGAGGAGCTGTTCATCGCCGAACGCGGCAAGGGCGCGTTTCTCAACGACCAGCGCATCCGCGTCGCCGCCCGGCGGCGGCTGGCCGACGCCATCGTGGCTTGCGGTCTGCCGCATTACGGGCGCGGCGACCTTGCGCTGGCACGCAACGAAATCGCCGCCGCACAACAGCACTTTGCCGGGCTGCGGCGTTATGGCGCCGCGGCGCTCGATCTGGCCTGGATCGCCGCCGGCCGGCTCGACGCCTATTGGGAGCGTGACCTGTCGCCGTGGGACCTCGCGGCGGGGCTGATCCTGGTGCGCGAAGCCGGCGGCTTCGTCAGCGATCTCGACGGCGGCGACGCCATCTTCGCCAAGGGCCAGATCGCCGCCGGCAACGACACCATGCACCGCGAGCTGATCCGCCTGCTCAAGGAAGCCGGCAAGGCGCTTGCTGTGCCGTAAGCGGCCGGGGCGCTTCGCCGGGCGCATCGCCATCAACCTGCCGCAAATTCTGTGGCAGGTCGCCCGGTGCGGCCGAACGCCGAAATCCCGACCCCAACGTGCGCGGCCGCCAATGGTCAAAGACGCCTAATCATGCTTTTTTCTGTCACAGGCCCTGTGCCATTATGTGGCGATTCGGCGCGCTGAACTGAGCCAATGGTGAGCGACGTCAATCACGCCAAGCTAGCATCGCCCCGCATCTTCCTGATCCGGATGCTGGTGTTCCTGATCCTTTGCGCGCTGATCGCCTTCGTGCTCCAGCGTCAGATCCTGAACGCCTTCCTCGCCAATCCCTGGCTCAACGGGTTGATCATCGGCGTGCTGCTGATCGGCATCATCCTGTCGTTCCATCAGGTGATCCGGCTGTTTCCGGAAGTCTCCTGGGTCAACAGGCGCCGCGCCGATCCTAAACTTGCGGCCAAGCGGGCACCCACGCTGCTCGCGCCCATGGCCGCCATGCTCGGCGGCGAGCGCGTCGACCGCGTCACGATGTCGGCGCAGACCATGCGGGCGTTTCTCGACTCGCTGGCGACGCGGCTCGACGAGGGGCGCGACATTTCGCGCTATTTAACCGGCTTGCTGGTCTTCCTCGGGCTGCTCGGCACGTTCTGGGGCCTCATCGAGACGGTGGGTTCGGTCGGCAGCATCATCAATGGCCTGAAGATCGGCGGCGATGCCGATTCGGTTTTCGACGCGCTCAAGGAGGGCTTGGCCGCGCCGCTCGGCGGCATGGGCATCTCGTTCTCGTCTTCGCTGTTCGGCCTCGCCGGCTCGCTGGTCCTCGGCTTTCTCGACCTGCAGACCAGCCAGGCGCAGAACCGCTTCTACATCGGTCTCGAGGACTGGCTGGCGACCACGGTGCAAGACCTCGGCGTAGGCGCGACCAACGGCGGCGCGGTGCTGCCCGCGGGAATCCTCGGCGCCCTTGAGCGGCTGCACCAAACAGTGGGCGAGGCGGGATCGAGCAAGGCGACGACGGCCGCCATAGCGAACCTCGCCGAAGCGATACAGGGCTTGGTTCACCACATGCGCACCGAACAGCAGATGATCCGCGACTGGGCGGATGAACAGTCCAAGCTCAACAGCGACCTGCGGCGGTTCATGGAGCGCGTGGCGCGCGAACCCGTCGACAGATAGCAGCGAACAGGCAGGCATGGAGGCCCCCATGGCGCTCTCCCGCAGCAGCCGCCGCGACGGCGGCATGAATTACTGGCCCGGCTTCGTCGACGCATTGTCGACGCTGGTCCTGTCCGTCATCTTTTTGCTCACCGTCTTCATGGTCGCGCAATTCTTTCTGTCGCAGGAGGTGGCGGGCAAGGACACCGCGCTCGCCCGTCTCAATGCGCAAATCTCGCGCCTGAGCCAGCTGCTGTCGTTGGAGCAGACAGGGAAGGCCAGTCTCGAGGACGAGGTGGCGCAGCTGCGCGCGTCGCTGACGACAGCGCAGGGCGAACGCGACCGGCTGCGCGGGACCGCCGCGGACAACCAAACCGCCGGTCCAAATCAGGGCGATGCCAATCAGCTCAACTCGCAGATCGACCTCGAGAAGGAGGCGACGGCGCGCGCCGTGGCGCAGATCGAGAATCTCAATCAGCAGATCAGCGCGCTGCGCCGTCAGATGGCGGCGCTCGAGGAGGCGCTCGGCGCCTCCGAGAAGAAGCAGCAGGATTCCCAGCTTCGCATCGCCGATCTCGGCCAGCGGTTGAACGTGGCGCTGGCGCAGCGCGTGCAGGAATTGTCGCGTTATCGATCGGATTTTTTCGGCAAGCTGCGCGAGATCCTCGGCAACCGGCCGGACATTCGCGTAGTCGGCGATCGCTTCGTGTTCCAGTCGGAGCTGTTCTTCGACAGCGGCACGGCGTCGCTGCGGCCGGAAGGCAAAGCCGAACTCGACCAGCTGGCGGCCGCTCTGCTCGATCTCGAAAAGCAAATTCCGCCGGAGATCAACTGGGTGCTGCGCGTCGACGGCCACACCGATAGCCGGCCGGTCGGCGCAACGTCCCCATTCAAGTCGAACTGGGAGCTATCCGCCGCCCGCGCCATCTCGGTCGTGCAATACCTGATCAGCAAATCTGTCTCGCCGCAGCGGCTCGTGGCCGCCGGCTTTGGCGAATTCCAGCCGATCGATCCCGGCACCACCGAGGAAGCCTTCAGCCACAATCGCCGCATCGAGCTGAAATTGACCGAGCGGTGAGGCGTGCGGCCGGATTTGATCACGCTGCGCCCTTATGACGCCCGCGACGAGGACGCCGCGATCGCACTATGGCTGCGGACCTGGCAGGCCGCGTATCCGGAACTCGATTTCGCCGCGCGCCTCGACTGGTGGCGGGACCGCTGGCGCAACGAGCTTGTGCCCGCCGCCGCGGTCGTGATCGCGGAGGCCGACGGCGCCAAGGAACGCACGATGGAACGCACGATGGAACGCACGATGATCGGCTTCATCACCGTCGATCCGCGCACGCTCTATCTCGACCAGATCGTGGTGGCGCCGGAGCATTGGCGATCGGGCATCGGCGCGGCGTTGATCGCGGCGGCCAAGCGCATCGCGCCGGCCGGCCTCGACCTCGACGTCAACACCGACAACGCGCGCGCGATCGGCTTCTACAGCAAGGAGGGATTTGTCATCAGCAGCGCCGGCGTCAATCCGATCTCCGGCAAGCCGGTCCACCGCATGAGCTGGCGGCCGTAAACGAACGGCATCAGTAGTTTTACGGACCAACCCGGCCGTTAGAAGTTTGCCAATCGGTGAAATCATTTGGTGCCGAGTTACGTTCTAAATTTCCCCACGCGGCGGCGCTTAGCAAAGCTCCTAGGAAGAAAGTGGGACCGCCCGCAAAGCCGTATCTCCTCGATCCGCCTACACTTTCATCCAGAAGGGTCGGCCGTCAGGCCGGTGCCGAACTCGCATGAAAGGCGCCATGAAGATCGCGCTGCGTTCAACAGGCGGCGGACAAGACCTCAGCCCCGAAGCCGCTGCTATGGGGGCGCAAATCGTTGCCTTGCGCGCCATCGTCGATGGCTTGGACTACGGTATTGTCGTGCTCGATCAAGAACGGCAAGTCCAGTTCATCAACCGCGCGTTCCGCCGCTTATGGCGGGTACCGGATGAACTTGCCGAGAGTGAGCCGACCTTCATCAAGCTCATGTATCACGGCCGCGGCATAGAAGCCTACGCGGTGTCTCACGATCGATTAGGCGATTATGTGGCTAAGCAATTGGCTCTAATCCGCACCGGAGAGGAACGTCCACTCAACATCGAGCTTCGTAATGGCGAGGTCCTCCAGTTCAGATGCAAGGCGCTGCCCAACGGCGGCCGGCTCTTGACCTACGGCAAGGTTAGCGAGCTGGTCCATCAGGCCCAAGCGCTCGAGCTGCTCGCGTGCGCCGATGGAATGACCGGCTTGAACAATCGACGCCATTTTCTCGTGCTTGCCGAAAATGAATGGTCGCGCTTCCGCCGCTACGGACGGCCGCTGGCGTTGCTGATGATCGACATCGATTTGTTCAAGTCGATCAATGACAAATACGGTCACGATGTCGGCGATGAAGTCATCAAGTCGGTGGCCGATATTCTGCAGAAGCACAAGCGCTCCTCCGATATTGTCGGGCGCCTGGGCGGTGAAGAGTTCGCCCTCATATTGCCCGAAGCGACGCTCGACAGCGCGGCCGCCGCCGCCGAACGGCTAAGACAGTTGGTTGCCGACCGCGTTATAACCGTCGAGGAACATCGCATACCGGTCACGATCAGCATCGGCGCATGCATCTGCCACGCAGATATGCGTGGCGTTGACGAGCTCATGAAGCAGGCGGATGTCGCCCTTTACGAGGCCAAGCGTTCGGGCCGCAACCGCGTCTGCCGGTTTGCGCCACAGCTGCCGGCCACGAGACCTTAAATCTACGTCCCCTGGAACTGCAGCTTCGCCAATCGCGCGTAGAGGCCGCTGCCTCAAGACGAGCCGGCCAACGACTCCGCCATGGCGGCGTCGAAGGATCTGGAATCCACTTTCAGATAAGCGAGCTTCTCCTCGGCGATCACCACAGCCTCGGCCACGCCCGGCACCTGCCGCAGCTTGGCGGCGAGGCTGTCGGCGTCGCCGGCTCGGCCGTCCGCAATGGGAAGGAGCCGCGTCGTCAGATAGCTCGGTTGCGCCATGGTGGCCGCGACGAGCAGCCAGACGAGCGCAATCGCCGCCGTCAGCGCAAAAACCGCGGCGCTGCCGCCGTGCTGGTGCGCCGAGCCGCCAACGATGCCGCCGACGAAGATGCCAAGGAACTGCAAACTGGAATAAAGGCCCATGGCCGTGCCCTTGGCGTCGGGCGGCGCCGCCTTGGTGATGAGCGACGGCAGGCTGGCCTCCATCACGTTGAAGGCCGAGAAGAACACGACGAGGCCCGCCAGCAAGACAAATAAATTGCCGGCGCCGAGATAGAGCATCATCTGGCTGACGACGAGCGCGGCAACCGCGCTCACGAATACGCCCTTCATGCGACGATACTTCTCGGCCACGATGATCGCCGGCACCATCACGGCAACCGAAACCAGAAGCACCGGCAGATAGACCATCCACTGATCATGGCCCGGCACGTCGAGCGTGTCGTGCAACAGGCCGGGCACGACCAGGAAACTCGCCGTCAGCATGGCGTGCAGTGCAAATATGCCGAAATCGAGTCGCAACAGTTCATTGTTCCGCAACACCGAGCCGATCAATGCCGGCACGGCCTCGGCATCGCGATGCACGCGCACGCAGGGTGGGTTCGGCACGACGAACTGGGTTATCGCAATACCGACCAGCGCCAAACCCACCATCAGCCAAAAGATGCCGTTGACGCCGACGAAATTCGCAAGGATCGGGCCCGCCACGATCGCAATCATGAAGGAGGCGCCGATGGTGATCCCGACCATTGCCATCGCCTTGGTGCGGTTTTCCTCTGTCGTCAGATCAGCCACCAGCGCCAGGATCACGGAGCCGACGGCGCCGGAGCCCTGAAGCGCACGGCCGATGATGACGCCGCCAATCGAGGTAGAGACCGCCGCCACTGCACTGCCGATCCCGAACAGCATCAGCCCGAGGACGATCATGACCTTGCGTCCTACCCTGTCAGACAGCAGACCGAAGGGAATCTGCAGGAGCCCCTGACTCAGTCCATAGATGCCCAGCGCCTCCCCGATCAGGTAGGGATTTGCGCCCGAAAGGTTTTGGGCATAGGCGGCAAACACCGGATAGATCATGAACAGGCCGAGAAGCCTGACGGAGAAGACTGCCGCGAGAGATCCGGCCGCCCGCAATTCTTGTCTTTCCATCGTATCCGTTCCTCGGCCGAGAACTGCTGCCCGCATGGCGACACCGCGCGCCGTTCGCGATGCTCAAGCGCTATGGCAATGGGAATTCGGCCAGATCGCGCAGGCAGTCTTAAAAAGCGCCGCACCATGCCCTGCCGCTTCGATGCCGGTCAATTGCGGCGGCTTGTCTCGCCGGACCGGGCGCGTTATAGAGTCGCTCAAATCTCACGAAAACCCGTCATGGAGCCATAATACAGCCATGAAACCCGACAGCCACCCCGATTACCACCTCGTCAAGGTGGTCATGACCGACGGTACCGAATTCACCACCCGGACGACCTGGGGCAAGTCCGGCGATACGCTGCATCTCGATATCGATCCGAAGTCGCATCCGGCCTGGACCGGCGGCCAGCAGCATCTGGTGGACCGCGGCGGCCGATTGTCGCGCTTCCAGAAGAAATTCTCGGGCTTTCTCAAGAAATAGCCTGTTACCGCGACGGTGGCGGTTACAGCCACAGGATTTGCTTGCGGTAATCGAGATCGTTCAGCAGAGGTGCTGCGGCTCCTTGGTGGAACATGGCACCCTGCTCGATCGCGAACACGCGGTCGGCCAGCGCCAGCACCAAATCGAGGTTATGCTCGACGATCAGGAGCGAGAGCTGCCCGCGCAGATCGTCGAAGACTTTGAACAGTTCCAGGACGACATTGGGCGCCAACCCTTCGAAGGGCTCGTCGAGCAACAAGAGTTTCACGTTGCCGGACACCGCGCGCGCGATCGCCAGCATCTGCTGCTCGCCGCCCGACAAATAGTCCGCAGCCACATGCCTGCGCTCTTTCAGGCGCGGGAAATATTCGAAAACTTTCGCCTCGCTCCAAAGCACGCCCCCACTGCCGTCGGTCGGGCGCGCCAAACGGCCGAGCGCGAGATTGTCGTCAACCGACATGCCTGCGAACAGGCCGCGCCCCTGAGGAACGTAACCGATGCCGAGCCGGGCGATGTCCGGCACCGGCAGCTTGGCGATGTCCTGCCCTGCGAATTGGATAGTTCCGGAAGCTGGCGTCAGCAGCCCGGCGAGTGTCTTAAGCAGCGTCGTCTTGCCCGCACCGTTGCGGCCAAGCAGCGCCACGATCTCGCCGTCGCGCACGTCAAGCGCCACGTCGTGGAGGATATGGCTTTTCCCGTAAAACGCGTTGACGCGATCGACGCGCAAGAGCTGTGCATCGCTGGCACGGTCGCCGACGCGCCCGGCGACGGGTGGCTTGCCGGTTCCGGTGTAGACCTCTTGCACGCGCCGGTCGTTTCGCACCTCGGCGGGCGTGCCCACCATCAGCACTTCGCTCTGGTTCATGACCGTGACCCGATGCGAGATGCCGAGCACGCGGTCGACGTCGTGCTCAACGATCAGCACCGGTATGTTGGCGGCCACGCTTTTGACGAGGCCCGATACGCGCGCGCGCTCGACCGCCGCAAGTCCCGCCAGCGGCTCGTCGAGCAGCAGAACTTGCGGCTTGGAACCGAGTGCAATGCCCAAGTCCAGGAGCCGCTGCCCGCCATGGGACAGCACGCCGGCTTCGATCTCCTCGATGCCTTCGAGGCCGATGAATCGGATCAGCTCTGCGGTCTCGACGTGTACTTTTGGAAAAGAGTCGATATCACGCCAGGCATTGAAGCGAGATGGATGCCTCGCCTGCACCGACAGGCGCAAATTCTCGTAGATTGACAGGTTGCGAAAAAGATTGGTGATTTGGAACGAACGGGCGATGCCCTGCTCGCAGATGCGGTATGCGGCGAGGGCGTGAATGTCGCGGCGGTTGAGCCGCACCGTACCGCCGTCGGGAGGAAAGAGTCCGGAAACGAGGTTGAACAACGTCGTCTTGCCGGCGCCATTCGGGCCGATCAGAGCGTGGATCTCGCCGGCAACGACCTTCAGGCTCGCATTCGACACGGCCCGGATGCCGCCGAAATGCTTCGAGACGGCGTCGACCTCGAGCACCGTTGCCGGCCCGGCCTCAGAACGCAGGAACGCAGGCAGCTGCATGCGTTCGTCTGGCCCGCGGCCGCTCATCGCGGCCGCTTCCTCGGGCGGCGGACGCCAGCGTCGCCGCAACTTGTCCCAGATGCCGATAAGGCCGCTCGGCGAATAGATCACGAAGACCACGAAGGCGAGGCCGAACCACAACAGCCAGTTCGGCGTCCAGATCGAGACCAACTCGCGAAACAGAATGAAGAAGAGTGCACCCAACGCCGGCCCGAGGACTTGGTGCATGCCGCCGATTACAACCATGGCCAACAGTTCACCGGAGAACGTCACTGCGGTGGCGTCCGCAGATACCAGGTAGTTCTGGAATCCCAGCAGCGCACCGGCGAGACCGGTCATCACCGCGGAGATGACGAAGGCTGCCAGTTTGTACCGCTCGACCGGATAGCCCTGAAACGTAGCGCGCAGCTGATTTTCGCGGATCGCCAGCAGCACGTGCCCGAATGGCGAGCGTATCACGCGCGTGAACAGATACAGCACGCCGAGCCCGATCAAGGCGACCACCACGTAGTAGGCGCGGGCGTCGTCGAGGTCGATCGGCCCGAAACCGCCGCGGCTGAGGCCGCCCAGGCCGTCTTCACCGCCGGTCACCGCGCTCCATCGGAAGGCAGCGGTGTAAGTCAATGCGGCAAGCGCCAACGTCAGCAGCGAGAAGTAGACGCCGCGGCGGCGCAGGATCAGGATTCCCGCCACGACCGACACCGCCGCGACAATGACCATCGAGAGCAGAATTGGAATTGCAATTTGATTGCCAAACCAGTTCTTCTGAGCGAGCGCTGCGGCATAGGCGCCAATGCCGAACCACGTGCTATGGCCGAAGGACGTCAGCCCGGTGTAGCCCGCGAGCAGGTTGAGCCCCGTCGCCGCGATCGCCAGGATGACGACAACGGACGCCGTGTTTACCGTCAGGCCGATCACGGGCATGACGAAGGGCAGAGCGACCAGCGCGATCGCGGCAAACAACAGCGGCCAGTGCTTCGAACGAGCGGCTTTCATTCGAATTTCTCGATGCGCTCGCCCAACAGGCCGCGCGGGCGCAACAGCAGCACGAGGAACATCAGCACGTAGATCGACGCCTCGCCGGCGGCGGGGACGAAATAAATGGTGACTCCACGCACCACGCCGACCAGCAGCGCCGCCAGCACCACGCCCCAAAAACTACCCAGCCCGCCGATCACCACGACGACGAAGGCCACAATGATGATCTCGGAGCCCATCGCCGGATGCACGATCGTGATCGGGGCAAAGAACGCGCCGGCCATCGCCGCCATGCCAACGCCGAGCATGACGATCGCGGTCATGTAGGGCTGCAGCCGGATGCCGAGCGCCGCGACCATGTCCGGTCGCTGAATTCCGGCGCGCACCACGCGTCCGAATGCCGTCTTGTTGAGCAGCAACCAAACTGCGGCCAGCACCACCGTCACCACGGCCAGCAGCAGCAGGCGATAGCGCGAGAACAGAAAGTCGCCGATGATGACCGAGCCTTTCAGGCTTGCCGGCATGGTCGCCGAAAGCGCCGCAGCGCCCCAGATGATGCGGATCAATTGCTCGGCGATCATCGCCAGGCCGAAGGTCACAAGCAGGCTCAGGATCGGATCGGCGGTGTAAAACCGGCGCAGCAGGAAGCGCTCGAACAGGATGCCGAGCAGAGCGACGGCGATTGGCGATATGACGAGCGCCGGCCCGAAGCCCAGATATTTCGTGACTTCGACGGCGATATAGGCGCCAAGCGCATAGAACGCGCCGTGCGCCAGATTGATCACCCCGCCGACGCTGAAGATCAGCGACAGCCCTAACGCAATCAGAAGGTAATAGCCGCCGAGTACGAGGCCATTCACCACCTGTTCCAGCAGGAACATGAGCCGTGTCTCATTCGTGTGGCAATGACGATGTCGTCATACCTGGCGGCAGAGTGCGGGTGCGGGTGTGCGACATCAATCTAAGAGGTGCAGCTGTTCTGCTCCTTGCTGGGATTGATATTCTCGAGCGGTTCATTGGGCCCGGGAATCGCCGGCCCAAGCGCGAGCATGTCCCACTGGTCCTTCATCTCGTTCGGATTCTTGACCGTGAACGCGTAGGCCTCCTGAATCAATTGATGATCCCAGGAGCGGAAGTAGCCCTTGCGTCCTTTCAGAATGTCGAACTGCGTCTGCTTCTCGAAATAGGCGATGAGCGTGTCGGTGTCGGTCGATTTCGTCTCGCTCATGGCCTGCGCCATGATTTTGAGCGAGATGTACTCGATCCAGGCGTGGTTCTCCGGCGGTTTGCCGTTTTGTTTGATGAAAGCGGCGACGAAGGCCTTGGACTCCGGCACGTCGAGCGTGTGATACCAGACGGTCGGCCAGGTCCCGCTCAGATTGCCGACGCCCGCGGCCCACGCATCCGCCGTGTTGAGGTTGAAGCCGACGATTGGATAGGGCAAACCGAATTCGGCGTATTGTTTGATGAGGCTTGTGACCTGATTGCCGGCCAGGTTTGAGCAGACGATATCGGGTCCGGCCTGCCGGATTTTCAAAAGATAGGGGCTGAAGTCGGTGACGTCGGTGGCGATCAACTCGTCGCCGATCAGATTGCCGCCGTTGGCATCGAAGAAAACCTTGGCCGCGCCGCGCAGATCGTGGCCGAAAATATAGTCGGCCGTCAGGGTGTAGAACTTCTTGCCCTTCATCATATTGTCGCGCACCAGCGCCTTGCCGACGGTATTGACCATGACGGTGCTGGGAATATCGACATGGAAAGTATAACGGTTGCAATTCTTGCCGCGCAGCGCATCGGAGCGGGCACCGATGCTCATGAACAAGCGTTTGTTGCGCGCAGCCACCTGCATGATGGTCAGCGCCGAGGCCGAATTGATCTCGCCCATCAGCACGGTCGCACCGTCACGTTCGAGCATGCGCTGAGCTTTGGTCGCTGCGGTTTCGGGATTGACCGAGTCTTCCGACATCACGTCGAGCTGCCGCCCCATGACGCCGCCGGCTGAGTTGATCGCCGCCGCGGCCATTTTGATGCCGAGCTGGGCATAGCCGCCGAGCGCGCCGAGAAATCCGGTCAACGGCGTGAGATGGCCGATTTTGATCGCGTTCGATTGGGCTCGCACTATCGCCGGAAATCCAATGGCCAACGCGCCGACCGTCGCGGCGCCGCCCTTCAATACGGTCCTACGGTTCTTGCTGATCATCGCTGTTCCCTCCCGCTGATCGGTTTGCCGAATTTTGTGCGCTGTGCCGTGTTCGCGCCGGCACCTGCCCTAGCCAATAGAGCATCTCACAACGTAAGATGACCTTTCAAGGCTTGGGAGATTGGATTTTGACTTGAAATGGCGCGTTCGGTTTTCTGACCGGAGCCCCCGGAGCGCCAGGTCAATTCGACGACAGAGACCCGCATGAAATCGCGCTTAGCCTGAAGGAGATCCGATGCCACGAATGAAGGGCGCCGAGCTGATCACCGAATATCTGATCGCCAACGACATTCCTTATGTCTTTGGCATTTGCGGGCATGGCAATGTCGGCATGCTCGATCCGCTTTACCAAGCGCGCGACCGCATCAGGCTGATTTCGCCGCGCCACGAGCAGGTCGCCGCACATATGGCGGACGCCTATTTCCGCGTGCGCCACAAGCCGGTGGCGACGCTCACGTCTTGCGGACCGGGCTCCTGCAACATCATCATGGCGCTCGCCTGTGCGCTGACGGATTCTTCGGCGCTGCTTGCCATCACCGCGAACGTACCGACCTCGCAGTTCAACCGCAGCCCGTTCCAGGAGATCAACAAGCACTTCCAGGCCGATTTCGTGAACATCGTGCGCCCGGTGGTGAAGCGCAGCTTCCAGCCCACCCGCGTCGACATGCTGCCGCTCGCGCTGCGGCAGGCCATGACGGCCATGCTGTCCGGCCGGCCGGGTCCAGTGAATATCGATGTTCCGTTCAATGTGTTCCAGGAAGAAGACGACGTCGAGATGCCGCCGCCGGCGCCGCCGCTCAATGCGCAGCGCGGCGGCGCCTCGCCTGAAGAGATCGCCCGCGCGCTCGATATGATCTTGGCCGCGCAACGGCCGGTGATCTTCATCGGCCACGGCGTGACGCTCTCGGAGGCAAGCCGCGAACTCACCGCGTTCGCCAAGAAACTCGCCATCCCGGTGATCTCGTCGCCCAACGGCATGGGCTGCATCGACATGACCGATCCGCTGTCGCTCGGCTTCATCGGGAGAAACGGCGCGTTTCCCGCCAACGAAGCCGGGCGTCGAGCGGATCTGGTTGTCGCCATCGGCGCGCGCTTCGACGACCGCTCGGCGTCGTCATGGATGCCCGGTTATTCGTGGAATTTCCCGAGCACGAAGCTAATCCATATCGACGTCGACCCGGCCGAGCTTGGTCGCAATTATCCGCCCGATCTCGGCCTCCTTGCCGACGCGCGCACCTTTCTGCGCCAGCTCCTTGCCGAGCTCGAGCGCCGTGGCACCAAGACGACAACTGCAAATACCGACGGCACCAAGCAATGGCTTGCGAATATCGCGGCGTGGCGCGCTGAGTGGGAAAAATTCACGCGGCCGAATTTCGCGGCGCACGCTTCGCCAATGCGGCCGGAGCGCGTGGTCGCCGATTGCCAGGCGGTGCTGCCGCCGGACGGCATCATCTGCTGCGACGTCGGCGTCAGCCACAATTGGTTCATGCAGTTCTGGAACGCGCGTAAGCCACAGTGCATGCTCAATTCCTGGGGTTTTTCCGGCATGGGCTTTGGCGCGGCCGGCGCGCTCGGCGCCAAGCTTGCCGCGCCCGAGCGGCCGGTGGTCGCGGTTACCGGCGACGGCTGCTTCACCATGGTGCCGCACGTACTCTGCACGGCGGTCGAATACAACATTCCGGTGGTCTGGGTGATCTGGAACAATTTCGGCTGGGTCTCGATCCGCGACATCCAACTCGGCATGTTCGGCGGCCGCGAGCATGGCACCATGTTCCATCAGGGCGCCAACAAGAAACCGTACAATCCGGATTTCGCGGCTTGGGCAAAGGCCAGCGGCGTCGATGCGCTCACCGTCACGAAGTCGCAGGATTTTCGTGGCGCGCTCGAACATGCCGTGAAGGCGAACAAGCCGTTCTTGCTCGACGTTCACGTCGACGCCGAGGTGCGACCGCCCTCGACCGGCGCGTGGGAATTGCCGCCGACTCCCTACAAGGAGCCGGTCTTTGGCCAGCGCTTCATTCCCGACGCCGCTGCGGTGAAATAAGCCTGTTTATAGGCCGTCGGATTCGAAGGCGGCTTTCAAGAGTCCCATCTGCCGCTCGACCGGATTGCCGACTGCGATCTTGACCGGCGGCGTCGCATGCATCGTCGCGTCGAGCCGGCGCACTTCGGCCTGCAGCTTGGTCGAGCGCGCGATGAGTTCCTGGAGCTTGGCCGGCAGGAGCGCGATCGATTTCGCATCGCCCGGTTCGCAGGCGGCGAGCCTGACCTTGCTCTTTTCCTTGCTCGCCTGAGCGAGCGTCATCTCGCCTTCTTTGACCGCCCGATGCAGCAGCAGCCATGAGGCGAGCTGCATCAGCCGTGTGGTGAGCCGCATGCTCTCGGTCGCGTAAACCAGTGCGGCGCTGCGTTCGAGTTTCTTGGATTCCTGGCGGCCCGCGCCGTCGAGATAGCTCGCCGTCTCCTCGACGAGCGCCATCCCGTCGCGAAACAGATTGGCGAAGACCTGGGAACTCGCCAGCCGCTCACTGAAGGAGACCGCGCCAGCCTCGATCGAATGTTTCTCGGACATTGTACGCCTCACACCGGAGCGACAGCATCGCGCGTGGCGAGCTTTGAGTCCAGCGGGCTTCGCGGCAAAGCTTCCGACATAGTTGCCGGCCGAAGCGGCCGCAGCATCGTAAACGCATAAAAAAAGAGCCGCCGTTTCCGGCGGCTCAAGGTGATAACAGGGAGGCGTCAAACAGAGTGGACAGGAGCCACTCGATGTCCAGAAGCTGGACGATCCCGTAATGAACGAGAAAGCTTAACGAAAGGTTAAGGAATCGCAGAAAGTTGCCGAATGTTTTTATAGTTGAGCACGAACCGCTCACGCCAACGCCCATTGCATCGGCAGTTTCAGCTTATTTCTTGAAGAACGTATCCGCCGCCGATTTCGAGGCGCGCTTGCGGTTTATCTCTGCTTCAAGCCGCGCGATCTCCTCCTTGAGCAACGAAACACGTTCGGTGAGTTCGGTAACCGAGAGCAGCGATAAATCCTGCCCCATCTCGTGCGTGATCTTCTTTTTCGGCAGATCGTCCGGGTCGACAGCGGGCATTTTTGCCCTCCTTCAAGGGCAAGTATTAACGGCACTGGCTGCGCTTGTCACATCAGCGAGACGCCGCTAAGGAGCGCCGCTGCTGACGCCCATGCCCGGCATGGAGACCAGCGGGCATATTGGCAAGACTGTCCTGACCCGTTGAAAGTAAATGGAAATATCCTTGCCCTGCGAAACCGCAAAGGTTACTAAGGCGCTTATGGCGCACGGGTCTTGGCTGGATTTGCTATTCAGGAAGCCAATGGCCGCGAATTCGGCACAAAGCCGGGTAGCTATTCTTTCGAGGGGTATGTGATCGTCGTGGCGCGACCGGCGCCGGCTGCCGACCTTGGAGGTCGTCTCTTGGCATTTTTGCGCGCTACGATGTTCCGCGCTGCCGTTCTGCGCGCCGGTATGCTCCGCGCCGATGCTTTTCGCCTCACCATTTTTCACGTCGCCGGTTGTCACGTTGCACTGTTCATCGCCTTCGCGGCTTTCGCTGGGATGTCGGCCGCCGAGGCAGTCGAGGCAGTCAATGTCCGCACCGACGCCGCGGCCATCGATCTGACCGACGCCGTCGAGTATCAACACACCGACGGCGATCGCATTCAGGTCTCAACCGCACCCGGTGCCGACGCCATCGTCCGCCGCATCGAGGTGCGCGCCCGCGAGGCCGGCAGGAACTGGGCCGTGTTCGCGCTCGCCAACGATGGCGACGAGCAGATCGACCGCCTCATCGTGGCGCCGCACTACCGGATGGTCGGCTCCGGCCTGATCTGGCCTGACCTCGGACTGTCGCGCATCGTCTCCATAACGCCGTCGTTTGGAGACCCGCCCGAGCGGCAGGACAACGCCAACGCTGATGTGTTCCGCGTCACGCTCGACCCCGGCACAGTGATCACGTTCGTCGCGGAGCTGCGTACGCCCAAGCTGCCGCAGCTCTATCTCTGGGAGCCGGACGCCTACAAGGATAAGGTCAATTCGCTCACGCTCTACCAAGGCATCGTCATCGGTATCGCCGGATTGCTGGCGCTCTTCCTCACCATCCTGTTCGTGGTCAAGGGCAGCGTGATGTTCCCGGCTGCTGCGGCGCTGGGCTGGGCGGTGCTCGTTTATATCGGCATCGACTTCGGTTTCTGGGGCAAGGTGTTCGACATGTCGTCGGGCGCCGAGCGCATCTGGCGCGCGTCGGGCGAAGCGATTCTCGCCGCGACACTCTTGGTGTTCCTGTTCGCCTATCTCAACCTTAACCGCTGGCACGTGCGATATGCGCATATCACCGTCGGCTGGCTTGCCTTCCTCGGGGCGCTGGTGGCGATCGCCTTGTTCTCGCCCGAAGTCGCCTCCGGCATCGCGCGCCTATCGCTGTTCTTCGTTGCCGTGCTCGGCTTCGGCCTTGTCGTCTATCTGTCAACTCACGGCTATGACCGCGCGGTGATGCTGATCCCGACCTGGCTGCTTTTGGTCGTGTGGGTGTTCGGCGCCGCGCTGACGGTCTTGGGCTTTCTCACCAACGACATTGTCGGGCCCGCACTGCTTGGCGGTCTCGTTCTCATCGTCATGCTGATCGGCTTCACGGTAATGCAGCATGCCTTTGCCGGCGGCATCACCCAGGGCATCGTGTCCGACGTCGAGCGCCGCGCGCTCGCGTTCACCGGCGCCGGCGACATGATTTGGGACTGGGACGTCTCCACCGATAAGGTCTTCACCAGCGCGGAGACCGAAACCGCGCTCGGGCTCAAAAGCGGATCGCTCGAAGGCGCGGCAGCGAAGTGGCTCGACGTCCTGCATCCGCTCGACCGCGATCGCTTTCGCGCCACGCTCGACAACGTGCTTGAGCAGCGGCGCGGGCGCGTCACGCAGGAATTTCGGCTGCGCACGGCGGACGGTCACTATCTGTGGTTCGCATTGCGCGCGCGGCCGGTGGTGGGTTCCGACGGCGAGGTGATCCGTCTCGTCGGCACGCTTACCGACGTCACCGATTTCAAGACCGCCGAGGAGCGCCTGCTGCACGACGCCGTGCACGACAATCTCACCGGCTTGCCAAACCGCGAATTGTTCCTCGACCGGCTCGACGCAGTGCTCGGCTTCGCCAAGGTCGACGCGGCGATACGCCCGACCGTGATGGTGATCGATCTCGATCGCTTCAAGCAGGTCAACGACTCGGTCGGCATGGCGGTGGGCGACTCGATCCTACTGACGCTGGCGCGCCGGCTCGGCCGCTCGATCAAGCCGCAAGACACCCTGGCGCGGCTTGCCGGCGATC
>Ga0074044_10001542_pt1 | contig 20726 bp, 19 predicted proteins | sample BogForMeECP23OM1_FD_94443 | JGI IMG/M metagenome (GOLD analysis project Ga0074044, IMG submission 94443) | Bog forest soil microbial communities from Calvert Island, British Columbia, Canada - Bog Forest MetaG ECP23OM1 | ecosystem: Environmental > Terrestrial > Soil > Wetlands ...
ACCAGGGATCGCGAGGGGATGACCGCGCTCGCCAAGGCCGCGCAGGCCGGCAAGATCAAGATCATGCGGGCGCCGGCACTGTGGCCGCCGCGCGGAGCTGCGGTCAAATGAAAAGGCCGCTTCGCCTCGCGGCGAAGCGGCCTGTCTGGTGCGTATCGTCACTCGACCGTGAAGGCGATGATGGCGTCGCCGCGCGGGAAGTCGATCTGGGTGTTGCCGCCCGCGCCGACGACGATGTACTGCTTGCCGCCGACCGCATAGGAGGACGGCGGCGCGTTGACGCCCGCGCCCGCCCGGAACTGCCACAGCACCTTGCCGTTGGTCGAGTTATAGGCCTTGAACCAGCCGTTGCCCTCACCCGCGAACACGAGGCCGCCCGACGTCGCCAGGATGCCGCCGATCATCGGCTGCGGCGTCTTGATCTGCCACGCGATCTTGCCGGTGTTGTAGTCGACCGCGGTGATGTTGCCGGTCTGGACGCCGCCCGGGACGTTGGTGAAGGCGCCGCCGAGCCAGAGCTTGCCGTCCGGATAGGGCGAGCTCGCGACCGTGTAGGTCATCTCCTGCTCGAGATTGATCGCATAGGCGAGATGCTGGCCGGGGTCGGTCGCGATCGGCGACCATTCGACGCCGCCGTTCGCGCCTGGGAACATGCGCGCCGACTTGGGATCGAGCGGTTGCGTCGGCGACGGCAGCGTCCACCGGTCCTTCTGCGACACCATCGGCTCCGAGAAGCGAATGAGGCTGCAGTCCTTGCGGTCGTGGACGAAGACGTAGCCGATCTTGCCGGCGTGCAGAACGGCCGGGATCATCTTGCCCGACTTGTCGGCGGCGTTGACCAGCACGGTCGGACTGACAGCGTCGAGGTCCCACACGTCGTGCGGAATGTACTGGAAGTGGCAGACGTACTTGCCGGTGTCGAGATCGACCGACACGAGCGAGTCGGTATAGAGGTTGTCGCCGGGGCGGATTGCGCCGTCGAGATCGGGCGAGGGGTTGCCGACCACGAAATAGATGCGCTTTGCGGCGAGATCGACCGACGGATTCTGCCACACGCCGCCGCCGAGCGTCTTGTAGGGGTCGCCGTTCTTGGCGAGCGCCGCCTTCTCGGCGTCGATGTCGCGGTGCAAGTCGCGGCCGGTCGCGGCCTTGGTCGCCCAGACGCCGACCGAATTCTCCGGGATCGTGTCGAAAGTCCAGAGCAGATTGCCGCTGTTGGCGTCGTAGGCCCTCACGAAACCGCGGATGCCGTATTCGCCGCCGTTGGTGCCGATCAGGATCTTGCCGTCGACGGCGGTCGGGGCCATCGTTTCGCTATAGCCTTTCTCCGGATCGCCGACCTGCTGCTCCCAGACGAGCGAACCGGTCTTGGCGTCGAGCGCGACGAGCTTCGCATCGAGCGTGCCGACATAGACCCGGTCGTTGTAGACGGCGACGCCGCGGTTGTTCGGGCCGCAGCAGAAAGTCGTGACCGGTCCGAGCTTGGGCTTGAAGTGCCAGATTTCGGCGCCGGTCTTGGCGTCGAGGGCGTAGACATGGCTGTACGATGTGGTGACGTACATCACTCCGTTGACAATGATCGGCGACGTCTCGAGCGATTCCTTGACCTCGGTCTGGAAGATCCAGGCCGGATGCAGATGGCTGACGTTCCCGCGGTTGATCTCGGCGTTCGGGTAGAATCGGGTCTGCTCGTAATTGGCATTCGTGTGAAGGAAATTCGACCCGTCATGCGCGGCGTTGTCGAGCTGTTTCTGCGAGACCGGCGTGATGGCCGCCGTTTGGGGCGCCATCATGCCCGGCGTTTGTTTGACTTCCTGCGCGCCGGCCGTCGATGCCAAAGCGAAAGCGGCGGCGCAAATCGATCCAAGCAACAGTGGTTTACTGACGACTTCAATCATCGGCGTGTCCTCCCTGACATCGCTCACATTGCACGCAAGCTTCCGGTTTGTCACCCGGGTCGTCAAAGAATCCGCAACTCAATTGTCCATGATTAGGAATAAACAATGACGTGATAGGCCTCGCCCATTGTTGATACTCTAGGCGCGTTTCCCGGCCTGGAGGACCCATACCGAGCCTCCGACCTTCCGGCAAAGATCAACCGCTGCTGTTTGTGGCAGGACAAACGTTGCGGGGTGCGGGACGCGGATATCCGCCTAACGTTTCTTTGAGAGCGCTCTGCGGGCCTGCGCAGGACATCCGCGATTGTCCGGCCGCGCAGATCCCGGTGAAGCAAGCTATTCCGTGTTCGCGGCTCAGCCGCTGTGATCTTCGAGAAACTGGCTTGCGCTAATCGCCGACAAGGTTCGTGTCGCGTCAAGACCAAGCTGGCCGTAGGACGAGAGGGCCGTCATGTCCGCGACCCGCGATGGGGCAACAGCGGACCGGCATGTCGGAGGGCCCGCAGACACGAGACTGCCGTGCGCGGGGGCATTGAGCCCGCGCCCCTCGCGCTTGGCGGGAGCAGACGGCATCGGTCGACTGGCGATCATCGCCTTCACCGCGTCGTCGAAGCTGACACGCGTTTTCTCCCCGCATCCGCTGGCAAGTCCGACTCGATTCGGCGAAGGTGAAATTGGATCGCGACGGCAACCCTGTCGGTCCAACTCCCGGCGACGTTGCGACAGCGCCTCGCGGATGCGCTGCGCCATGAGCCAGGCGGTGCGATAGGAACCGAGGTTCAGTTGACGCATGAGCCTTTGAGGCGACAGATACCGCTCGCCGTCGGTCGCGAGGTATAGCGCAAGCAGCCATTTGTGCAGCGGCACATGGCTATGCTCCATCGAGGTTCCCATCCGGCAGGTGAATTTGCCTCGGCATTCGCGGCAAAGCAACATCCCCGCCTGGGTCTGTCCGCCCATCCGAATGACGTTGGGCGACTGACACTTTGTACAAGCCGGCCCGTCTGGCCAGCGCATGGTTTCAATATATCGGCGCGCCGGGTATTCGGCACAAAAAATCGGGTCCTTAAGGCTGGGCATATCGTCTCCCCTGATCAATGCGTTTTGTGACACAATTTCCCCGGTTGCAGTATTGTAGGACCGTCTTGAATTTGTCAAACTAACTGTTGCGTATAGATTCAATGGCTTACGAAGGGTCATGCGAACTTAAGCATATAAGTCGATGCAAAAGAGGCAGAACGCAAGAGATGGATCGCTGTCGATGCGCTCGCCGGACGTCTGTTGAGGGCTGTGGCTGTCACTAACAATGTGATTCTGATGGTCCAAAAGGCTTCCGCTAACTAATGTGTAATATTCTAGCGCTATTAATTAACGCGCGCTAACTCCGTTAACTAAAGTGTATGCGCACTAACCAAAGTAAATAACGATCGTTACTCGCCTTGACATGACTTATCCACGTTCACTATCGTAAGGCGTGGTTGGATATGCTCCTGAGTGCAGGAGCGTATATCAAAATAACGAGCGAGACCTCCGCCAAGCCGGTGGGCTTGCTGGCAGTAGGGGCGTGCACTAATCGGTATCCCGCATCGTGCGGTGAGGGGACTTTATTTCCAACAGGAGCAAACAACCATGACGTACGTAATCAATGGGCCGACAAATGGTTTTGGGGTCATCTTCGGCAACAGCAGCGGCGACGACATCATCAACGCGTTCGCCGACTTCAATATGGTGATGAGCGAAGGCGCCAACGATACGATCAATCTGTTGGGCAACAACGATACGGTCGATCTCGGCACGTTCACCGGCAAGACCGACGCCGTAAATTCCTACGGCAGCAACAATACGATCACGGGGACGCTGACCACCTCGAATGTGAGCGTCAACGGAGGAACGGGAGAGGCCACGGTCACTCTGACCAACACCGGCGGCACCACCAACGTCAGCGTCGGCGGCTACTTCAATACCATCACTGTGAACGCGGACGCCACCAACACCATCGTGAGCGGCGCCGGAAACGCCTACGTCCAGCTGGGCAGCCTCATCCCTGACAACGATGAAGGCCAAGGGTGGAACACGACGATCACCCTAGCCGGCACGAGCAATACCGTCGTCGGCCAAGATCAGAATACGACGATCACTGGCGGCCTGGGTTACGACGCGATCACGCTCCAGGACGGCGCCAACAAGATCACGGAGCTCGGCTATGGCAACAACATCACCGTGGGCTCCGGCGCTAACACGATCTCGGCCGGCAGCGGCGGCGACACGGTCACGATCATGGAGGGCGACCTCGGCGGCGACGATCCGGGCACGCCCGTGCCGACCGACACGGTGTACCTGAAAGGCACCAACAACACGGTTACGATGGCCGACGAGAACGTGAACGTGTCAGGCGGAACCGGCTCCGGGACCTTTACAGAGGTTGTCGTCCCAGTCTCGGCAGAATATCCAACGCCGGGCAACAACGGCAACGACACCGTCACGACCAGCGGCGCCGACAACACCGTCACGCTCCTGAACGGCAACGACACGGTCACCATCACCGGCCCCACCGGATCGAACACGGTCACCCTCGGCAACGGCAACGACACCGTCACGCTCGCCGGCGCCGACAACATGGTCACGGCCGGCAACGGCGCCGACACGGTCACCATCACCGCCCCAGCGGATCGAACACGGTCACCCTCGGCAACGGCAACGACACCGTCAAGGTCGCCGGCGCCGACAACATCGTCACGGCCGGCAACGGCAACGACTCGGTCACCATCACCGGCGCCGGCGGGAACACGGTCAAGCTCGGCAACGGCAACGACACCGTCAATGTCGCCGGCGCGAACAACACGATCACGGTCGGCACCGGCGCGGACACGATCACCGCGACGGGCGGCGGCAACCACGTCACTGCCGGAAAGGTCGGGACGCCCTCCGGCCCGGACACGATCACGGTCGGCTCCAATGCGAAGGTCACCGGCAATGATCTCAAGGCCGGCTCGGTGATCACCTCCGTCGGGTCGAATAACCAGGTCGACCTTTTCGACAATTCGAGCGCGACGATCCACGACCAGCCGACCGGCAGCGGCCTCTTCCTCGAACTCAACGGAATAACCCCCGCCGACACGTACACCGGCAAAGTGACGGTCACCGGGTTCCAGAACGACCTGCTGAACGGCCGCATCGACTTCGACAATGTGAAAGGCGCCAACGGCGCGTTGCTCGACGGCAATCTCCTCAACGTGATCCACAACACGACCAGCGACGGCCATGGCGGCGACGTGATCCACCTTGCCGGCGGCGGCAGCCTCGATCTCACCAACTCGCTCGGGTATACGACGCACACGTTCGTGTGACCGAAGCCAGACTGTGACGCGTCCCCGCCAGGCCTCAGCGGCCACGATCCCCATCGACGCGGGAATGCGCGCCCTGTGCGGGATTGCGGCCTATTATCGCATCGGCGCCGACCCGACGCAGCTGTCGCGGGAACTGGCGTTGCTCGGTCGCGAGGCGGATGAAGACGATCTCGTCCGCGGGGCCCAGATGCTCGGGCTCAAGGCGCGTTGCGTCTCCGGCATCGACGCGGCGCGTCTCGCCCGTCTGCCAATCCCGGCGATCGTTCGGGCCAGGAATGGCGCCCTCTTTGCTCTCGGAAAAGACCGTTCGGGACAGTTCGTCTTAGTCGATCCGATCAGCCAGGCTGCCCAGACCGGCTCGGCCGAGGAAATCGCCGCCGAGATCGGCGGCCGCGCCGTCCTGATAGCCTGCAGGGTCGGCGGCGCTGGAATCGATCCGCGCACGTTCAGCTTCCGCTGGTTCCTGCCCACCATCTGGCGCTATCGCAAGCCGCTTTGGCATGTGCTGGCGGCGTCGCTGTTCGTGCAGATCTTCGCGCTGACGACGCCGCTGATTTTCCAGGTCGTCGTCGACAAGGTTCTCACTCACAGAAGCTACGAGACGCTCTACGTGCTCATTGGCGGCCTCGTGGTCATCGGCTTGTTCGACGTCGTTCTGCAATACCTGCGCATGTACGCGCTCTCCCACACCACCAACCGCATCGACGTCGAACTCGGCCAGCGCCTGTTCGCGCATCTGCTTCACCTGCCGATGAGCTATTTCGAGACCCGCGCGGCCGGACAGACCGTCGCCCGCGTTCGCGAGTTGGAGACGATCCGCACCTTTCTTACCGGACAAGGACTGTTCTCGGCGATCGATCTCCTTTTCGCTTTTGTGTTCGTGGCGGTGCTGTTCGCCTATTCGACGCGCCTGACTCTGATCGTGCTTTGCAGTGTGCCTCTTTACATCTTGATCGGTTTCGGCGTCCGCCCGCCCCTGCGCGATCTCATCAAAGAGAAGTTCAATCGCGGCGCAGCGTCGCAGCAGTTTCTCGTCGAAACGATCGTCGGAGCCGGGACGATCAAGTCCGCCGCGGTCGAGCCGCTCATGCGCTCGCAATGGGAGGAGAAGCTCGCGGCCTATGTCAAGACGAGTTTCGCCGCGACCATGCTCGGCGCCGGTGGACAGCTCTCCATCCAGTACGTCAGCAAGCTCACCACCGCCGCCCTGTTGCTGTTCGGCGCCAAGGCGGTGATCGACGGGGAGCTCAGCGTCGGCGCGCTGATCGCCTTCAACATGATCTCCGCCCAGGCGGTGCAACCGATCCTGCGGCTCTCTCAGCTTTGGCAGGATTTCCAGCAGGTGCAGATCTCGATCGACCGTCTCGGCGACATTCTCAACGCGCCGACTGAGCCCTCGCCCCTGATGCGCCTTACGCCCCCCACTCCGCGCGGTGCGATCGAGTTGCGCCGCATCAGTTTCCGCTATCGGCCGGGCGGCCCCGAGGTGCTCAAGAACGTGTCGCTTTCCATCCGGCCGGGCGAGACCATCGGCATCGTCGGCCCGTCCGGCTCCGGCAAATCAACGCTCACCAAGCTCGTGCAGCGTCTCTATCTGCCGAGCGAGGGGCAGGTCTTTCTTGACGGCGCGGATCTGAGCCAGGTCGATCCGGCGTGGCTGCGCAGCCATATCGGCGTGGTCCTGCAGGAGAACCTGCTGTTCAACCGCACCATTCACGAGAACATCGCCTTCGCCAATCCCGCGATGGCGCGGGCGCGAGTGATCGAGATCGCCCGCCTCGCCGGCGCCGACGAGTTCATCGACAAGCTCCCGGAAGGCTACGACACGATGATCGAAGAGCGCGGCGCCAACCTGTCCGGCGGTCAACGCCAGCGCATCGCCATCGCCCGCGCGCTCGCCAACAACCCGCGCATTCTCATCCTCGACGAGGCGACTTCGGCGCTCGACTACGAGAGCGAGCGGATCATCCAGCGCAACATGCGCAGCATCGTCAAGGGCCGCACGGTGATCATCATCGCCCACCGGTTGGCGGCCGTGCGCGACTGCCACCGGATCGTCGGCATTGCCGACGGGCGCATCGTCGAAGTCGGCACGCACGACGAACTGCTCCGCCGTCCAGGCGGCCTTTATGCCTATCTCTGGGGGCTGCAGTCTCAGCCCGCGGAGACTCCGGCGGAGGCGCTCGCATGACCGAAGCCGTCCGCGAGCTCACGCCGGTCGAGTCCACGCCGACCCCTGCGAAAAGACCCTTGCCCCCGGCCATAGTGACCCGCGCCGCGCCGAGGCGCGCGCGGCTGTCTCCCGGCCATAATCTCTCGGACAGGGAATTCCTGGCCCCGGTGCTGGAAATTCTTGAAACGCCGCCTTCGCCGGTGCGGGTCGCATTCCTCTGGTTCATCTGCGTTCTGGTGGTCGTTGCGATCGCACTCGCCTATATTGGCCGCATCGACATCATCGCCTCCGCTCAGGGCAAGTTCCAGCCAACCGGCCGCGTCAAGGTGATTGAGCCGGTCGAAACGGGCCGCGTTGCGGCTATTCACGCCGCCAACGACAGTCAGGTCAAGGCAGGCGACATTCTCGTGGAACTCGACCGTTCGGCGGCAGAGGCCGACGTGACGGCGGCGAAAGATGACCTCGCCTCCGCCCTCGCCGAGGCGCTGCGTCGTAGAGCGGAGCTGAAGGCTGCGCGGGCGGGTGAATTTTCTCCGCCGCCGGCGGTCGCTTGGCCAAACGGCATCAGCCGAGGCTTGGGCGAGCGCGAAGAGCGGGTCTTGGCGGCTAACCTGGGGCAGCTTGCCGCGACCGTCGCCTCATTCGACGCGCAGCTCATCCAAAAGACAGCCGAACGCGAAATGCTGTTGCGGACCATTGCAACGCAGAAGAATCTGGTCGCGACGCTGCAGGAGCGCGTCGACATGCGCACCAAGCTCGTCAAGTTGCAGGCTGGCGCCAAGTCCGCCGTCATAGATGCGACGGAGACACTGCAATATCAGCAGACGCAGCTCGCGATGCAGGAAGCGCAGCTTGCAACCGTGGCGACCGGCCTCGATGTGATCAGGCGCGACTCGGAAAAGGCGGTGCAGTCATTCCTGTCCGATGACGCCCAAAAGCTCGACGACGCCGAGCGACGCGCCGACGACGCGAGTCAGCGTCTTGCAAAGGCAAAGGCCAAGGTCGACAACCTCACGCTGCGCGCGCCGATCGCGGGCCGTGTACAGTCCTCGGTCATCACCAACATCGGCCAGGTCGTCACCAGCGGTCAGGAAGTGATGCGCATCGTGCCGCAGGATTCGAAGCTCGAGATCGAGGCCTACGTGCTCAACCGCGACATCGGCTTCATCAGCGTTGGCCAGGAGGCGGTGGTCAAGATCGAGTCCACCCGCTATGGCTCGATCAAGGCGCACGTGAAGCGCATCGCCAAGGACGCGATCCCCGCGCCTGACGCTAGCGCCATCGAAGGCGACCCGGCCCACGCCTCCAACGCCGCGGGCTTCGCAGGGGGAGAGCGCACCCAGAATCTTGTATTCGCCGTCGAGCTTGAGCCGGAGGCCTCGTCAATCTCGGTCGACGGCGTGGACCAGCCGCTGACGTCGGGCATGGCGCTGACGGTCGAGCTCAAGACGGGCGTTCGCAGGCTCTTCGAATATGTCTTTTCTCCGCTGGTCGAAACCGCTTCGCGGGCAATGCGGGAAAGGTAAGTGCGGCACGATGGCGAAGGCGCGGCGTTAAACAGGACATACCGTGCGCTAGTGACAAACTATGCAACAATTTCTTGTTGCAAATCGGTCCGCTTTCCGGCGGCGCCGGCTCGGGAGGCAGGGCGAATAGGAAATTTGAGGGCGGGAGTCCGGCGCAATCCTTTGAAAACTCTCGATTGTCGGTCAAAAAGGGAAGGATGTGGAAGGAATTTTCGCCGTTTTGGAAGGCGCCGGCCGCGTTCCGCGCATGTTCTGGACCAGTCTTTGAAGCCGCCGAGCCGGCAGCGGAAGCGGACTTCCACTTTGGCGCGTGCGGCGCCGTTCGTCGCGGCGCGAGGCCGGCGCTCGGCTCGGATATGGCGCCATTGGAATCTCTTGAGAGGCGCCGGAAAAAGGCGCGCCGTCGCCTGATGCGGGTCGGACCTTACGCGAACCCGCCCGTCAGCTTCCGCGCCGTCTCCTCGTCCGTCACCAGCGCGGTCGGCTTGAGGAGCTTGATCGCCCCTTCGATGGCGGCGACCTTGTGCGGGCCGCCGGCGGCGAGAACGCGGATTGGGGCGGCTCGGACGGCGTCCATCGGAACCGACATCACCCGCTGGTTGAGCGGATGGTCGATGATCCGACCGTCATGGTCGAACACGTTGCACAAGAGCTCGCCGACGCCGCCGAACTCGCGCATGAGCCGCCGCTCGGCCTCGCCGATGAGCTCGAAGCGCGCGATCGTCGCCTCTCCGCCGAGCGAACCGATGCTGACGACGACGGCGTCCAGCGCCCCCGCGAACGCGTGCACCGCCCCGAGTCCGCAGCGTTCGATCAGCGCAGCCTTGGTTTCGGGACTGTCGACGAGCGCGGGCGCCGGAATGAGATAGCAGTCGGCGTTGAAGGCGCGCGCGAAGGCGGAGGGGAATTCGGCAGGGTTGTCGTGCGGTTGACGGGCGCCGGCATCGCGAGGAGGCGCCGCTTCGGCTGATCGGAGGCGGGCGCAATCGCGGCGATGCGGCCGTCTTCGATCGCGACGTCGACCGGCGCGCCGGCTGGCCCGCCGTTCGTCGGCAACAATACGACGCCGGTCAGCCGCTCGCTCATCCTTCAGCGCTCGTCGATGACGCTGATATGGGCTGCGACGATCCGCCAGCCTTCGGGAAAGCGGATCCAGGTCTGCATCTGCCGCCCGATCTTGCCGGGCGCGCTATCCCGCCGGAACAACGTCGCCGCGACCGCGCAATCGCGGCCGTAGGTCGTAATCCGGGTCTTCTCCAGCTTTCGCGCCAGGCCCGCCGGCGAGCGCGCGGCGCGGAAGCCCCTGATCGCCTCGTAGCCGTAGAGATTTTCGCCCGCGCCGTAGCGGACCGCGACCTCGCTTTCGACAAAGAAGCGGTCGAGCGCCGCGACATCGTTCGAGACGAGCGCGCGCTCGTAGTCGGCGAACAGCGCTTCGACTTCGGCTTTCGTCCCCGGATCGTCGATGATCACGGCGCGCACTTCCGGCTCTCGATCGAGCGGCGGAGCGCGCTCAAGAAAGGAATGTCGGCGAACTGGTCGGGGCGGACTTTCTCGGCTCGCCGTGCTGAAGGAAGCCTTGCGACGTGGCGGCGGTTTCGAAATCGATGCCCTTCGCCGCGAGCTTCTCCGGGTCGATGCGCAGATAGGGAAAGCCCTTGGTCAGATAGGGCACGGGCGAGAACAGGAGCTTGCCGTCGTACAGCGCCCTCAGCCGCACCGGGATCTGCGGCGGATCGGGATTGCACTTGACGACCCGCGCCTGCTTCCATTGCTCGAGCTCGCTCAGCCTCTTGGCGGCGGCGTCCGCCCCGACGAAGTTCGGGATGCGGTCGAAGGCCGGGCCGACGTTGACTTCGGTGTCGACCAGACGGCTCCACACGCGATCGCGGACCGCCGCCTTGGCGCTGTTCCGTCCGGCCCATCGGGAGCGGTCCGATTCCGACATCGTTTCCTCAGGCGAATGGCGCAACCGGGGCGCGGACGATTCCGTCCCGCTCGAGGACGCGAGCGACTCTGAGCGCAAGATCCTCGCGCCAGGGCGGGGCGATGATCTGCACGCCGATCGGCAGCTTTTCGCCGCCGGTCCAGACGGGGACCGTCGCGACCGGCAGACCGATGAAGGAGATCGGCTGCGTGAAGAGGCCCATGTTGGGTCTGACGAGCAATTCCTTGCTGTCGAGAACGAAGGTCTTCTGGCCGATCCTTGGCGCGCGGCAGGGGGTGGCGGGCGCGAGAAGAATGTCGACCTCGCGAAAGAGGGTCAGCGCCTGCGCGCGAAAACGCCGCCGGAATTTTTGCGCCTGCTGGACCCAGGCCCCTGGCAGCATCGCCCCGGCGATGAGCCGGTCGCGGACGTCCGGGTCGAAATCGGCCGCGCGGGTCTGCAGGCGACGAAGGTGGAGCGCCGCTCCCTCGACCATGGTGATGAGATAGGCCGCAGCGCGCGCCGTCGCGGCTTCGGCCAGTTCGACGACCCGCTCCGCCTTCAAGGCGCGCGCGACCGCGTCGACGCCGGCCAAGGCGCTCGCGTCGCCCGAACGGGCGAAATAGCCGCCGAGTTTTGCGATGCGCAGCCCCGCAAGGCCGTCATCCAAAGTTGGCGCGACGGGCGCGGCAAAAACCTCCGCCTGCGCCGGATCGGCGGGGTCGCGGCCGAGCATCGCGTCGTAGGACAAAGCGAGATCCTGCACGGAGCGCGCGAAAGCGCCGAGATGATCGAGGCTCGCGACGAACGGGAAGGTTCCGGCGCGCGACAGGCGCCCGTAGGTCGGCTTGAGGCCGAACACGCCGCAGAACGAGCTCGGCACGCGGATCGAGCCGTTGGTGTCCGATCCGAGCGCGAGCGGGACGAGACCGCCGGCGACGGCGGCGCCGGAGCCTCCGGAAGACCCCCCCGTCATGTGCTCGAGGTCGCGCGGATTGCGCGACGGGCCGTCGTGAAAATTCTCTCCGGTGAAGTCGTAGGCGTATTCGCCCATGTTGAGCGCGCCGACGAGGATCGCGCCGGCGTTTTCGAGCCGCGAGACGAGCGTCGCGTCCTTCTCCGCCGGGATATGGTCGCGATTGATCCTGGAGCCCGCGCGTGTCGTCAAACCCTCGACATCGAACAGGTTTTTCACGGCGAAGGGCGCGCCGGCGAGCGGGCCAAGCGTCTCGCCCCGCGCCCGGGCCGCGTCGATCGCCCGGGCCCTGGCCAGCGCGCGCGCCGTCGTCACGTCGGTGAAGGCGCCAAACGCGGCGTTCCTCGTCTCGATGCGTTCGAGCGCCGCCAGCGTCACTTCGTGCGCGCTCGCCCGGCCGCTCCTGACCTCCGCCGCGATCGCCTGCGCCGCGCCGTCGAGAAGTCCTGAAATCACGCGACGAACACCGGCGCCGGCTCCTCGTCGTCTCCAATCGGCGCGGACAGGAGCAACTGCGCCTGCTCAGCCGCGATCCTGAGATGCACGATGGTCTCAGCGCGCGATTCCGGCGTCAGCGTCAGCTCGAGAAGAGGCGACATCGCCTCGACAAGCGCTTCGGGATCGAAAGGAGCCGCCGTCATGGGAGCGCTTCTAGAACGCCGACAAGGGCGTCGTCCAGCCCGCCTCGATCATCAGTGGCCGGCCATGTAACGGCCGATCGTCGTGCGGTCGGCGCCCGCGCCCTCGGTCAGATAGGCGACCTTGCCGCCCGACATGACCGCGATGCGGTCGGAGAGTTCGAGAACCTCGTCCAGGTCCTCCGACACGAGCAGGACCGCCGCGCCGCGATTGCGCTGCTCCATGATCTGCGCGCGGATGTCGGCGACCGAGGCGAAGTCGAGGCCGAAACACGGGTTGGCGACGATCAGCACGTCGACGTCGCCGGACAGTTCGCGCGCCAGAACCGCGCGCTGCACGTTGCCGCCCGAGAGATCGCGGATCTGGGTTTCGGTCGAGGGAGTCTTGACGTTGTAGCGGCTGATGAGGTCGCGCGCCGTCGCGCGCATCGGCTCGCGCGACAGCCACAAGCCGAGGCGCGACATCGGCGCCTTGTCGAATCTTCGGAACGCCATGTTTTCGGCGACCGACATCGTCGGCACGGAGGCGTTCTTCAAGGGCTCCTCAGGCAGGCCGAACACCTTGAAGCGGTCGTAGTGATCGCGCGTCGGCTCGAAGTTCACGTCCCGGATGAGCACCTGCCCGAGCTTGATCGGGCGCTGTCCCGACAAAGCCTCGACGAGCTCGCTCTGGCCGTTGCCCGAGACGCCGGCGATGCCGACGATCTCGCCGGGACGGACCCTGATGTTGAAGCCGTTGACGGCGTCGCGCCCCTCGTCGTTCTCGGCGAACAGGCCGGCGATCTCGAGCGTCGCGCCGCCGTTCCGCTGCGTCGTCGAGCGCGACGCCGACGGGCGAACGACCGCGTCGCCGATCATCATCGCCGCCATGTCGCGGGTCGACACCGCGCCGACCTTGCCGCCGCCGACCCTGGCCCCGCGCCTCAGCACTGTGAAGTCGTCGCAGAACGCCTCGACCTCGCGGAACTTGTGGCTGATCATGGCGACGGTGATCTCGCCCCGATGCGCCATGCCGCGCAGAAGGCCGAGGATCTCGTCCGCCTCGCCCGGCGTCAGCACCGACGTCGGTTCGTCGAGGATGAGGAAACGCTGATTGAGGTAGAGGAGCTTGAGGATTTCGAGCTTCTGCTTCTCTCCCGCGGCCATCGCCGAGACCGGCTTCTTCAGCGGCACGCGGAAGGGCATCGTGTCGAGGAACGCCTCGAGCGCCCTCCGCTCCTTGCGCCAGTCGATGACGCCGGGCGCGTCGGCCCGGCTGACAACGAGGTTCTCCGCCGCGGTCAGAGCGGGCACCAGGGTGAAGTGCTGATAGACCATGCCGACCCCGAGCGCCTGGGCGTCGCGCGGGTTGCGCACGGTCGTCTCCGTCCCGTCGATCAGCAGTTGGCCGCGGTCGGGCTTGTAGAAGCCCATGATGCATTTGACGAGCGTCGACTTGCCGGCGCCGTTCTCGCCGAGCAGCGCGTGGAACGAACCCGCCGGCACCTGAATGGAAACGTTCTGCAGCGCCTTCAGCGCGCCGAAGGACTTGCTCATCCCGACGGTCTCGAGCGAGGGAGCGCGGACGGCGGTCATGGCATCGCCTCGATGAAGGGCTTCGAGGAGCCGACGGCGCCGAACACGCCGCCCTGCATCGTGACCATCTTGATCGCGGCGAGATGGTTGCCGCGGTCCGTCGCGCCGCAGCAATCCTCGAGCAGCAGGCATTCGAAGCCACGGTCGTTCGCTTCGCGCATCGTCGTGTGGACGCAGACGTCGGTGGTGATGCCGGTCAGAACGAGATTGTCGACGCCGCGGGCGTTGAGGATGAGTTCGAGATCGGTCGCGCAGAACGAGCCTTTGCCGGGCTTGTCGATGACCGGTTCGCCGGGCAGCGGCCGGAGCTCCTCGATGATTTCCCAGCCCGGCTCGCCGCGCACGAGGATCCTGCCGCACGGCCCCTTGTCGCCGATGCCGGCGCCGATGCGCTGCGAGCGCCAGCGCTTGTTGTCCGGCAGGTCGGCGAGATCGGGACGGTGGCCCTCGCGGGTGTGGATGACGTGATAGCCCTTCGCGCGCGCGGCTTCGAGCAGCGCCCGGATGGGCTCGATCGGCGCCCGGGTGAGCGACAGATCATAGCCCATCGCGTCGACATAGCCGCCCTTGCCGCAGAAGTCGGTCTGCATGTCGATGACGAGGACGGCGGTATTTTCCGGCCGCCAGTCGCCGTTCCACGGCCACGGATAGGGATTGGCGGCGAAAGTCGGCATTTCCGCGCTCCCTATTTGGCCATCGACAGTTCGCCCGGCATGTCGCGCGCCGAGTGCTTGGCGCTCGAGGTCGCGATCATGATGGCGAGGGTCAGGATGTAGGGCGCGGCGTTGAAGAAATAATAGCCTTGTGTGATGCCGACCGACTGGAGCGACGGGCCGATCGCGCCTGCCCCGCCGAACAGGAGCGCGGCGGCGACGCAGCGCAGCGGGTTCCAGCGGGCGAAAATGACGAGCGCGACCGCCATCAAACCCTGCCCGGAGGACAAGCCCTGGTTCCAGGAGCCCGGATAGGAGAGCGACAGGAAGGCGCCGCCGACGCCGGCGAGAAATCCGCCGACCGTCGTCGTCAGGAACCGCACCCAATTGACGGAGATGCCCATGGCGCGCGCCGCCGCGGCGCTGTCGCCGACGGTGCGGACGACGAGGCCCCAGCGCGTGTTGCGCAGCGACCAGGCGAGCGCGATCGCGATCAGGATGCCGACGAAGAACAGCGGATTGACCTGCAGCGCGCTTTTCAGGTTCGGGCTGTCGCTCCAGAAGCCGAGCGGGATCGAGCCGAGTCTCGGCGCCTCCGGCTGGATGTAGGGCTTGCCGAAGAAGAACGCGACCCCGGTGCCGAACAGCATCATCGCAATGCCGACCGCGACGTCGTTGACGCGCGGCAGGCCGCAGATCGTTCCGTGCATCGCGCCGAGAAACGACCCGGCGACGCCGGCCGCGAGAACCCCGAGCCACGGCGACCCGGTGTGGTATGAGGCGGCGTAGGCGACCATCGCGCCGAGCACCAGCGTGCCCTCGAGGCCGAGATTCACCCGGCCGGATTTCTCGGTCAGGCATTCGCCGAGCGCGACGAACATGAAGGGCGTCGATACGCGGATCGCGCCGCCGAGCATGGCGATGAGGACGGTCAGGACGGCGTCGTTCATGTGCGATCCTTTTCGCCCGGCGGCTTGAAGATCGAGAAGCGCCCGTACAGCGTTTCCGACGTCAGCAGCACGACGAAGATCAGACCCTGCAGCACCAGGACCGTTGCGTCCGGGAGGTCCATGCGGCGTTGGATAAGGCCGCCCGAGGCGACCAGTCCGCCGAACAGGATCGCCACCGGCGGAATGATGAGCGGATTGTGGCGGGCGAGGAACGACACGAGGATGCCGGTGAAGCCGTAGCCGGCGGCGAGCGAGGCGTTGGCGCGGCCCTGAATCGCGGCCACTTCAAAGAAGCCTGCGAGCCCCGCGCAGGCGCCCGCGATCGCCGAGCAGGTGACGATCAGCCGTCCGACCGGCAACCCTTGCGCGAGCGCGGCGCGGAAATTGCCGCCCGTGACGCGAGCCGCGAAGCCGAAGGTGGTGCGAGACATCAGGAAATAGAGCGCCACGCAAAGCACGAGGCCGAAAACGAATCCCCAATGCACTTCAGTGCCAGGAATCGTGCCGATCATATAGGCTGATCCGAGCGGCTTGGTCGACGGCTTGTTGGGATCCGTGAGGTCGCGCAGCGCGCCTTCGACGAAGAAGTTCATGATCGCGATGCCGATATAGGTTAGCAGCAGCGACGAGATCGTTTCGTTGACGCCGCGCGCGTAGCGAAGATAACCGGCGATGCCGACCCAGAAGCCGCCGACGGCCATGGCAAAAAGCCCCATGACGATGAGCGTCGGCATGGGGGGCACGTGACCGATCATCGGAATGGCGAGCGCCGCCGAGGCGAAGCCACCGAGCACGAGCGCCCCCTCGCCGCCGATCATGATCAACCCGATGCGAGCCGGGATCGCCACAGCGAGCGCGGTCAGAATCAGGGGCGCCGAGCGCTGCAGCGTATTCTGCAATGAAAACGACGTGCCGAAGCCGCCGCGCCAGACATAGGAGATGAAATCGACCGGCGACTTGCCGATCGCGACGAGAAACAGCGCGAATAGCGCCGCGGCGATGGCGAGCGCAAACAGGGGAATAACGACATATTCCGAGTTGGCGCGCAGCCGAACCGCGAAATCGGACCGGGCCGCCCGCGACGCGGCGATCACGTCGCGCGGGGCCTCGGTCGCCAGGGGCGCGTCCGACATGGGCGCTCTTTCCGGCTTCAGGTCGTCGAGCCGACGACGCCCTCAAGCAGGTAGTCCATCTTGTCGAGGTAGGGATCGAGATTGTCATAGGTCTTGTCGATCACGACCTTGCCGGTCTTGTTGTCCTTGAGCGGCCCGACATAGATCGGCTTCTTCGCCTTCAAGCCCGCAATCGCCGCGAGGGCGGCCTTCTGCCCTTCGGCCGACGCGCCCGCGCCGAACGGGGTGTTCTGGACGTAGTCGTGTTCGTATCCGCCCGCCAGGAAGTTGGGGAGCGTCTTGCCCGCGGCGAGATCCGTCGCGTAACCCTTGTAGATCGTGATCCACTCGTATTCGGCGCCGGTGATGAAGCCCTTGGGCGCGAGGGGCGCCTGGCTTGCGTTGTGGCCGCAGCTCTTGACCCCGCGCTTTTCCGCCGTCTCGATGACGACCTTCGGCCCGTCGACGTGGCAGGTGATGACGTCGCAGCCGGCGTCGACGAGCGCGTTGGCGGACTCCGCTTCGCGCACCGGCATCGACCAGTCGCCGGTGAAGATCACCTGCACGGTCGCCTTCGGGTTGACGGACCGCGCGCCGAGCATGAACGAATTGATGTTGCTCAGCACGCTGGCGATCGGCTTGGCCGCGACGAAGCCGAGCTTATTCGTCTTGGTCGACAGGCCCGCCGCGACGCCGTCGACATAGTGCGCCTGATTGAGGTAGCCGAAATAGGAGCCGGCGTTTTTCGGGTCCGTATCCTTGTTCCATAGCGGCGCCGCGTGGCGGAACTCGACGTCCGGATATTTCTTGGCGAGGTCGATCACGAACGGCTTGTAATAGCCGAACGAGGTCGCGAGAATGAGCCCGGCGCCGTCGAGATTGATCATCGACTCCATCGACTTGGAGACCGCGTCGGTCTCGGGCACGTTCTCTTCCTCGGCCACCTTGACTCCCGGCACTTCCTTGAGCGCCTTGATGGCGACGGCGTGCGCCTGGTTCCAGCCGAAGTCGTCGCGCGCGCCGACATAGACGACGCCGACCGTGAGATCCTTGGCGGCGAAAGCGCGGCCAGCGGCGCCGACGTTGAGCGTTGCGCCCGCGACGCCGAAGGCGGCCGTCCTCAGGAGCGTGCGGCGCGAGATTTCCGTTGCTGACATCGTTGACGACCTCGTGGATTGAACAATGGAGCGGGAAAACCCGCCGGCCCCCAATTCGCCGTTTCGCAAACTTCGTGCCGCGCGCTGCAACCCGTTGTGGCGGAGTTCCCCACGTCAAGTTGCGGATATCCGCGCCTCAAGTTTCGGCAGGGCGCCCGATTGTTGGGCGACGAGCGCTCAGGCTTTTCACCCGCGGCCGTCCGGGCGGAGTGGCGGTCAAGCCTGCCTCTTGCATGGGCGGGAGAAATCGGCAGCGTGGATGACCTTCGCCGCTGACGGAGTTCATGCCTGATGACCGACACGATCGCGACGCTTCTCGCCGCTCACGCCAAGGGGAAGCTCCTCGCAGCGACGATCGAGGAGGCCTACGGCCGGATCGAGCGCCATGATGATCCGGCGCTCTTCATCACGCTGCGGCCGAAGGCCGAGGTGCTCGCTGCCGCCGAACGCCTTGAAGCGGAAGGGCCGGAGGGCAAGCCGCTGTTCGGCGTCCCGTTCGCCGTCAAGGACAATATCGACGTCGCCGGCCTGCCGACGACGGCGGCCTGTCCCGCTTTCGCCTACAAGCCCGAAAGGTCGGCGTTCGTGGTCGAGCGGCTCGAGCGCGCCGGCGCCGTCGTCGTCGGCAAGACCAACCTCGACCAGTTCGCGACCGGCCTCGTCGGCGTGCGCTCGCCCTACGGCGCGCCGCGCAACGCCTTGCGCGCCGACCTCATCCCCGGCGGATCGAGCTCCGGCTCCGCGACCGCGGTCGGGGCGGGGCTCGTGCCCTTTTCGCTCGGCACCGACACCGCGGGTTCGGGCCGCGTGCCGGCGGCGCTGAACGGGATCGTCGGACTGAAGCCTTCGCTCGGCGCGCTGTCGGCGTCGGGGGTCGTGCCGGCCTGCCGCACGCTCGATACGATTTCCATTTTCGCCCTCGACGTCGCCGACGCCTTCGCCGTCTTCGGCACGGCCTGCGCATTCGACCCGAGCGACGCCTATTCGCGGCCCTTTCAGCCGCCGGCGCTGTCGGGCGCGCCGAAGGGACTGCGGTTCGGCGTTCCGCGCCCAGGACAGCTCGCGTTCTTCGGCGACGCGGACGCGGAGGCGTCCTTTTCGCGCGGCGTCGCCGCAGTGGAAGCGCTCGGCGGGCGCGTCGTCGAGTTCGACTTCGAGCCTTTCGCCGAGGTCGCGCGCCTTCTCTACGAGGGCCCGTGGGTCGCCGAGCGCTACGCCGCGACGAGGACGCTGATCGAGAAGGATTCTGGCGCGCTGCATCCGGTGACGCGGACCATTATCGAGGGAGCGCGGAAATTCGACGCGGTCGCGGCGTTCGAGGCGTTCTACAAGCTCGTCGGCCTCAAGCGGCGGACGCAGCGCGCATGGAGCGATTTCGACGTGATGCTGGTTCCGACCATTCCGCGCCCCTACACGGTCGCCGAGGTGTTGGCCGATCCCGTTCGCCTCAATTCCCGGCTCGGCGCCTACACCAATTTCGTCAACCTGCTCGACCTCAGCGCCATCGCAACGCCGTCCGGCATGCGACGCGACGGGCTGCCGTCGAGCCTGACCCTGATCGGCCCCTCGGGCGCCGACGGACTCCTCGCGGGCCTCGCCGCGGCGATCCAGGCCAAGGCCGGCGCGCCAATGGGCGCGACCGGCTTGCCCGTTCCGCTGCTTGGAGCCGCTCCGGCGCGCGCTCCGGCGGGCCGGATCGCCGTCGCGGTGGTCGGCGTGCATCTCGCGGGGCTGCCGCTCAATCACGAGCTCGTCGAACTCGGCGGCGCTTTCTTGCGCGAGGCGGAGACGACTGCCGCCTATCGCCTCTATGCCCTGCCGGGGTCGCAACCCCCGAAGCCGGGCCTCTTGCGGGTTGCGGACGGGGCGGGGGCGGCGATCAAGCTCGAGCTCTGGACGCTCGACCCCGCCGGCTTCGGGGCGTTCGTCGCGAAGATTCCTGCGCCGCTCGGCATCGGCACGATCCGACTCCGCGACGGCTCGAGCGTCAAGGGATTTCTGGTCGAGGCGGAGGCGGTTTCCGGCGCGGAAGACATATCCGGGTTCGGGGGGTGGAGGGCGTTTTTGGAATCGCGTTGACTCAAAACGCAAACTCTGACGACCGCCCCGACCCCGCCGCTGTGCAGGCGCGCGCACCTCACTGTCGATAGCGAATTAACTTAATCAGAAACGTGGACACCCGTTAACCACTGTGGCTATATTGTGACTCCCAACAGGGGGGGAATTTCATGTTTACTACAATGGATACAATTCAAACCGTGGAAGCTGCGGCGTCGCATCCCGACGCCGGGCTCATGACCTTGGGCGAACAACTGAGGGCGGCGTGGTCACGCGAACGGCTTGTGGTCGCGACCGCGCCCGAGACGGATGATGGAGAGGCGGCGGTCGACGCGGCCGTCAACGAAACGGGCGCAATTGCCGATAAGATCGCGGGGCTGCAGGCAACAGCATTCGAGGGCCTGTGCGTCAAGGTCTTGGCCTTGGCTTGGGCCCAAGGCGCCGATCTGTTCGCCATCGGAGATGCTGGCGACACAACCCAAGAGCGACTCGCCCTCGGCGTCGCCCGTGACGTTGCGATGATGGTCGGATGGGCCGGCTGATCAGGCACAGGAATTACGAATTACGGTGACAGTTGGAATTACGGAATTACGGTGACAGTTGCACGTGTTCTTGTTTCTTTACGCAGCGCCGGATTTCCGGGTTTGCGCCGGTAAGCCGCGGCGCGTAACATTCTGCGGCAGGCCGGGGATGACGGGCGATGCGGGCTATAACCGTTCCAGGGAGGCGATAGGAA
>Ga0074044_10001543_pt1 | contig 20722 bp, 21 predicted proteins | sample BogForMeECP23OM1_FD_94443 | JGI IMG/M metagenome (GOLD analysis project Ga0074044, IMG submission 94443) | Bog forest soil microbial communities from Calvert Island, British Columbia, Canada - Bog Forest MetaG ECP23OM1 | ecosystem: Environmental > Terrestrial > Soil > Wetlands ...
ATGGGGCCAACCACCATCTACCGTGAAGGGACGCAAACGCAAAGCACGATCGCCGGATTTTCCCGCTGACAAAGTGTTTCCCGTACCTCAGTTCCAATTCTCAAAACTCATTCTGGAAAAACTGCCGCTGTTGGCGCTCTGCATCGCCAGTGCAGCAATCACCATCATCGCCCAGCGGAATTATGCGATCCGGCCGTTCGAAGCCTATCCGCTGGGAGGACGGATCGAGAATGCCATTTACTCCTACGCATCGTACGTCTGGAAAACATTTTGGCCAACGCCACTCGCGCTCCTCTATCCCTACCCAAGGGACGGACGCCCTGTGTGGCAGCTCGGGTTGGCCGTGCTGTTTCTCGTAGCTGTGAGTACCCTCGTCTGGAAACTGTGGCGCACTCGCCCCTATCTGGCGACCGGCTGGCTCTGGTATCTCGGAACCTTAGTACCGGTGATCGGACTTATCCAGGTAGGCGATCAAGCCATGGCGGACCGCTACGCTTATACCCCGCTGATCGGAATTTTTGTAATGATTGTCTGGGGAGTTGCTGATGCAGCAGATCGCAGACAAGTTAGTCTTCAGTTGCGCGTGGCAGTAGCTTTTGTGATTCTGGCGGCGTTGTCATTTCTGACTTGGCGCCAGATCGGCTATTGGCGGAGCGACTACGATCTGTGGTCGCATACGGTTAAGGTTACGAAACATAACGTAGTAGCCGACGAAGCCCTGAGTAAGGGCCTGATGCAGGCGGGCCGACCCCAGGAAGCAGTGGCAGGCTTCCAGGAAGCCGCCATCCTCAACCCGTGGGATCCGTTCCGGCACCAGAACTTGGCCCTTGCTCTTCTGGAATCTGGACGACTAACCGATGCGATCGCAGAGTACGAGTCCACGATTCAGACGATTTCGGATCCCACAATCCAGGCTCGCAGCTACGAAAAAATCGCCACCATCTATGATGAACTCGGTAACTACCCAATGGTGCGCGACAATTACCGGCTGGCGCTGCAGGTCAGCCCCACGCTGGGTCCTGACATGCTCCATCGGATTTCGCAGTATGCGGCCGGGTCACCGTCGGGTCCACGCTACCTGCAGCTGGGCATGCTGCTGCAGGAGCTCGGCAAATTACCGGAGGCTCGCGTCGCGTATCAGCAGGCGCTAAAACTCGACCCCACGCTGACAGAGGCAAAGGCGTCCCTGAATGCCCTGGGGAATCGCTGACCAAGCATGCATCTAGACTGCGCGCAGCCCGGGCGTAGACGTCCAAAGTTTTCCATAACGTTTTCCTCTTTTTCCGTTCGTGTCCTTTGCGGTTGATGAAGTGCAAATGTTAGAACCAACGAAGGACACGAAGGGAAACAAAGGAGAAAGCTGCGTCTGTGGAGGCGCCGCTTACGTTCGCTATCCAAAGCGGGCTTTGTGTTCTTTCAGGATGCACCGGTCCATGACCACAAAAATTCCCGCTTTCCGTGCTTTCTCTGCGGCCTTTTCGTTAATCACTTCCTCCTGCATCCAGATCGCAGGAACCTTGAGCTTGATGGCTTGATCGACGACCTCCTCCACAAACTCGGGACGGCGGAAGATGTTCACGATATCGATCTTCTCGGGCACATCGAGCAGCGAGGCATAAGCTTTTTCGCCAAGAGCGCCTCTAATCTTAGGATTGACCGGGATGATGCGGTAGCCGTTGGTCTGCATATACGCAGACACTCCGTGACTTGGCCGTAGCGGGCTGTTCGAGAGTCCGACCACTGCGATGGTTTTGCAGCGCTTCAACAGATCGGTGATGGCATCAACTTGAGGCGATGAGGACATAACTAAGTATTGTAACGACGGCGCTTAGGGAAGCCAATTGCGTTTGGTGGTCGCGACCCACGGGCGTGGACGCCCGCGCCTACATTGACGGTTAGTCTTTTCCGGTTGTTTCCAGCTTCTGTCTGAACATTCGGGTTGCCAGTTTGCGTACCGTGTCCGAGACTTCTTTGTTGCCGGCCAGATTTCTCAGGTCCGGAGTCAGCAAGTGCTTGATCAATCCGAGAGAAACGTCGATGGGCGTTCGCGGATTGAAGGTCAGGTTTCGCAGTACGGCGTATTGCTTGACGAAGCGCCGCTTCATCGAAATCTCGCGAAGCACGGACTCCAGCACGTTCTTTTGATTGGCAATTTTTTCGACTTCGCTGTCGGTAATCTTGGGTGATTCCAGCACAGCCAGCGCTACGATCTTCGTCCCGTCGCGGATGAGGATCGAGCGTTCTTCTTTGCTCCCTTTCATCGCCAGTTGAATGCGCCCTTTGATGTCGAGCTTGGCAATTTTTTGGAGAGCACTACCCCGCTGCTCTTCCGCACTCAGGTACACCTTTTTCTTCAGAGCTTTCCGGGCTGCTGCGGCCGCCCCATGCGCTGTAGAAGCAACCGCAGAAGCTTCGACCTCGACAGGAACTGGTTCGGAATGAGGCGCAGGGGTTTGAGGCGTCAGTTCCTCTTCCATCCCGCCGATCGGTTGAAACGGTTTGTCTGCATTGGCGGAGATTTCGGTGGCGTGCTGGACCAGGTATGCGGTGACGGTTTCGTCGGGGACTTCATCCGAGTTGGTTTCAGGAGTGCCCGGTCTCGTAAGGGCCGGTTGTGCGGGCTCTCCTGCCTCTGCGGCCTGCGGGGAATCCGGTGGGGGAAGTTCGCATGTGGTTGGTCCGAGCGCGGCAAGCTTCTCCTTGATGGCCGCTGTTTGAGCGGGGTTCAAGTGCGGATTGGAGCTCAGTGAGTTCAGAATTGTTTTGGATCGGTGAATGCGCGCACTCTTGACCAGGGTCTCGACCATGTAGCGGGAAGCCGACGCAGCGAGTTCCACGAGCGATTGCTCGGAGACTGCAGGGTTCTCCAGTAAGGCAGGAAGCAGCGTTGGCCGAAGGTTCCCGGGCGTAATCATGTAGGCCAGCACTTCTTTCGGGGTACGTGGGTCGGCGGCCGCGGCGCGCGAGGAGGCCTCATCCCATCCCGCCAAGGTAAGCCGCGCCCGCTCGGCGAAGATTTTCGTTTGCGTGGCGAGATAAACCAGAATTTCGATCATCTCCTGGGGAGGAACGTGCAGTGCGCCTCGGGCAGCAGTCTGCATCACGCTCGAGTTGGCCGTCGAGGAGCGAATGAGTTCGATCATGCGTGGCATAAATGTGGTTAGCTCCGGAAAATGCTGGACAGTACAGGATGACGCCGGTGAAGCTATTTTTCCAGCACTTTGGGGCGAGGTAATGTTACGAAAGGCACCAGCGTGGAGAGTGATTATTAAGACCTCTTCAGATTCCGATTGGAGTTAAGCAGTGAATTAAACACAACTGTCACCCCGAACGAAGAGAGGGATCCAGGTTCTTACCTGCACTACCGGTTCGCCGGCGCGGGCAAGCACCCAGATCCCTCGCTTCTCTCGGGATGACACACTTGGAAGAGGAACACAGCCACCGTGAAACTGGTTCAGCCAGTCGCGGCTGCGGCTTCCAGTTCATCGATGACTCGCTCCAACTGGTGAATGAGCGGGTTTACTTTCCCTCGCCGAAATTCATCCAGTAAAGCGCGGTAATACCAGAGCGTGCCATCACGTTTTCCGTGGAAGCGCTTCCATAATGGTTCGCCAATTTCGCGATAATCCGCGAGGACGGAGCGGGCATTATGCAATTTGTCAGCAGCCGAAACCAGGCGCACATCTGCGTCGGCAGTTCGCAGGTGCTGTAAATAATCTTCTTTACGCTGCCGCCACGGCGGTTTGGGGTCGAGGTCAGTGTCCGTGCAGCCATCCACCACATGCGCCACGCGTTTGCCAAAGCGGCGGCAGATTTGCTGCAGCATGGGAGCGCCGCCACAGTCTTCGACGACGTCATGCAAGAGTGCGGCAATGGCGAGATCTTCATCGCCCCCAGCTTCGAGCACCAGGCCGGCGACGCTCAAGAGATGCGCAATGTAAGGAGTGGTTGTACCCTTGCGCGTTTGGCCGGAGTGTTTGCGGGCGGCAAAGAGCAATGCCCGCTCAAATCGTGGGCCAAGTTTTGGCGCTGCCGGTTTGTAGGATTTTGTTGGCACTGTGCGGCCAGTAGACGACAGGTCGAAATGACCTCCCAATCAGAATACCGTACGTCCAGCCGAGCGGGAATCCGTACGAGACAATTCAGCCTGGCGGAGCCTTATCTGCACGGTCGATTGGCCTTGATCGAGGTGCACTTTCGATACTTGGGTGAGCAACCTCGAATGTCGCATCCTGATAGCTGAGAATTATGACAACTTTCGAAGGCTGGCATACTTCAAATCGCACGGCGATCGACCGCACCGGGAATCGGTGTTTCTGGCGGTCACTGGCGGGGTCCGTTTGTATCATGCTCGCGACGTTAGGCCTTGCCGGTTGCGGTGCGTCTTCTGGTTCCTCGGCGTCAAATTCCAAGCCCGCGACTCTAGCCCTCTCGATAAGCCCGAGTACTGCGTCGATCACGACCGGAGGCACGCAACAGTTCTCCGCCAGCATCACGGGCACGTCGAATACCGGGGTCAACTGGTTGGCTTCCGGAGGCGGCACGATTTCCTCCACCGGCGTCTATACTGCCGGGAACAATCCTGGTAGCTACACCGTGACGGCCACCAGCCTGGCGGACGGCTCGACGTCGGCCCAAGCCAAAGTGACGGTTACCGCGACACCACCTCCCGGCTCTGCCTCTTCGATCACGAAAGATGGCGTCACCTGGACTTTCAGCCAACCCGTTCCCGTGGGACAGTTCGTGACTGGAGACTACTATGTTGTGGGTCCGGTCACCATCACGGCCATCAACCCTCCCCCAACTACTGCTTCGCCTTACGAAAATGGATCGGTGGTAAATCTGCCCACGGCCAATGGCAAGAGTGGCTTTGATTCCAGGCTGAACGACGGCACTGACGAGTCGTGGTGGTTTGATGCATCGCTGCGGTCATACCCGCCGATCACGTTGAAGCCTGGGGACGCGCTGGTCTCCTCCATCAGCCTGGTGACAATTCATTCGCTTCCGGAAGTGATGCGCGCTTCCGATATGAGTGCAAGCCCGGTGGCGACAGTTTCCGTACTCACGGTTCTTTCAGCGGCGCCTTCCGCGGACGCGTTCCGCCCCTCTTACTGCGACAGAAGTCAAACCACTTACCACGCTGGGGCTTTGCAAAGGAGTCTCTTGCCCTCCCTGGCACCGCCGAATCCTTCGGGCACGCCAACCCTGGCGCAATTCGAAACGTTGTATCGCCGGCCCTGGATCGATACCAACGCGTTCCTGTTCGATGCGCCGGCAGAATATATGCCGAGCTACGGACAGCACGTTGCTTTTGCCGACTCGTATGCATCTTTGCTGTTGATGTTGAATTTTCCTGCGGCACAGAAAGTTAACCTCACAAATTACTTCGTGCAATATGGCATCGACTTGTATGGCTGCTTGCAGGCTGGGTACGGATGGCCAGCGTTCGGGGGACATCGCAGTGGCAGAAAATTACCGATTATCTTTGCTGGAATTCTGTTGAACGACGACGGCATGAAAAACGCCTCGGCGACGTACCCGAACCAGTTCGGCGAGGACATGCAAACGGTATATGTCGACAAAATCCCGGGTGGGTATACCCAAGCCTGGCAGGGTGCGACGGTGATTTATGGTGGCCACTACGGCGTGACTACTGACGGAACGCCCGTCAGTGCAGGCTTGTACGGCCCTTACGAACAACTTCAACCGGTAAATTGGCCGCTGATCAATGGCAACGAGCAGTTAGGCGAAGCGTATCGGAGATGTTGTACATCGGTCTCATGGGTCGGCGAGGCGCTCACTGTCCGTCTCATGAACGCGGAGAATGTGTGGAATTATCCTGCGTTCTTTGACTATGTGGACCGCTGGATGACCGAGGATGACACGCAGGCGGTTGCTGAAATCAAGGCGCAGACCGGGTTCGACTACAGCGCTAACTGGGAGCGCCAAGGCCAGACTGAATACTGGCTGCAAGGAGAATTCCCGCAGTACTCGTTTATCGACGATATGTGGAAGGCTTATCGGTAGAGTGCCGAGCTTCGCTCGGCTGGGCAGCCGATCTTACGCTTGCTTTTCCCCGCGCCGCATTTGCAAATATGCACGAATGAAGGGTTGCAGGTCGCCATCGATCACGCGATCCACGTCGCCGATTTCCATCTTGGTGCGATGGTCTTTGATCAGACGATAGGGTTGCAGGACGTACGAGCGTATCTGCGAGCCGAAGTCGATGTCGAGTTTTGAGTCTTCGATCTTCTTGGTAGCCGCGCGTTTCTTCTCCAATTCGTTTTCGTAAAGCTTGGAACGAAGCATGCTCATGGCACGCTCTTTGTTTTTGTGCTGCGAACGCTCGTTCTGGCAGTTGGCCACAAGCCCAGTGGGAATGTGCGTGATGCGCACGGCGGAGTCGGTGGTATTGACGTGCTGTCCGCCCTTGCCGCTGGAGCGGTAGGTATCGATGCGCAGGTCTTCGGGCTTGATCACAATATCGATGCTGTCATCAATTTCCGGCGAGACGAAGACGCTGGCGAAAGATGTATGGCGGCGCTTGGCTTGATCGAATGGGGAAATGCGGACCAGTCGATGCACTCCGATTTCGCTGGTCAGCAGGCCGAAAGCGTATTCCCCGTTGACGGCGAACGTCGCGGATTTTAGGCCCGCTTCTTCGCCGGGTTGGTAGTCGTAGAGTACGGTCTCGAAACCCTGGCGCTCGGCCCATCGCAAATACATTCGCAGCAGCATGTCCGCCCAGTCCTGCGATTCCGTGCCGCCGGCGCCGGGATGGATGGTGACGATGGCGTTGCGAGCGTCGTTTTCGCCCGAGAGTAGCGTCTCGGTCTCCAGACGATCGACCAGTTGGCGAAGAGAGTCGATCTCGTGGCGCAGGTCGGCGTCGACACTTTCACCTTCGTGAGCCAGGTCAAAGTAGGCGGAAATGTCGTTGCTGTGGCGGATGAGGTTGGCTTCGTTGGCCAACATATCCTCCAGGCGCTTTTTCTCGCGCATGACCAGCTGGGATTTTTGTGGATTCGACCAAAGATTGGGGTCGGAGGCTTGCTTCTCGACCTCGGTCAAGCGCTGGCGCAGGTTGCCCGCGTCAAAGATACTCCCGGAGTTCGCGAACTTTGTCTTTCAGGACGGCATATTCTTTTTCCAGTTCTTCAACCATGACGTTGTCCTCTTCGAGATTGTGCGTGGGAGACGTTGCAAGCAACGTCTCCACAGGCTGTAGAACCGTAGCTTGCTACGTTTCTTTTGGCTTGCGAAGCAGCCGCATCAACAGCGCTGCTATCGAAATTATCGCACACAGATAGGCGAACCAGTCGCCGTGACGAGTGTAAAACGTGGTCGAGTTCGAAAGCGTATAAGGAACCCGCAGCGCAGTGCGTGTTTTGCGGGGCGCGCTGGCTACGATTCGTCCGTTGGGGTCGATTGCGGCGGTCACACCGGTATTGGTGTCGAGCAGCAGCCAGCGGTTATTTTCGACGGCGCGCATGCGCGATTGTTTGAGATGTTGCGCATAAGCTCCGCTATCGCCATACCAGCCATCGTTGGAGATATTCACCAGCACTTGAGCGCCGTTTTCGGCGAACCGCCGGATTTCGTCCGGGAAAATCGATTCGTAGCAGATAAAAACGCCAAGCCTGGTTCCACCGGCATCAAGCGGCCTGCGAGACCTGCCTCGAGAAAAATCTCCCACTTCCTTGGTTAGTCCTCCGGCGAAAGAAAATATTTGTTTGAACGGAACATATTCGCCGAAGGGCACGAGATGAATTTTGTCGTAGCGCGAAACCCATTCGCCACTCGGGCTGACTAGCGAAGCAGAGTTATAGATTTCCGTGGGATGCTCTGGTGCCGCGCTGGCATTGCGAATACCAATGCTGCCGGTGAGCAGCCACGTATTCGCCTGGCGCGCGAAATTGCTGACCGCATCGCGAAAAAGCGGATCGCTGGTGTAAAGCGGCGCCGGGTTCTCGGGCCACACGATCAAGTCGGGATGCGGCGAGCTGCCATTTGAAGCGAGGCTAACCTCGGTCAAATCGCGCAAGGTGTCGCTAAAATACTGCTTGGTCCAATCGGAACCTTCGAGAATGGGGACATTGGCCTGGACCAGAACTGCGCTATGGTCCGCTGGAATTGCGGGCACTGGAACCAAACTTCCCGCTTGCAAGATCAGCGCCGCAATGGCGGTTGCAAACACGAGCCGCTTGCGTTTTTCACGTTGCACCAGATCTGCCGCAGCGAACGCCGCATTTACCAGGATGATCTCGAACGAAAGTCCGTAGACGCCGGTGACGGATGCAATGCGAGACAGCGGGATGTTGTCCACCTGGGTTGTGCCCAGCAGGCCCCAGGGGAATCCAGTGATGCGGGTGCGGGCCAGTTCCACGGCCACCCAGACTACGGGCGAGAGCAGCAACGCTCGCAGATTAAATGGACTGCTTCCCGCTAACAGGCTCACCAACAGGCCGAAGATACCGTGGTAGATCGCCAGGTAGAGGCAGAACAGAATCAGGATGCCGATTCCGGCCGGCATGTTGACGCCACCGTATTGATGCATAACGCCGTAAATCCAATAGCAGGTGCCGGCATACCAAAGAATCCCGCAGACGTACCCCAACAAGAAAGCCTGCAGAGGGCTGGCCGGCAGAAGCTTCATTCCCGCCCGCAGTTGCAGCGCCCCCGGTTGTCGAGCCCGCAAAATTGCGACCAGCAGCGGCGTGATCGCTACCCAGCAGAGCATGTAGAGATTGGGAAGCGGGAAGATCAGAATCTGCAGGGCGGCCGAGAGCAGAACCAGGAACCATGCACTCTTGTGAATCTGGGGCACGTCAGCAGGATAACAAACGAGGCTTCAGGCTTCATTCGTCAGGTTCGCCCTTACCCTGTTTCTGACAAACTCGACGATCGCTGGGGTCACGTACTCTGGTGGGTGAATCAGGAAGATTGGACAACCTGCAACGGGTTTCAGCGAGATGTTCGTCCATACCGGTGTACCGCCATTTGGCTCTGTGGAAGCATGCAGGATGACGGCGTCGGCTTGATCCAGAAATTCTTGCGCCGATCGCTTGAAATCCGCTGTCGATGGATCAAGAACCGTGAGGTAAAGATCCGGTTGGACAAACTTCAGAATGCTATTCGACTCCAGAATGACATTTTCTGACTCAGCCAGTCGGCGGCGGATGGCTGGTACAGCTTCCGCCAGTCGGCCTTGTTCGGTGCGCACCCACCAGGCACGAACTGCACCTGCGATGAGAAAGCGTGACGTATCTGAGTCCCCGGAACGATCTTTCTCTTCCGAGATTGCCCAGCTGTGATCATCGGTGGCGCAGTGGCAGGATTCGCCGTTGAGCGAGCAGACGCCGTGCCCGTATTGCGTGATCTTGAGCGCGGTCCAATGGTAGGCAGGCAGCGCGGCAATCAGGCCGGCGACTACGCTGGTTTTGCCTACGCTGCGCGAGTGTCCGCCAATGACCACGACTGCCATAGGAATCTGATTTCACGGACGGAGGTGTCCGCACCACACAAGCATCTACTTTTTCTTCGCCAGTCGCGCTAAGATTGCTAGCTCTTTCAAATATTCGCGCACCGGCTTAGCCGGAGTTCCCCAGAAGGCGATTCCCTTCCCGCGCAGCACCTTGTTTGGCAAGACACCGCCCTGCCCTCCCAGCATCACGCCTTCTTCGATGCGAGCGTGTTCGCCGATGCCTACCTGGCCGCCGAGAACGACGTTCTTTTCGATGGTGATACTGCCGGAGAGGCCGGTTTGCGCGGCGATTACGACGTCTTCTCCGATCCGGCAGTTGTGGCCGATGTGTACCAGGTTGTCGATTTTCGCGCCTCGGCCAATGCGAGTGAACTCCAAGGCGCCGCGATCGATGGTGGTGTTGGCGCCGATCTCGACATCATCTTCGATTTCAAGCTGGCCGACTTGCGGGAACTTTTCATAATGGCCCGTCGCTTGATCGCGCACGTAGCCGAAACCGTCGCTGCCGAGCACCGCGCCGGAATGAACAATCACGCGGTCTCCAAGCAGCACGTCCGGATAGACGGTGACATTTGGATACAGATCGCAATTGCATCCGATGCTCACTTTCGCGCCGATTACACCGCCGGCCCGAATACGTGTCCCCCCTCCGATGTACACGCCTTCGCCGATGACGACCCGCTCGTCAACCGTAACATCATTGGCCAATTGCGCTGAAGAATGTACGATTGCACTGGGATGAATGCCGGGCTTCGGCTCCGGTCGCGGACAAAGAAGTTGGGCGGCCCGGGCAAAGGCAAGACGCGGTTGCGTGGCCACCAGCAGCGGTTTGGAGTTCTTCGCTGCCGCCACGAAATCCCCGACAATCACAGCGGAAGCGCGTGATTCAACCGCCCGTCTGAAATTTTTTTCCTGGTCGACGAAAATCAAATCGCCCGCTATCGCCGATTCGACGCTCGCGATGCCGGTTAACTGCACCGTTTCGTCTCCAAGCACGCGAGCCTGCACAAATTGTGCGACCTCTTTCACTGAGCGCGTCCTGGCCAAAAACGCCATGGCACCTTTTTATACGTTTGCCGCGGGAAAGGAAAGGTGGGGATAGAATGTTCGAATGGAGCGCAAGATCTTCTGGGTCAGCTTCACCGTGCTGGGACTAGCGGCGGATTTCATTTTGCCGCTATGGTGGGCCCTTGCCGCAACCATACCCATTATTTACGTGAGTTGGTGGATCGCCTATCGCAGCGACTGGTTTTGAGCGCGCATTCTCGCCACTAAGAGACGTTGCAAGCAACGTCTGTACAAACACTGTAGAGACGCAGCTTGCTGTGTCTGGTTTTGCTAGTAAAGCGGTGGCTGTCCTTCAGGGCGGGTCTTCCAGCGGCGATGCACCCATAGCCATTGATCCGGAAATCGCCGCACGTAATCCTCGATCACCTTGGTGAACACAGCTGTGTTGGCAACCGCATCGGCATCATCGTCGCCCGTGCGCACCAACTTTATGGCGGCATCAAAGTGGAGGCGGTACTTTCGCAGGGTAGGATCCCAGATGGTGAAGCCTGGGACGACAGCGGCATCGGTGCGCACTGCGATTCTGGCCAAGCCGCTTGCGGTGCACGCCGGGATTCCGAAGAAGTCGACGAACACGCCCTGCGGCGGAGTCATGTTCGTGTCCATTAAAATGCCCACGGTTTCTCCGGCTTTCATGGCGGAAAGCAAGCCGCGGACGAAGTCATCTTTGTCGACCATGGAGTTGCCGTGCATGGTGCGATACTGGCGGGTCAGGCGATCGAGGTACACGTTGTCCAGGGGCCGCATCACGACGTGCAGCGGATGTCCGTGCAGGGAATGAGTAAAGGCTGAGAGTTCCCAAGCTCCCAGATGCGCGGTCAGAAACAGCACGCCCTTGCCCCGTGCCAGGGCGCGTTCAAAGTTCTCGAATCCGTCGTAGACCACAACCTTGCTGACATTTTCCCGTGTGTACTCGGGGAAAAGACACACTTCCGCCAACTGGCGTCCGAAGGAGGTAAAAACGCCCCGGAGAATCTTGGCGCGTTGGCGGTGGCTCTTCTCCGGAAATGCCAGCGCGAGGTTCCGCATGCCGACCCGGCGCAACCGGACATGCAGCAGGTAGACAATCCAAGCGAGAGTGATCCCTGCGGCACGAGCCAACGGACGAGGCAATGCTCCGATGAATTTGATGATCAGCCAGGCGAGCGCGTACTCGAGTCGCTGACGCATGTCGGGGGAAATGGTGACGGTAGCACCAGGAAAATCCTACGTCAAACAATTCGTGCGGATGTCTGGTGAAGAAATGATCTTGCCTACTTGCTGGCCTCCTTGGCCCATTTGGCGAGTGTCTGCAGGAACGGATACGCGCCGGCTGGTGGCTCGATCTCTCCCTCAAGCGAAGCTTTGGAAGTCACCATATGCCCGTAGAACTCCCGGGTGCTGTCTTTGTCCTGGCGGATGACGGCGCCGTTCAGTTCAAGCCCGGCAAAAAGGCCGCGGGCGCGGGAGTAGCTGAGGATCTGGGCGCGCATCTTCCAATCAGTATCGGCCGCGGCGTGGCGGCCCACGGGACCGGCAGCGACGCTGGCGTCGGCTCCGAGCTTGAACTTGCTGGAGAGTAGCTTGTGCATGCCATCGTTATTCATGATGAGCATGACCAGATCGACCGCCTGGCCGCCGATTTGTAATCCGAAGCTCCCGCCCTCGACCTTGAAGAACGCGGGCGCGCTCCAGCCCTTGGGAGTGCGGCAACTGGCTAGTCCGCGGCCATAGCGGGCGCCCACTACGAAGCCTGCTTTCAACATGGAGGGCACAACGGCCACACATTCGGCCGAGCCCAGTACCTCCTCGGGAATGCCCTGATCGGGTGCTGCCTGGATCTCATTCAGAACGTCGGCAGCGGCCTGGACACGATCTTGAGCCTTGCTTTCCTTGGCAGTCGTCTTCTCATCCGCGGCAACTGCCGCGGCTGCTAAACCGATCACAACCCATAAGAGCAAAAATCGCTTCATTATTTCTCAGCTTTCCTATGCAGGATTCTGGAAGATCAGTTGTACCTGATTCTAAAGGATTCTTGTAGCTGAGAAAGGGTTGTTCCGAGGGAAGCGAGTGGCCTGTTGATGATTCAGGCACGCACAAAAAAATGCGGGGTTGGCAACGGTGACCCTAATCTCCGCTCCCAACCCCGTCTCCCAGGTTCTGTGGTAGGTGAAACGAGTATGCGTCAGGAGCGCGAAGCGGACAAGATTACGGGGGGCATTGTCCTTTAGTAACTTGGAAGAACCCGACCTATTTGGCCGCCACCAGGTTGTGCGTGATGGCATGCACAGACAGCGCAATCCGGTTCTGCACTCCTACTTTTCGCATCAACTTGGCGACGTGTGCTTTCACCGTGCGTTCTTCAATGCCCAGCGCAGAACCGATCTCCTTGTTGGAGCGACCTGCTACCAGCATTTCCAAAACTTCCTTCTCGCGGTCGGTGAAAGTCACGCGGCCGGCGGGGAAGATCCGTCCCGGAGACGACGACACGCGCTCGATGAACATGGAAAGCACGCGCCTCGGCGCCCAGACCGAGCCTTCATTCACCACCCGGATCGCCTGCACAAACTCCGTCGGCGATGCTGCCTCGTCAACGTAGCCCTTGGCGCCCGAGGCAATGGCCTTCAGAATGGTTTCTTCATCGATGCCGGATCCGGTCACAATAATGCGAAGGTCGGGACGCGTGGCCTTGAGGCTGGCCATCAGATCAAAAAGGTTTTGGCCGTTGCGATTGCCCAGCAGGATCAGGTCAATGCCCTGCAAGCTGCCAATGTCGGGAAGGGAGGCGGAGATCAACTCGAAGTCCACTTCGTTGTCGAACAGAGCCCTGAATCCCACGAACCGCAGTGGATCGCTCTCCACTACGGCGATACGGATCGGCGACTTTTTTACTGGTGCAGTTTTCGCAGCCATTGCAGATTTCATAGCTTTCCTACTCGGGGTCGATGGGGCTAGCATAGCTGCATTCGTTCTGGATGGAAAGCGCGGTAACGGTTTTGTAATTACGGCAGTAACATGGGAAACTTCTTATCGAAACATCCTAATAGGAGAGGCGCGCAAGCTCATGAGGTTACTTTACCGATTACCCTCCCAAAGACAACTGGCTCGGATCGCCGTGTTCCTGGTCGCGGCAACGCTGTATTCAGCAGCGCAGACGCCTTATCAGCCAAAGTTCAAGGGCGACCCAGCCCGCTCCGAGTCTGAAGCTAATGCCCTGGGTTATATGCGTACCGTCATCCGCGCACAGCAGCAATACTACAAAAAGAACGACAAGTACGCCTCGACTTTGCTGGAGTTGGTGCACAGCGGCTCCTTCACCCGCCGTATGGCCGAGACCAATCGAGGAGACTACACGGTGAGTTTCCACTCCCGCAAAGATGGCTATGAACTGACTCTTACCCCCAAGCAAATCGACCCCGAACATCGCGCCTTCTATGCCAACGAGGATGGAGTCATGCACGCCGATGAACAGAAAGCCGCCGACGAGAATTCGCCGACCGTAAAGTGACGGCGTTTGAGTGGCAAGTGTGGGCGCGGGCGTCCACGCCCGTGCGGCCACCAGTTGATTAATTACCAGCCCCGGCCTTGATCCCCACAGCCTTGCCGTCGCTAAAGGTGACCCTGAGCGGGTTGCCGCCGTTCGGGTAGTTCACCGTGCGATTGCCTGGTTCGCTTGAGCTTTCCGGAATCCCCAAACCAACCGCAAAATCTGCTTGCAGTTCACTCATCCCGGGCTTGACCGAGTGTTTGTCAATTGCATCCCAAACATCGGCTGGCCAATCTTTGTAGAGTTCGTGGGGATCCTGAATGAAGAGCATATCGTCGGAGTAAAACTTGTAATCCGTGTCCCTGATCGACCCGATGGAAAAGGCGTACGCCTTGCCATCCTTCTCAAATACTGCCAGCACCTGCCGCTCGCCGGGCGATTGCGGCGCCTCGGCACTGATGACGTCCTTGATCTGCAGTTTTTCAATGGGCAGAAGTTTCCCGGCTTCATGTGAGAAGTCCGCGTGATGTCGAGCCGGGTCGTAGGCATAATACGTGTAGGCATAACCGACTTTGACCCACACGGGTTGTTGGGCTAACTGGCGAGCGGAGTTCAGATCGTAGGGATAAAGTTTCTTCGGAGTTACGTAATAGTCGGGATTCAGCGGTGGAGGCTGTTTCTTCGCGTGCTGGACCTTGCTCTCATGCCTCTGGTACAGGATGTACGCAAGCCGGGCCCCCGAAACCAGGATGGCCACAACCATTACCAGCTGAAGCCTTTGCTTGAGTTCAGCGCTGATCTGCATCAGACGTAACCTTACCAGAGCAGACGCCGTTATTCACCACGTGAGATCAGGTAGGTCCGGACGCCCACGTCCGGGGAGGTGAAGACAAACCTGAAGGGCGGTGTAGCGAACCGAGCTAGATGCCGTAATTCACTTTGCGAAGCATGTCTTTGTAGGCTTCGCGTGCTTCCGTGACTTTGGAGTGTGCGTCGTGCTCCCTGAAGTGGGCGGCATCCCAATGCTCCATGGCGATCATCGAATGGTCGGGAGTGGCTAACGCTTCTTCAGCGCGAATGCTGTCAACCCACTGATCGACAGCCTTTTTATATTCAAGGCGCAATTGATCAAGGTCCTCTTTGCTCATAACACGGAAGATTAATTGCACCCCGCAGGCCGGTCAATTAGATGGAGCGAATTTAACGGAAAATTCACGCAACGGGAACCCTTCTTTGGCTCACCCCACTAATGACTCTGCTGACTTCTGTAATTAATCGAATCAATTCACAATGCCGTAACAATTCCTGCCTATAATTGCGTCCTTTCGACCGTATTGTTTGATCGGACGACCAACTCTCGGGCTGAAATTTAGGAGACCCATGGCTACCCCGACTACAACCGTTCTCGACGCTAAGCTTTCCAAATCCCCGGGCAAACTTGGCATAGCAATTTTCGGGGCCGTATTGCTGACCGGGGTTATTTACATATGGGTGAACCTGGCCTCCGATCTTTCCAAGATGCGCAACATCGAGTTCATGCCCTATGTTCTGTTGGGCGTTGCGCTGCTGGTGGCCTTGGGATTTGAGTTCGTCAACGGATTCCATGACACCGCCAACGCGGTTGCGACCGTCATCTACACGCACTCGCTCGAACCGCACATTGCCGTGGTGTGGTCCGGCTTCTGGAATTTCCTCGGTGTTCTCACTTCCAGCGGCGTGGTTGCGTTCGGCATCATCTCGTTGCTTCCGGTGGAACTCATTCTCCAGGTGGGCAGCAAGGGTGGCTTTGCCATGGTGTTCGCGCTGTTGGTGGCCGCAATCATTTGGAACCTCGGCACCTGGTATTTCGGATTGCCCGCATCGAGTTCGCACACGCTCATAGGTTCCATCATCGGAGTCGGCATCGCCAATCAACTCATCTCGCCCAAAACCGGTACCAGCGGCGTTGACTGGGGACAGGCGACCAACATCGGCAAGTCGCTGCTGTTTTCTCCGATCATCGGCTTTACCGTGGCGGCGCTGCTTCTGCTGCTTTCTAAAGTCATCCTAAAAAACCGGGAACTATACGAAGCTCCCAAAGGTACCGAGCCACCACCATTCTGGATTCGCGCGCTGCTGGTTCTCACCTGCACTGGCGTCAGTTTTGCCCACGGCTCCAACGATGGACAAAAGGGCATGGGGCTGATCATGTTGATTCTGATCGGCACCGTCCCCACCGCTTACGCGCTGAATCACGCTATCACCGCCCAGCAATCGCAGGACTTCATCGCTGTTTCTCAGCAGGCTGCCAACACCCTCGACCATTACGTTTCCTCCAACGCGGTAATCGGCGATGCCCGCGACGAGGTCACGAGCTACATCCGCACCCGCGACTTCACCCCCAACACCATGCTGGCCATGCGCGAACTGGTCAACGACATCGGCACCGAGATGGCGCTCTTTAAGGAACTCTCCAAGGTTCCGGATGATCGCGTGCGCAATTTTCGCAACGATATGTATATCGTGAGTGAAGCATTGCGTTTGATCCAGACAAGCGGCAAGGTGCAGATTACGGCCTCCGACGCGGCCGTGCTCAAGAACTACAAGTCACATATTGATCGCTCTACGCGTTTCATCCCCGGATGGGTCAAGGTCGCAGTCGCCATGGCACTCGGGCTGGGAACGATGGTGGGATGGAAGCGAATTGTCGTCACGGTTGGCGAAAAAATCGGTAAGGACCATCTGACCTACGCCCAGGGAGCCGCGGCTGAGATCACCGCCATGGCAACTATCGGAGCGGCGGACTGGTTCGGGTTGCCGGTGAGCACAACTCACGTGCTGTCGTCAGGAGTTGCCGGCACCATGGCGGCGAACCGTTCCGGTTTGCAATGGGCCACAGTGCGCAATCTGGCCATGGCATGGGTGCTGACCCTGCCGGCAGCCATGATGCTGTCGGGATTTCTCTTCTGGGGATTCAGGCAAGTTTTCTAATCGCTATGCGCTTCTAGCCGCGGGGGGCGCTGCGACTTCTGAGGCCCAGGCGCTCTCTCTCTATTCCTACCGACTCCACACAGTCCCTGCGCCGCATCAGGAATTCTTTTCGATAGCGGGCCAGCAAACTGGATCCACAGCTACCGGTTGCGGGTTTGAAAATAAATGACGTTGAAAATAGAAAGCCACATTGACCAATGCGATCATCGCAGGCACTTCCACCAACGGGCCGATGACAGCGGCGAATGCGGCGCCTGAGTTGATGCCGAATACCGACACTGCAACCGCGATCGCAAGTTCAAAATTGTTGGAGGCAGCCGTGAACGCCAATGTTGTGGTCTTGGAATAGTCCGCACCCAACTTCTTGCCCATGTAAAACGACACCAGAAACATCAGGACGAAATAAAGTAGTAGCGGCACAGCAATGCGAAGAACGTCCAGGGGCAGGCGAACAATGTAACCACCCTTAAGTGAGAACATCACTACAATCGTGAACAGCAGGGCAATCAGCGTCAGCGGGCTTACGCGGGGAACGAACTTCCGGTTGTACCAATCTTGTCCTCGGGCGCGAACCAGTACAGTACGAGTCAGGAATCCGGCGAGAAACGGAATCCCCAGATAAATGAAGACACTCTTCGCAATCTCTGCGATTGACACATTGACAACCGCACTCCGGAGGCCGAGCTTGGCCGGCAGGACAGTGATAAAAACCCAGGCATAGATGGAGTAGAAGAAAACCTGGAAAAGAGAGTTGAAGGCGACCAGCCCTGCCGCATATTCCGTATCGCCTTGGGCCAGTTCGTTCCACACGATGACCATGGCGATGCAACGTGCAAGGCCGATCATTATCAGCCCAGCCATGTACTCGGGATATCCGCGGAGGAATATGATTGCCAGAACAAACATCAGAATGGGCCCGACAACCCAGTTCTGCACGAGTGAAAGGCCGAGCACCCGTTTGTTGCGAAAGACTTCGTGCAGCTCCTCATATCGCACCTTGGTGAAAGGTGGATACATCATCAAAACCAATCCCGCCGCAATCGGAATGGAAGTTGTACCAACGTTAAAGCGATTCAGAAAAGGAACAACTCCGGGCACGAGCCAACCTAATACAACGCCGCCCAACATAGCGGCGAATATCCAAGCGGTCAGATAACGGTCCAGAAAGCTGAGACGACTGGTTACCTTCATGTGGTGATCCTATTTTGGGGCAAGCTGACCGAAGCCAGCCCCTGTCGAAACCGGCTCTATTCGTGGGTGACGGGAGTCATCGTCTGGCCTATGCTGTCAAGTTCCCTCTTAAGTGCAAGGCTGTCGAGAGCCTTCAGTGGCAGGCAGAGAAATAAACTGATTCTGCGATCCAGGATAAAAAACGCCTCGCGAAAGGCTCGTTCCACTTCCGCTTGGGTTCCATGAACTGCCGCTGGGTCTGGAACGCCCCAATGGGCGGTCGTCGGCTGCCCCGGCCAGATTGGGCAGACTTCTTTCGCCGCGTTGTCACAAACCGTGAAAACAAAATCGAGCTTGGGAGAGCCGGGCAGAGCGAATTCATCCCAAGCCTTGCTGCGCAGACCCTGGGTCGGTAAATGCGCCATTTCGAGCTGCGTCAAGGCTTCTGGCCGAACCTTTCCGGACGGTTGACTTCCGGCGCTGTAGCCAGTGAAATTGGGTCTGCCTTTGAAGTTCAGAATTGCCTCGGCCATGATAGAGCGCGCGGAATTGCCCGTGCACAGGAACAAAACGTTGTAGTGTCCTTTCACGGTCTCTCCTAATTGCAGCAGGTCGGTCCGCAACATGCCTTCGCCCCAGCGGCTGCTGGTTTGACGGCCCGGACGAAAGCACTCATGAACTTGCCATCCACCTTGGGTGCAATTGCGTCCGCATCGATGCCTGCCGCCGAAAGAAACTCACGCGCATCTTCTGCGCGATAGACCCGTGTCGGCTCGATGTCAATTTGCTCGAAACCTGCCGCGGAGAGTTTGCTGCGATATTCGTCATCTCCGAGAGCCCCTGCCACACAGCCGACCCACAGAAGCACGCTTTGGCGGATTTCTGGTGTGATCTCGCCTCGGGTCACAACATCAGAAACCGCGAAGCGGCCCCCGGGCTTCAGCACACGAAAAGCTTCTCGCAGCACACGAGCTTTGTCCGCCGAAAGGTTGATCACACAGTTCGAGATAATCACGTCGACGGAGTTGTCGGGCAGAGGGATATGTTCGATTTCGCCTTTTAAAAACTCGACATTCTCAGCTCCCGCTTTGCGCTTGTTCTCGTTAGCGAGCGCGAGCATCTCGTCCGTCATGTCGAGACCGTATGCCTTGCCGGTGGGTCCAACCCGCTTCGCCGACAGCAGAACATCCATGCCCCCGCCCGAGCCAAGATCGAGAACCACTTCCCCGGGATTCAATTTCGCCAATGCGGTCGGATTTCCGCACCCTAACGACGCAAGCATGGCTTCCTCGGGGACTTGTCCCGCCTGGGAGGAGTCGTACAGATTGGAGGTGATCGGGTCGCAACCTAACCCGCTTGCCGCGGTCGCTCCGCAGCAACTGCTTCCGCCAGTTGTCACGCGTAAAGCCGCCTGGCCATACTTTTCTTTGACTACGTCCTTAATGTCCGTATTGCTCATGGTGCTCCTCTTTCCTATTTGCATAGCTGGACAATATTTTGCGGTTTGACTGCCTTGTTTCGAGTGCAGCACTCGGCGTAAAGGAATTGCAGCAATTCCTGCAATGCTTCTGTGTTGGCCGTGTATCGCAAGAAAGTGCTTTCGCGGCGCACGGTTACAAGATCTTCGTTCTTCAGTTTTTCCAGGTGGTGCGAAAGCGTGGAATTCGGAATCTCAAGGTCGGCCTGAATATCGCCAACGACTAAGCCATCGGGATGCGCGGACAGCAACAATTGCATGATTCGAAGGCGCGGTTCAGTGCCCATCGCAGAAAGCATGTCCGCGTACTTCACCACCCGCTCGGTGTTTTTCTTTGTTGAGGCTACTGGCATGTTTCGATAATTGCAGAAATATGGATACTTGTCAAATCAAGTCGCAAACAAACGCGATGCAACAATTGAGGGAGTCGAGGGGTCTGGGGTCGTCAGCGTGGGATCGTTGCTACCGATATCTGCTGCTGATGAACTCCGCGATCGCCGCGTAGGCCTTCGACAGCGTCTGCTCATCCGGCAGGAAGACTATTCGGAAATGCCTGGTCCCGGGCTTCTGGCCAAAGCCCGAGCCATGGACCACCATCACATGCTTTTGCAGAATGAGCTCCTTCACAAACACATCATCGCCTTCAGGAATATCGATACGCGGATACGCATAGAACGCGCCACGTGGCGAGACGCAACTTACACGCGCTGTCGAATTGCACCACTCGACAGTCAGATCGCGGCGGCTGCGAAGCTTTTGTCGGACCTCGATCAAGTGCTCCTGTGATCCCTCCAGCGCGGGCTTAATGGCGTACTGTTCAGGGTGATTGGCGCACAAGCGCGAACGCAGCAGCCGCTGAATGCCCTCGTCGTATTGCTTCACGGCCGTGGCCTCGCCACTAACGATGCCCCACCCAATGCGCCAACCGGGAGCGAGATAGTTTTTCGAAAGTCCCCCAAATGTGATCACGGGAACATCGGGCGCTACGGACGCCATCGAGACGTGCTTATCATCGTCTAGAATCAGCTTGTCATAAATCTCATCCGCGAAGATCACCAGGTTGTGCCGCCGCGCCAACTCTGCGATC